>ERZ795059.6544-NODE-6544-length-10290-cov-8.136786_pt1 | contig 10290 bp, 7 predicted proteins | sample MGYA00375143_ERZ795059 | MGnify/ENA primary metagenome ERZ795059 (study PRJEB30188, sample SAMN05720168) | activated sludge metagenome | isolation source: Anaerobic digester | place: USA | collected 2015-01-07 ... | reverse complement strand
TCGCGCCTTTGCGAAAAAGGCGTAGCTATCGAAAAGATAACTTTGCATGTCGGGCACGTTCGCGATCTTCGCGCCGGACTTGCTGAAGGCCGGGGTGTCGGTCGCGCCCGGGCAGAGCGCGAGCACGTCCACCCCGCAAGGGGCCATCTCCTCCCAGAGGGCCTCGGCCAGGACCAGGTTGTATGCCTTGGTCGCGGCGTAATTCGCGATGACCGGCGAGCCCTGGAGCGCCGAGCTCGACGCGAGGAAGATGATCCCGCCCCGGCCCCGCCCGGCCATGGCCGGGCCGAACTCCCGCGCCAGCGCGAGCGGCGCCCGGCAGTTCGTGTCCACGGTGCGGAGCATCTCCTCCGGGTCCGTGTTCATGAACTCGCCGACGGAGCCCCACGCCGCGTTGTTTACCAGCAGGCCTATCTCCATCATCCCGGTCGCGCGGCGGATCTTTTTCAGAAAATCGGGCCGGGCCATGTCGATGGTTATCGCCGAGGCCTCGATCCCGAATGTTTCCCTGAGCATGGCCGCGTGAGCGCGCATCATTTCCGCCTGCACGTCAACCAGGACCACGTTAAGCCCCCGCGCGGCGAGCTGCGCGGCGAATTCCGCGCCTATGCCCGAGGCGCCGCCGGTGACCAGGGCCCAGGGCCCGTATTGTTCCCTGAATGAATTATTTTTCATGGCACTACCCTTTCCGTATGAACGGCAGTGATACCCCGCCGGCTGAAAAATGTAAAGAATTTATTAAAGAGCCGGTGGATGCCGGCGTGCCCGGAATTTTGTTCTTGATATGATCCGGGCGCCCCGTATATGATCCGCACCAGGGGCAGGCGCTACTTCGCGCGCTGACACGGACCGGGAACAGGAGGCGCATACGTCATGATACGACAACAGCTCATAGCCGCGGGGCTGGCGGCCTGCGTCATCGCGGCGGGATCCTGCCGCATGGTCGAGGTCGCGAGCCTGCCGCGCACCCTGAAGGTCGAGATCTCCGCGAAAGACCTCTCACGGTACCGGGCAAGCCTGCTCAACCGGTCGGGTGAATTCGCGCCGGTGCGTCCGGTCAGGAAGGGGCTGTACGTGTTGATCATACCGGCGATGGACGGCGGGTACTCGGAGCTCGGATGCGTAAAATACAACAGGCACGTCCCCGAGGAGTACCCCGTGCTCCGCGTCCTGCGCGGGGAGCAGGTGGTGCAGGAGCTGTCGATCAGCGACATCGAAAAGCTGCCCGTATCAAACGGCGCGTACCGGATCACGGTAGAGTAGCGGCGGGGCATCTGCCGCCGCCTGATGGTTACAGAACGTTATTTCGCCTGCCGCGCGATGGCGCGGAACATCTCGATCGTCTCGATCTCCATGTCGTCGCCGTCCTTGTTGTAATCGACATAGGCCGACGACTTCGCGATCACCACGCGGTATTTCGGATAAACGTAAATGAACTCGCCGTAGATCCCGATCGCGAGGAAATCGCCGTCCGGGTTCTCCGGGATCCACCACTGGTACCCGTACCCCAGCGTCCAGTCGTGGGAGACGGGGTCGTTCCCCGGCATCAGGTGCCGCGCGTCGGGCGTGACCGAGGCCTTCACCCATTCCGCCGGAATGACCTGCTCGTTGCCCCACTTCCCGTTGTTCAGGTAGAGGACGCCGAAGCGCGCGTAGTCCCGGAGCACGGCGTTGAGCCCGCCGAAGACCATCTCCATCCCGTTCCCGTCCACGAGCCAGTACGCGTCGGACTCCATGCCGATCTTTTTCCAGATCTTTTCCTCCAGGTAGGAGGTCACGCCGGTCTTTGTCGATTCGCGCAGGAGCATGCCGAGGGCCTGCGTGTCCGCGCTCACATAATGGCGGTAGGTCCCGGGCTTCCGCTCGTTTGTGAGGGACGCGACAAAGTCATCGAGCGAGGTGCCGAAGGCGATGGTGCGGCCCATCCTCTGGATATCCGAGAAGAAGTCGCCGTAGTCCTCGTTGAAGCGTATGCCGGATGACATGTTCATGATGTCCTTGATCCTGACGCCGTCGTACCCGGAGCCCTTGAGCTGCGGCACGTAGTCGGTGATCGGCTGGCGGATGTCCCTGATGGATCCTTCGCGGACCGCGATCCCGATCAGCGCGGACACGAACGACTTGGCAACGGACCAGGATATGGTCCGGGTTTTGTCCGTGTTGCCGCGATAGTATTTCTCGAACACGATCGCGCCGTCCTTGACCACGATCATGCCGGTCGTGCCGGTATGATCGAGAAACTGCTGCAGGTTCTTCGCCTGTCCTTTGAACATATACGTTTCGGGCAGGTCAGCCGGCCTGCGCCTGAACTCGGACACCGGTCCGCCGCGACGGACAATTTTCACGGGGAAGGTCTTGTCCCCGCTCCTGAAGTTTTCATCTATCACGGCCGCATCGAACAGGGTGACGGCCCCGTACACCTGCCTGATCTTTTTGTGGAAAATGCCGGCCAGGGCGGCAATCACGACAAGTATAATGACGATTAATGTAAGGGCCTTTTTCATGGGTGTCCTCCGGTATTTTTCAGTCACTTAAATTATGGAACAAATACTACAGGCAGTGGTGTGTTTAGTCAAATAATATATGAGGGTGCGCTGTTCGGAGCGGGGTGGTCAACTTGCGCTTGACATATAACAGGCCTTCTGCGATGCTCGCCGGAAATTCCTGACGCAGGGGTAAATTCGTGAAACATATATCCGCAATTGCGTCCATGCTCATGGTCATGGGGACAGACCTGTTTCCCGGGTGCGACGAGGGTAAAGGTAACAATGTAATTGCCTAGATACAGGGATATGCAGATTTTTGCAGCAAATTTTCAAATGATCATTCAAATAAAGAAATAATTGCGTTAACACGCGTTAACAATAGATGGCAATTTATTTTGCCTGTGTTAATATATCTCAGTCTTTACGATTCATACCTTAGGGTATAAAAAAATATCCAACACCGCTGTTATTCTCCAACATGGGTTTGAAGTCCATGTCATGACCATAGATCGGATGCAATGCCTCCTCACGACCATTCCCATTATTATACTCCCATGAATGATCATCGCCAACATTATGCGTATACCATTTTATATTATCCACCTGGCACCAGGCCCGGGCCAATGACCTTGCAAACCAGTCTGCACTTTTACATTCAGCGCTGGTGGATCCATATAGCTGGATATAAGGTTTAAAAGAAATATTATGCATAGATTCAATTGATCGTTCGATATGAATAAAATTTTCCGGATTAATAGCATCGGTAATCCACATGTTTAAAAAGATACCGGGGCTAGTGCGATCTGGATTCCAGGTTATGTAAAAATGCATCATCATCCCTTCAATATACCCGGAATATGTATTATTGATTACTACCTGGAATTGATTTGTATGGACCTTTGATCTCTGTTCCTTGCTTATAAAAATTGTTACTCCCGGTGCTATGGCAATTCGCAATTCTGTAAGCGCTGCACCTGATGACTCATGACCCCATGAAGTATATGTTTCAACATGCGTATCAAGCGATCCCCAAAACGATATTGTCCCCTGACGATAATCTGCAAGTATTTGATCCCCGAAGGGATATAGAGAATTCATACTCTCTATTTTATTTGTTCTCGCGAATAAAACATCTGTCGTATCAGACTCCCAGAACATGGTAAAACAATTGCCGAACTTCCCGCCCGCAGGCAATCCCCCAACGCTCCCGAATCCATATCCGTCCTTACTCAGCCAAATTATAACATGGTTTTCGCCCCATTCATAATTTCCTTGACGACGAAAAAGATAATAATACATATGCGGCGTAATTTTCTCGACCTGTTGCGCGGTTTCCATCCTGCACTCCGCCCCTGTCGTCATGTTCTCATGGCTCTCCATTTTACTCCAGTACGCGGGCCGCGGGAGCAGAAACCGCCCCCAGCGCGGGTCCACATAGAACATACCCCCGGGCGGAGGCGCCATGTTCGGGCCGGTGATGGTCTTGCATACCGGGGCCAGGCCCAGGTCTCCTGCGAGGTTGCGCCCGTTGTGGAGGATGCGGATCGCGCTCACGTCGTCCGGAAACCCGCCCCCGTTCGTCGCATCGAAGAACGTGGAGAGCCGGCCACCCTCCCCCACCCTGCCGTGTATGATGGCCGCCGTGCGGTCGAGGAGCTCATGCCCGGCTACCACGCCGTTGATGTACTCGCCTGTGTTCCCGAATGTACCGAACCCGTACCTGTGGCTGGAAGCGGGCTCGACCGCAACCACGACCGGGCCCGTAAAAAAGCGCCACGCATACCGGTCGGGCTCTTCGCCATCCCCGGTCAGGTTGCCGGCCATGAGGTTGCCGGACGTGTCGCGGACGCCGCTCACCACGGCCTGGTAGATGCGGTATTCCTCGAGGTCGCCCCGCAGCGTGAAGGCGATGCTGTTCGTCGAGCCGGCGTACCCGGCCCGGTATTCGATCCGCTCCGGGTCAGCCGCCGCCTCCTGCTTTGCGTGATCGTACCGGTACAGCGCAAGCCGGCCGGTCGCGGGCGCCACGTCGTCGTCGAACTGCACCGTGATCACGGGGCGCTTGTGGCCCGTGGACTGGTAGTCGAGCGGCACGGTGGCGGTCACCCGCGGCGGATCGCCGTCGCCGTCGTCCCCGGTGGTGAATTCAAGCGGGAAATGATCTCCCGGGTCTACCGGCTCGCCCTGCGCTGTGAAGATCTCATCCGTCATGATTACGCGGTAGCGCCGGTTCTGCCCGTACCCGTACTCCGGCGGCAGGATCTGTATGGTGTCCGAGGTTTCCCCGCCCGGGCCGGTACCGGCCAGCCCGCTCGCAACGGGGAGCCCGCCATCGACGGGCACGCCGTCCTCGTCGATCATCTCGACGCGGAAGGGGTCCGCGCCTTCGGGCAGCGCGACCGGCTCGCTGAAGCAGACGATGACCGACTGGTTGACCGCCACGCCCGTCGCGCCGCCGGCCGGCACGGTGAACGTAACCGACGGCCCTTCCGGCCGGAAGAGCCAGGCCATCACCAGGTCCGAGCGCACGTACGCGGCTCCGAGCGCGCCCGTGATCACGCCGCGGCAGGCTGCCGCCGCGGCGGACAGGGCAATAGCGATGATAAGAGCGGCCGCGCGCCGTCCCATTGTGCACCTCTCGACCCGTGTTGAAAAAAATGGTGAATACTATTCAGCGAGGGAAGACTGTCCCGCACAACAGAGAAGGCACGGGGCCCGCCCTGTCAAATTAATTTCGGGAAAAGCCCCGCACACCGAAAAATTTATTGCCGCGCTCCCGCATCCGTGCCGTTATGGGCCGTACGTCATTCAGCAGGTGAACCATGTTCATGAAATTACGCATCGCCGCCGCGCTCCTCCCGGCGCTGGCGCTGTACGCGCCCGCCCGGGCCGAGTCCGTGTTCCTGAAAAGCGGCCCGGTGGTGCGGGGAAAAATCGCTTCCGAGAGCGCCGCGGCCATCACCGTGACCAACGAGCGCGGGGAGCGGTGCGTCATCCCGCGGCCGTCCGTTCTGCGCATCCTCTACATGGACATTTACATGGGCAGGATGGTGGTCCGCCTCACGGACGGGAGCTCCTTCACCGCGTACCTGGCGTTCGAGGACACGGACGCGTACACCTTCCGCAGGGAGATCGATAAGCCGGACGAGTTCATCGTGCCGCGCAAGAAGGTGCTCTTCATGGCGCGGTCGAACCCCACCGACCTTGAGTGCCGGGGCAGGAGGGACTCGATCCATCTCGCGTGGAACCCGCCCTACCGCCCGCCCGCGCGCTACCGGGTCTACTGCAAGGAGACGGGCGCGAAGGAGTACCGGGTCGCCGGCCACGCGCGGTGGACCCGCTGGGTCATCCGCGGGCTCAGGGAAAAAACATCGTACACGGTCATGGTGACGGCGATAGACCACGACGGCACCGAGTCCCTGCCGAGCGACGAGCGCACCGTGACCACCAACATGCCGCCCTCGCCGCCGCGCCTGTTCAGGAGCAGGCCGACCCGGGACGTCGGCGGGCGCGCCCTCTCCCTCTCCTGGAAGAAACCGTCGGACCGCGACGGCACGGTCACCGCCTACCGCGTGTACGGACGCGACGATTCACGCTACCGCCTTGTCGGCGAGACGCCGGCCACATCCCTGACGATACAGGACCTGGACCCGGGCAACCCCCGGTTCGCGATCCGCTCGGTGGACGATTGCGGCGGCGAGTCGGAGGAGATACGGTTCGGCTCGCGGGCCGCGGAGCCGGAGATCGAGGTGCGGGGGCACTACCTGGTTCCGCTTTCGCGCATGTCCCGGCTGGTGAGCGCGGGCTACGGCGCCACCTGCGCGGTCCTGGCCGCGCACGACACCTTCCCGCCCTTTGCGGGAGGCGCCGGCGCAGGGTACGTCCGGTTCGTGTCAGGGTCAAAGCCGGTGCGGGCCATGCAGATGGTCCCCGTCTACGGGCTGCTCCGGTACGGGATCCGGCTCGGAGGGCCGGCCTTCCTGTCGCCGGAGCTGGCCGCGGGCGCGAGCCTGGTCGAGATTACCGCGACCAGCGCTCGGTACGCGACCTTCCCGGGACAGGTCCCGCGCGGCACATCGATTGAGCCGTACCTGCACGCCGGCATGCTCCTCTCCTTCAGGGTTCGAGACTGGCTCTTCATCAATCTCAACGCGGGCTATGCGTTCGTGCTCGAGGGGCGGCAGGTCGTGGACTTTGTCTCATGCGGCGTGGGGCTTGTGGCGAGACTATAGGCGAGGCCGGGCATCCATGCCTCTGCCGGCATTCGGACAATCCCGTTGCTCCGGCCCGGACCATATGCAAGGGAGAGAATACCGGCGCATCCCCTGCCGGCCCGGGCCGCAGGACTCATCCATTAACCTCCACCCGCCAGCTTCCGGCCGCAAGCTGTCACCGCTACAGCGGGCTCCGGATCCCCTTCAGCTGCGGATTGCTCACCCTGGTGTAGATCGTCGTGGTGCTGATGTTCTTATGCCCGAGCAGTTTCTGGATATGGGATATGGCAACGCCGTTTTCCAGCAGATGGGTGGCAAAGCTGTGACGCAGGTCATGCGGCGTGGCCTTTTTCGTTATGCCCGCCCGCTTCTGCGCATTCTCCAAAACCTTCTGCACCGTCCTCCCGGAAAGGCGCCGGTGCTTACCATGATCATCCGTAACGGCGGAGAGAAACAAATACTCATCCAGCTGCTTGTTCTTCATGAAACGCCCGACATCATCCTTGATTTTTTCAGAAAAGATCGTAATCCTGTCCTTTCTGCCCTTTCCTTCCCTCACGTGTATCGTAAGCTCATCCAGGTTGATATCTTTGACCTTCAAGGTAATCAGTTCCGACAGCCTCAGCCCCGATGAATATATCAGCGCCAGCATCGTTCTATGCTTCAGATTATCTATCACGCCCAGAATCCGCTGCACCTCATCACGGGACAGCACGACAGGAAGGTGTTTCGAGTCGCGAAGACCTTCCACATATGCCAGATCAATATCCTTCTTTAAAATCTGACGGAAATAATACGACACGGCAAATCTGTGGATTCGCATCGTTGAAAGGGACGCTTTTTTTTCTTCCGTCAGATACCTGAAAAATCCCCGGAGATCGTTCCCGTCAAGATCGTCAAGAAGAGCATGTTTATTATCCAGGCACCAATCATTAACAGCGCACAGGGCTGTAAGATAAATTTTTATTGTTTTGGGGGAATATCTCTTGAGCCGCATTGCATCGCGACATTCATTATACATTCGAGGATATTTTCGCTTTTCCTTGTACTTTCCATCAATTATCGAAATAGGATCATCCGGATCATGCTCATCATACCACGCCGCAATTGTTTCAAAAACCCTTCGGTATACATTAAGTGTACTGGCAAAATATCTTCTTATTTTAAGAAAATCCTCATATCCGATTTTATCTCTATTTTTAATAAAAAAATCGAATATTTCATCATTTGAGATAAATTTCGGATTTCTTCTGTAATAATACGTTGTAATCAGCTGATCTAAAATATCATTCATATAACAACCATTTCCTTTAATAAAAGTAGTTTGATTGTTATACGAATAACTCTTTCAAAAAATAAAATTATTATCCATTATTCAGACATTTTTTTTGGTTTGACTTTTTATCACATAACACTATCTACTTATATAGATTTTGATTTTACGCCCAATTTTAGTTATATGCCATAGCCAGCCCAGCTTAACGGGGCGCCCGCCGTCCGTGGCGGGCGCGAAGAAGAAATGTCTTGAAAATATATTTACTGATAGATAAATGTTATTCGTATATATCAATAAAGAGGTATTAAATGCAGAATTTACTAAATGATTTAACCGAGCTGCTATCTAAAGACGAAAGACTATCTGCCGATGGAAAGCTCTTAAAAAATAAAGTGATAGAACTTGCCCTCGCAATGGATGCTTCACTTATAAAGCTCTTATTGAAAAACGAAAAGATAAAAAAACACTTTTTTACGGAAGTTGATGGCGTTATCGTTTTTGACAAAATAAAATTTCAGAAGTTTGTTTCAAATAAAGAATTTCTTCCAGACAGCTACACAGCGTTTAAAAATAAAATAGGCCTTGTTAATGAAAATGGAGATTACTTATCTGAAAGCCGTGAAGTCGTTTTGGCATGGCCGTACAAGGATTGTGTATTAGAAGGCGGTCAGACTAAAGAAGATCAAAAACGTGATGAAATATTTTGGAATGAAACTCTTGCGCCAGATGAAATTGACAGACTACTACAACCAAAAGTTCTAACCAATTTTGCATTATATGACAGCAAAGGAAAACATAATATTACTATTAATAAAAAAGATGATTTAGAAATTGGGAACATTGTTATTCGTGGAAATAATCTCCTTTCTTTAATGACTTTACATAAACGCTTTGCTGGAAAAATTAAATTAACAGTTTCCTGAAAAACCCGGTAGATAGAGAAAATTAATTGTCATCGTATAAACGGAAGATAGAATTGTAATTATGAGAGGAAAACAACAACCCCAAACCGAGATGTTCAGCTATATCCCATTGGAAAAACGTATAAGAGAAGATCATCCGTTACGTTCAATGAGAAAGATCGTCGATGATGTGCTTGAATCGATGAATAAAGACTTCGATGCGATGTATTCCTATACAGGAAGGCCGAGTATTCCACCGGAAATGCTGATCAAAACGTTATTTCTTCAGGTACTATATGGGATCAGAAGCGAATTCCAGGTTCTTGAGCAATTGAATTACAATCTTCTTTATCGATGGTTTGTGGGGCTGTCGCCTGATGATAAAATATGGGACGAGACGGTATTTACCAAAAACAGGGATAGATTATTCAGTGGATATATAGTAGAGCGGTTTTTCGATGAAGTTATAAAAAAGGCGGAAGATTCCGACCTTATGTCATCGGATCATTTTTCAGTAGATGGCACGCTTGTTGAATCATGGGCAAGTTTGAAGAGTCTTAAGAAGAAAGAGGGAGAAGAGGAACGCAAGGATGACGGTGACCCAGGTAATCCCAGCGTTGATTTTAAAGGAGAGAAAAGGAGCAACAAGACTCATGAATCAACGACAGACCCTGAAGCAAAGATATATACGAAATCGAAAGGCACAGCGGCAAAATTGTGTTACATGGGACATGCGTTGATGGAAAACAGAAACGGCCTTGTAGCAAGGGCAACAGTTACAGAGGCCGGCTATTATGGTGAACATGATGCTGCGATCGAAATGATTGATGATCTGGGGACGAGAAACAGGAAAACGTTAGGCGCAGACAAGCATTACGATAATGATGAATTTTGTAAAAAATTGAGAGAGCGGAATGTGACACCCCATGTCGCGATAAATATACATTCCAGGAAACATAACAGTGCAATTGACGGTCGAACAACTAATCAACCCGGATATGCGGTAAGCATTCGCAAACGGAAGCGGATTGAAGAAATATTCGGGTGGATGAAGCAATACAGTATAATGCGACGTCCGCATTTCAGAGGACGAAAAAGAATCGAAAGCGTATTTTGTTTTTCGGCCTGTGTGTACAATGTATTGCGGATATCAAATCTGACGTCATCTATGGCGTGATTTGGATTAAAAATGATATGCGGACTGGTATTTAGAATGATGATGGGCTGGAAATAATAGCTAATTCTGATAAATGAAACATAGTATATAGAGAATAGAACTTTCCAATCAGAATGACTACTGAATCGGAAGAGGGATTTTATATAATAACCGGGTTTTTCAGGAACCTGTTAAATAAAAACCCGGGGATGGCGGCTCGATCTCGGGTGCCGTTGCCAGACTGCCGCAGGGAACA
>ERZ795059.6542-NODE-6542-length-10291-cov-5.532337_pt1 | contig 10291 bp, 14 predicted proteins | sample MGYA00375143_ERZ795059 | MGnify/ENA primary metagenome ERZ795059 (study PRJEB30188, sample SAMN05720168) | activated sludge metagenome | isolation source: Anaerobic digester | place: USA | collected 2015-01-07 ... | reverse complement strand
CTTCGACCACGCCGAGCGGGTGGTGGCCGCATTTCTCCGGTCCCACAGACCGGAGACGGATTGAAACGACGTCCATCTGCAGAGGCTCGAGGAAGCGAACATTTCTCCGGTCCCACAGACCGGAGACGGATTGAAACCAGGATCCAGCACCAGGGCCCTTCAGCGTGCTGGATTTCTCCGGTCCCACAGACCGGAGACGGATTGAAACGGCGCTCAACAAGACCGCCACTACCACGCGGACGCATTTCTCCGGTCCCACAGACCGGAGACGGATTGAAACCTTGCACCGGAAGCCGATCAGGTCTGCCTCCGCGGATTTCTCCGGTCCCACAGACCGGAGACGGATTGAAACTCGACCTTGGCGCCGATGGCGGCCAGCGCCGTAGCATTTCTCCGGTCCCACAGACCGGAGACGGATTGAAACGCGACCTGGCCGAGCTCAAGAGCGACGTGAAAGAATTTCTCCGGTCCCACAGACCGGAGACGGATTGAAACAACGCCCGCGTCCACGTCGGCTTCAACAACTGCCATTTCTCCGGTCCCACAGACCGGAGACGGATTGAAACCCGCGTGGCCGGCGGCATGGAGTCGATGACCGAGATTTCTCCGGTCCCACAGACCGGAGACGGATTGAAACAGGAACCACGTCTTGGCACCGGTCCATGCGACAATTTCTCCGGTCCCACAGACCGGAGACGGATTGAAACCTGGGCGGCGAGGTAGAGCTCAAGGGCCAGCAGCATTTCTCCGGTCCCACAGACCGGAGACGGATTGAAACTTCTTAAGGACATTGCAGACAGCCGCAAACGAAATTTCTCCGGTCCCACAGACCGGAGACGGATTGAAACCGTACGCGCCCGCACGCCGCCGGCGGCCAGCACGGCATTTCTCCGGTCCCACAGACCGGAGACGGATTGAAACGGCTTGCCCGCGTACTTCTTGACCATCGCTCCCATTTCTCCGGTCCCACAGACCGGAGACGGATTGAAACAGGCCCGTCGCCTCGCGGTGGGCGGCGTCCACGAATTTCTCCGGTCCCACAGACCGGAGACGGATTGAAACTGATGGCCGATGAAACCAACATCCTCTTTGGCCCATTTCTCCGGTCCCACAGACCGGAGACGGATTGAAACGACAAGCGCCGCCGATTCGGCCACGCCCGCCCGCATTTCTCCGGTCCCACAGACCGGAGACGGATTGAAACTGGAAGCTGTTGGACTGCATCCGCAGGTTGATGTCATTTCTCCGGTCCCACAGACCGGAGACGGATTGAAACTTTGCCGCCGCGCGCTCGATCGCCGCGTCCTGGATTTCTCCGGTCCCACAGACCGGAGACGGATTGAAACCGGGTCGCTTCGGATGCACACGTTGCCGGCCATCATTTCTCCGGTCCCACAGACCGGAGACGGATTGAAACTCGCTGAAGAGGCGGTTGCCCTGGGCATCGCGGATTTCTCCGGTCCCACAGACCGGAGACGGATTGAAACAAGCTGGCCGCATTGGGCCAGGGCGGGCTCTTCGAATTTCTCCGGTCCCACAGACCGGAGACGGATTGAAACAGCCAGGCGCGGGCCCGCTGGGTCCAGACGTTCAATTTCTCCGGTCCCACAGACCGGAGACGGATTGAAACCTGGAAGACCAGCTCGGCGTCAACCGCAGCCAGCATTTCTCCGGTCCCACAGACCGGAGACGGATTGAAACACGGTCATCCGCTGCGTCCAGCAGCTACGCCAGGATTTCTCCGGTCCCACAGACCGGAGACGGATTGAAACCTGATCTACGACCTGCTGAGCAAGTTCCCCTCCGATTTCTCCGGTCCCACAGACCGGAGACGGATTGAAACGAGTGGCTGGCCCGCGGGGCCGGCGCGGCAGCAGACATTTCTCCGGTCCCACAGACCGGAGACGGATTGAAACAAGACGTTCACTACCGGCACCGGCACGGTCACCAATTTCTCCGGTCCCACAGACCGGAGACGGATTGAAACCTTTTCGGCGTGCGGCTTGAAATACCACTGGAGCATTTCTCCGGTCCCACAGACCGGAGACGGATTGAAACAAGAACTCCATGCGGCACTCGACCCTGAAGGAAATTTCTCCGGTCCCACAGACCGGAGACGGATTGGAACTTCCCAAGGGTTCGGGCCTGCGTGATGCAGACCCATTTCTCCGGTCCCACAGACCGGAGACGGATTGAAACGCGGTGCCGTCGCCGTTGACGACCACGTTGTCATTATTTCTCCGGTCCCACAGACCGGAGACGGATTGAAACTCCCGCGTCGCGGGCCTGGGCGACGAAATCAAGGCATTTCTCCGGTCCCACAGACCGGAGACGGATTGAAACAACGTGGTCGCCGGCGGAGACTACGCCGTCTTCGGATTTCTCCGGTCCCACAGACCGGAGACGGATTGAAACTATGTCCGGAAGTTTTTGAAGCACCCGGACGACATTTCTCCGGTCCCACAGACCGGAGACGGATTGAAACGCTTCATACGACATCGCATCGCTGCTGATAAACGATTTCTCCGGTCCCACAGACCGGAGACGGATTGAAACAAGGCATTCCCAGCCAGCGTGTTGCGGGCCGGGATTTCTCCGGTCCCACAGACCGGAGACGGATTGAAACCATGCTGGGGGTACATCGGACACGAGGGCGAGCAGAATTTCTCCGGTCCCACAGACCGGAGACGGATTGAAACTTGCGGTCAGCCCGCTCCTTCAGCACGGCAACAGATTTCTCCGGTCCCACAGACCGGAGACGGATTGAAACTTCTGCGTGTGTGTAGCTCCGCCCGAGATGTTCATTTCTCCGGTCCCACAGACCGGAGACGGATTGAAACCCCAAGTGCTTCTGGCCTTGGCCTGAGACAGCATATTTCTCCGGTCCCACAGACCGGAGACGGATTGAAACCTTATCGCTGCCGCGCCGGAACTGCTGGCCGCGCATTTCTCCGGTCCCACAGACCGGAGACGGATTGAAACCTCGATCAGGGCCTTGTACACGTCGGGGTCGAAGATTTCTCCGGTCCCACAGACCGGAGACGGATTGAAACTTCTTCCACAGAGAGGCAGGACATTCATGACACCATTTCTCCGGTCCCACAGACCGGAGACGGATTGAAACCAGATCTTGACGGCGACAGCGTCCAGCGTGAAGAATTTCTCCGGTCCCACAGACCGGAGACGGATTGAAACGGGTTGGCCGAGCCCGTGGGGAATAACTATGCCCATTTCTCCGGTCCCACAGACCGGAGACGGATTGAAACCGGTTCATCGTCGCGGGCGTCGAGGTGGACGCCATTTCTCCGGTCCCACAGACCGGAGACGGATTGAAACAGGACGAGCGAGCCGTCGCGTGCATAGCAGTTGTAATTTCTCCGGTCCCACAGACCGGAGACGGATTGAAACCCGACTGCCGGGCCTTCCGCGTCCACCTGCACCCATTTCTCCGGTCCCACAGACCGGAGACGGATTGAAACGGTCAACTGCAGCCGCGGGCCGGTGCCGATGACGATTTCTCCGGTCCCACAGACCGGAGACGGATTGAAACTGCAAAGAGACTGTCCGCGTTGACGAATGCGACATTTCTCCGGTCCCACAGACCGGAGACGGATTGAAACCTGCGTGTCATCCTCCGTACGCAGCTCCAGGAGAATTTCTCCGGTCCCACAGACCGGAGACGGATTGAAACTTGTAATAGCCCAGCCCGGCCTCGCGGAAGGCGTTATTTCTCCGGTCCCACAGACCGGAGACGGATTGAAACTGGGCGTTGACGGGGTTAAAGGTGATCGTGATATCATTTCTCCGGTCCCACAGACCGGAGACGGATTGAAACTCGTTGCGGGTCAGCCAGAGCCCCTGGATCGCGGCATTTCTCCGGTCCCACAGACCGGAGACGGATTGAAACTGAGCGGGGCAGGGGGCAACCGACAAGGCCAGCATTTCTCCGGTCCCACAGACCGGAGACGGATTGAAACCCTCAGCCAGGATGCCCATGCACATCCAGCTCCCATTTCTCCGGTCCCACAGACCGGAGACGGATTGAAACTCCTTGGCGACCGCTCTCGGCGTGGTCAGCAGCATTTCTCCGGTCCCACAGACCGGAGACGGATTGAAACGAGATCGCCGACGGCTCGCACAAGCTGACGTCCGATTTCTCCGGTCCCACAGACCGGAGACGGATTGAAACTACGACGACCGCCAGCGGGCCCGCGACCTGCAGATTTCTCCGGTCCCACAGACCGGAGACGGATTGAAACGATGGAGTGGATCTGGCAGAGCGACCGCACGCAGATTTCTCCGGTCCCACAGACCGGAGACGGATTGAAACTCGACCGCAGCGAAGACCAGGTCGCTGTTCGCGCATTTCTCCGGTCCCACAGACCGGAGACGGATTGAAACGATGATCCGCACGCTGCCGCCCCACTCCGGGCACATTTCTCCGGTCCCACAGACCGGAGACGGATTGAAACGCCGAACTCCAGGATCTGCGGCACGTTCAGCGTATTTCTCCGGTCCCACAGACCGGAGACGGATTGAAACGCCAGCTCGGCGGACACGGCGTCGGCGGTCTGGAATTTCTCCGGTCCCACAGACCGGAGACGGATTGAAACCCCCACCATCACGTAGACCAGTCGGACCACGCTGACATTTCTCCGGTCCCACAGACCGGAGACGGATTGAAACGCCTTCCTCCACCGCAGCGTCGAGGGCGTGCGGCATTTCTCCGGTCCCACAGACCGGAGACGGATTGAAACTTGATGTTCTCTAACTGCATTGAAGCACCCCGCATTTCTCCGGTCCCACAGACCGGAGACGGATTGAAACTACCACGCCGCCCGTCAGTGGGCGGAGAAGAACAATTTCTCCGGTCCCACAGACCGGAGACGGATTGAAACCGGACAAAAGACCTGGCAGTACGTGGTCGAGCCCATTTCTCCGGTCCCACAGACCGGAGACGGATTGAAACGCGCCGTCGATGCTGGGCCGCAACGCCGCACTGATTTCTCCGGTCCCACAGACCGGAGACGGATTGAAACTCCTGCAAAGCTGGTTCATACGTCACCCCCCACATTTCTCCGGTCCCACAGACCGGAGACGGATTGAAACTCGTAGTAGAGTTGCCCCATCGGGTCGAGACGGATTTCTCCGGTCCCACAGACCGGAGACGGATTGAAACCCGGTGTACGCGTTGCCGGCCACGAGCGTCAGCATTTCTCCGGTCCCACAGACCGGAGACGGATTGAAACGGAGCACGCAGTCGCACTCGGCGGCCACCAGGATTTCTCCGGTCCCACAGACCGGAGACGGATTGAAACAGGTACGCGGCGATCTCCAGGGCGTCCTCGCGGCATTTCTCCGGTCCCACAGACCGGAGACGGATTGAAACGATGGTGGGGTGCTCGCGGGTCATGCGATCAACTATTTCTCCGGTCCCACAGACCGGAGACGGATTGAAACCGCAAGACGATCAACAAGTATGTCGACCGCGTCATTTCTCCGGTCCCACAGACCGGAGACGGATTGAAACTCGACCCAGGCGATGTGCTGATCGGGGCTGAAGTATTTCTCCGGTCCCACAGACCGGAGACGGATTGAAACTCGTCCAGCCTCAAAAGCCCGCAGCCGGTCCGCATTTCTCCGGTCCCACAGACCGGAGACGGATTGAAACCAGCGTGCGGAGCATCGCCCACCGGGTGTTGGGGATTTCTCCGGTCCCACAGACCGGAGACGGATTGAAACCTTGATCGAGCACTCGGAGTGTTTGCGCCGCCGCATTTCTCCGGTCCCACAGACCGGAGACGGATTGAAACCTCTACGAGCCGCTGGCGGGCCCATGTCCTCTCATTTCTCCGGTCCCACAGACCGGAGACGGATTGAAACCGCTCAGCACTACCCCGGCAACCGACATCGCCGATTTCTCCGGTCCCACAGACCGGAGACGGATTGAAACTCCATCCTCCGCGGCTTCGGCGGGAGCAAGACAATTTCTCCGGTCCCACAGACCGGAGACGGATTGAAACCGATAAGGTCGGTGAATGATTTCTCCGGTCCCACAGACCGGAGACGGATTGAAACTCTTCTTTCAGGCTCTCGTCGCCTATCCCCGGCAATTTCTCCGGTCCCACAGACCGGAGACGGATTGAAACCCCGCCGGCCAAAGCGAGCCGCATCCGCCGCCGCATTTCTCCGGTCCCACAGACCGGAGACGGATTGAAACCCGCCCAGGCGGGGGGAGACCTGAGCGGGCGCGGATTTCTCCGGTCCCACAGACCGGAGACGGATTGAAACACTTCGAGATCTCCGCGCAGTGGCTGCTGCTGGGATTTCTCCGGTCCCACAGACCGGAGACGGATTGAAACCACTACGTCCAGTTGGACGGCGTCCCGCGGGATGATTTCTCCGGTCCCACAGACCGGAGACGGATTGAAACTCGGAGAACTCGACGATCAGCAGCACGCGGGCCTCATTTCTCCGGTCCCACAGACCGGAGACGGATTGAAACACCATGATCAGGGCCGCGTCGCCCAGGGCCAGAATTTCTCCGGTCCCACAGACCGGAGACGGATTGAAACACGACGAGCTGTGTCGCGTGTACCAGGTGCCGCATTTCTCCGGTCCCACAGACCGGAGACGGATTGAAACGAGTATCGCTTTCACGTCGGCACGGTGGCGCGGTGATTTCTCCGGTCCCACAGACCGGAGACGGATTGAAACTTGAGCGCCGCGACGTACGTGGCGTTGGTCAGGAATTTCTCCGGTCCCACAGACCGGAGACGGATTGAAACGGGCTGGCCGCGGCCAGGGCGTAGGTGTCGCCGGATTTCTCCGGTCCCACAGACCGGAGACGGATTGAAACAACATGCGGATCGTCAACCCGCGCATCTACCGCCATTTCTCCGGTCCCACAGACCGGAGACGGATTGAAACCAGCTCATGGCGCGGGCTGTCGGCGTTGAGCCTGATTTCTCCGGTCCCACAGACCGGAGACGGATTGAAACTGGCGGTACCTCCACCGCCTGGCCCTGGGCGACGGATTTCTCCGGTCCCACAGACCGGAGACGGATTGAAACTGGACTCCGCCAGCAGCTCGCCGCCCTCACCCAATTTCTCCGGTCCCACAGACCGGAGACGGATTGAAACTCGTAGGAGCAGCGGTTGCGGAGCGTGGGAAGCGAATTTCTCCGGTCCCACAGACCGGAGACGGATTGAAACGGCCGGCCCGGATTCCAGAACCTCGCCATCGGCATTTCTCCGGTCCCACAGACCGGAGACGGATTGAAACTCGTTACCAACGGCTCCCGCGACGCCTGCCCCGATTTCTCCGGTCCCACAGACCGGAGACGGATTGAAACCACCAGCCACCAGACCCAGGCCCCCGCCGACGGCATTTCTCCGGTCCCACAGACCGGAGACGGATTGAAACCGAATGGACGGCCGCGACAAGGCCGCCGGCGAGCATTTCTCCGGTCCCACAGACCGGAGACGGATTGAAACTCCCAATCGTCCAGGACGTCGCCGGCGGTATCGAAATTTCTCCGGTCCCACAGACCGGAGACGGATTGAAACCGGAACAAACCGAGCAGATCCGGGCAGACATCGAATTTCTCCGGTCCCACAGACTGGAGACGGATTGAAACTTGAGAATGTCGTCAGCCGTCTTGGCGACCTTGGATTTCTCCGGTCCCCACAGACCGGAGACGGATTGAAACTTTACGGGACGCTCGTGTACGGGTCGGCTTCCAGGATTTCTCCGGTCCCACAGACCGGAGACGGATTGAAACGAGCTGATGCCCATGCCCTTGTAGAGCATCATGGCCGACCCGCCTGCTCGCCTTGCCCGGTGACGGTCGGCATTCCCTCCCCGGCCCCGGACTGGAAACTGATTGAAAGCAGTTCAGGTGCATTTCCCCGGAAGGACAAAGTCTCTCCGTTCCTCAAGCCCTGAGACCGACAGAAACACACAGAAAGACGCGCTTCCAATTCCATCCGTTGGCGGGTGGTCTGACGGTGGGAGTAGAGCCCTTTTGGCTAGCCGAAGAAGCCTTAATCTTACTAACCGACCATCTGTGGGCTTTAGCCTTCTCTGAGGCCATAACCATTGTATCAGCAAAGACTTACAAATCACAACAACTCAGCCCAAAGAGGTCGAGTTGCCTGTGGACTCAACTGGGAATCGTGGATTCCCACGCGGGAATAGCCAGGAAATGGCTAAAGCCCACCATCTGCCAGTAGGGCCGAGCGCTGCAATACTTCAGCGGTTCCGCCGGGGCAGTGGCGACGGCATGCAGGCACAAGGAGACCTGACGCAACACGGGAAGCCTCGACGGTGGAGGCGTGTGACCTCCAACCGGCAGCCCGCGAGGGACAGGCCGGGCCGTACGAGGTGACGGAGAGGCCCGTAGTACCGACGAAGCCGGGTAACTCCGGTCGAGGGAAGGGGCCTCGGTTCAAGGTCAATGCAGGACGTGGCGAGAACCAGGAGATTGGCGATGAGCCTAGTACCTCCCGAAAAGGTTCAGAAGCTGCAAGCGGCGTTGCATGCCAAAGCGAAGGGAGCACCCGGCTACCGATTCTATGTCCTGTACGACAAGGTGTGCCGCCTGGACATCCTGGAATACGCCTACCGTTGCTGCAAAGCCAACGGTGGGGCGGCCGGGGTGGACAACCAGACGTTTGCGGACATCGAGGCGCACGGGCTGGAGCGATGGCTGGGCGAACTGGCGCAGGCACTCAGGGACAAGACGTATCGGCCGGAAGCGGTGCGTCGGGTGTACATTCCCAAGCCCAACGGCAAGCAGAGGCCGTTGGGCATCCCGACGATCCGGGACCGCGTGGCCCAAGCGGCGGCGGTGGTGGTTCTGGGTCCGATCTTTGAGGCGGACCTGGAACCCGAGCAATACGCCTACCGTGAAGGCCGCAACGCGTTGGACGCGGTGCAGGCGGTCCATGCCCTGCTCAAGAGCGGGCACACCGAGGTTGTAGACGCAGATCTGAGCGGGTACTTCGACAGCATCCCGCACTTGGAACTCATGAAATCGCTGGCCCGGCGCATCAGCGACAGGCACATGCTGCACCTGATCAAGATGTGGCTCCAGGCGGCGGTGGAAGAGGACGACGAGCAGGGGCGCAGGCAGCGAACGACCCGCAACAAGGACCAGGGGCGCGGCGTCCCGCAAGGGGCGCCGATCTCCCCGCTGCTGAGCAACCTCTACATGCGGCGGTTCGTGCTGGGCTGGAAGAAGCTCGGACACGAAGAGCATCTGGACGCTCACATCGTCAACTATGCCGACGACTTCGTGATCTGCTGCCGCGGGACGGTCGTCAGCGCGGTCTACCAGGGCGGCAACGTGTTTGCCCAACAGCATGAAAGGCTGGTGCAACATGGGCTGACTCACGGCAACGCCCTTCACACCGTAGCGCGGAAGATGTTGTCGGTGATGTGGGGCATGTGGAAGAATGGCACACGGTTCGATCCGAAGCTGGTGTGACGATCATGGTCCTGGCGCAACGACGAAACGACAACGGCGGGGTTCAGGGAAAAGACCCGAACCGCTCCGTTGGAAAGGGAAGCGGCTATCGCAGAGCGGGTATGGACTCCGCCGGAGCCCCTGTCGTGGCAATGAGCCTCCCCCTGGCGGGGAGAGTTCCTGTGGCTGAAAGCGCCCGGCGGATTTGCTACGTCCGAATGATCTCCATGAGCCCCCGATGTCTGGGGAGTTCCAGATACGTGCTTGGCGGCATCCTATTCGACCGCCCTCAACGAGTGAGATCCTCCCGACCCTGCGCGTGACCCGTCGGCAAGTCGTGCCCCTGGGCCGGACGCAAGACCCTTGCCAAGGAAGGCCGGGTGACGCAGGAGCACGGAGGCCCTTCGCGATCAGCGGTAGGACTTCGAGTGGAATTGTCTTGATCTCTCGCTCTTTATACGTGCCACGAATTACTCACTTCCCTTGGGGTGGCCACCAGCCGCAGCGAACATGTCCTGTCACGGAAATAGGTATGGTGTCCATGGTGTCCCCCGATTACCCCGATTACCCCGATTAACCGCTCTTCATACGTGCCACGAACTACCGGCGCTCATTGGGGTGGCCACCAGCCGATTTCGATTTCCCGGTCTGCGATTTTGTCATAGGCGAACCGTATGGAGCCACTTCAGTCAGCTTAAGCACAAAATCAATGCTGGCCGGAGTAGAGTATCGCCCAAAGACGGTAGATTGTGGAAGCACACCAGACGCACCAGACGCAGATTTACATTCTAGCCAATTGAGAACCTCCATCATACGACACA
>ERZ795059.6541-NODE-6541-length-10291-cov-6.552364_pt1 | contig 10291 bp, 8 predicted proteins | sample MGYA00375143_ERZ795059 | MGnify/ENA primary metagenome ERZ795059 (study PRJEB30188, sample SAMN05720168) | activated sludge metagenome | isolation source: Anaerobic digester | place: USA | collected 2015-01-07 ... | reverse complement strand
GGTGTGACTGGAGTTCAGACGTGTGCTCTTCCGATCTTATCAGCCACAGAGAGGGCGATGCTTCCTGTCGCCCTCTCTGTGGCTGATAAGCTGCATAGACCCCCGGAGCTGTTCCTTTTCGGGCTGCTGATCGGAGCGAGTTTAGGCGGCAATATCACGCCCATTGGTGCTTCGGCTAATATCGTCGCCTGCGGGTTACTTAAGAAGGAGGGGTACGTCGTCAGTTTTAAAGATTTCTTAAAAATAGGGTTTCCCTTTACCATGGCGGCGGTGACAGCCGCTTATATATTTGTCTGGTTTGTTTGGAAATAAAAAATAATCCAAATGCCAGGTTGTTTTCCCGTATTAAACAGTTTGTTTTTGTATTAAAAAAGGAGGTAGGAGAAAATGAGCAGTTCTGGTTTTTTTATTTTAACGCCCATCTGTTCAATTGCGGCATTGGTGTTTGCGCTGTACCTTGCTTTTTCCATTATGCGCGAGGATGAGGGAAATGACAAGATGAAGGAGATCGCTTTGGCCGTGCGGCTGGGGGCGCGGGCATATCTCAAGCGCCAATATCTAGGAGTGTCCCTGTTTTTTATCGTCATGTTTATTATTTTGCTGTGGATGGCTTTTAAGAATTATGTGGTCATCTTTGTGCCTTTCGCGTTCTTAACCGGCGGATTCTTTTCAGGGCTGTCCGGATTCATCGGCATGTCGGTGGCCACGCAATCGTCCAACCGCACCGCCGCGGCGGCCATGAAGAGCCTGAACTCGGGATTACGGGTGGCTTTCTCCAGCGGGGCGGTCATGGGATTAACCGTTGTCGGCCTGGGCCTGCTTCACCTGACGGCATGGTATTATTTTCTGGATTGGTTTTATTCCGGCCATCCGCTTCCCGCAAATATGGATAAAATTACCGCGATCACGTCAGCGATGCTGACCTTCAGCATGGGCGCCAGTTCTCTGGCGCTTTTCGCCCGGGTCGGCGGAGGGATTTTTACCAAGGCCGCGGATGTCGGCGCCGATTTGGTCGGGAAAGTCGAGGCGGGGATCCCGGAAGACGACCCGCGCAATCCTGCGGTTATCGCCGATAATGTTGGGGATAATGTCGGTGACGTCGCGGGGATGGGGGCGGACCTCTTTGAATCTTATGTCGGGTCCATTGTCGCGACAAGCGCCCTGGGCGTTGCGGCTGGTTTAGGCGTGGCCGGAGTCACGGTCCCCATGGTCATGGCGGCCGTTGGGATCGTCGCCTCGATCATCGGCACGTTTTTCGTGAGTACAAAAGAGGACGCGACGCAACAGGCGTTGTTGGCCGCGTTGAGGAAAGGGGTTTGGGGCAGCTCCATCATAATGGCCATTGCGTCCTATTTCCTTATCCGGTGGATTTTAGGGGTGGAGCATATGGGAGTTTATTGGTCGGTTTTGGCGGGCCTTCTGGCAGGGGTCATCATCGGAGTCGTAACAGAATATTACACGTCCAGCAATTTTAAACCGACAAAATATATCGCCGAGCAATCTTTAACCGGCCCGGCAACGGTCATCATCGCGGGTCTTTCTGTCGGGATGATGTCTACGGCGATTCCCGTTCTTGTGGTGGGAGCCGCGATCCTGGCCAGTTACTTCCTTGCCGGCGGCGCCACAAATTTTAATTCCGGCCTCTATGGTATTGCTATTTCAGGGGTTGGGATGCTTTCCACATTAGGGATTACTTTGGCCACGGACGCTTACGGGCCGGTTGCGGACAATGCCGGCGGAAACGCGGAAATGGCCGGGTTGCCTCCCGAAGTCAGGAAGAGAACGGATGCTCTGGATTCCCTGGGCAATACGACCGCAGCCACAGGAAAAGGATTTGCCATCGGATCCGCGGCGTTAACCGCTTTGGGGCTGATCGCCGCTTTTAACAGCCAGGTTGTTTTGCTGGGCAAAACAATGAATCTTAGCTTGCTGAATCCTAACTTGCTGGTTGGTTTATTCATCGGAGGCATGCTCCCGTTTTTATTCTGTTCCATGACGATGCGTGCGGTTGGCCGGGCCGCCGGACTGATTGTCGTCGAAGTGCGCCGGCAATTTAAGGAAATCGCCGGTTTGATGCAGGGGAAGGCCAAACCTGATTATGCCCGGTGTGTGACCATCGCCACGGCTGCTGCGCAGAAGGAAATGGTTCTTCCTTCATTGCTGGCCATTGTCGCGCCTATTTTAACCGGGGTCCTGATCGGCCTGGAAGCTGAAATGGGGCTGCTGGCCGGCGCCACGGTGAGCGGCTTTGTCCTGGCCATCATGATGGCCAACTCCGGCGGGTCCTGGGATAACGCGAAAAAATATATTGAGGAAGGACATCACGGCGGCAAAGGCTCTCAGGCTCACAAGGCCGCTGTTGTGGGAGACACGGTGGGAGATCCGTTTAAGGACACTTCGGGGCCGAGTTTGAATGTCCTTATTAAACTCATGTCGATTGTCGCGATCGTCTTTGCCTCGTTTGTTATGAGCGTCTCGTTGTTTTAAATACGGGCCGTTGGATAACAACGGAAGGCTACGAATTTTTGCGGCGGGGAAAACGTGCCTGCCAAACGGTAAGCGTTTGGCTTGACTGGGTGGAAGGGTTGTTTTATAATCTTTCCAGCTACTCTTCTTCAATCCCTTGAAAAGCGCCCGCGGGGTGGGTCTATAAAGGATCACGGATTTTCTGTATGGCCGTTCAAAAACCACAGAGAGAAACCTGGTCTTCTAAAATAGGCATTATTCTGGCTGTTGCCGGGTCAGCGGTCGGACTAGGGAATTTCTTGCGTTTCCCGGCCAAAGCCGTGGCTAACGGCGGCGGCGCTTTCATGATCCCGTACTTTGTTTCGCTGCTGTTGATCGGGATCCCTCTTATGTGGATCGAATGGACTTTAGGCCGGTTCGGGGGCGGGTTCGGGCACGGAACGGCCCCGGGCATTTTCCATAGCATTGCCAGGAAAAACCGCTTCATCAAATATTTCGGCGTTATCGGCATTTTTGGCCCGCTCGTCATTTTCATGTATTATCTTTATATTGAGTCGTGGTCTTTGGCCTACAGTTTTTTTGCCATAACCGGCAAGTTAAGCCAGGCCACTGATCAGATCCAAATGCGGGGATTCCTTCAGGGCTTTCAGGGGCTAACCTCAAACCAGTTCTTTTCAAGCCTTGCCCCGGCCTACACGTTTTTTTTAATTACTTTTGTTTTGAATATTTTTGTCATTTATCACGGGATTAAAGGCGGGATAGAACGGCTTTGTAAATGGGCCATGCCGTCATTATTTTTATGCGGATTGGTGCTGATGATCAGGGTCATGACCCTGGGGGCTCCTGATCCCAGCCGGCCGGATTGGAACGTTTTGAACGGGTTTGGGTTCCTGTGGAATCCTGACTTAAGCGCGCTTAAATCCGCCCAGGTCTGGCTGGAGGCGGCCGGACAGATCCTGTTCACCTTGAGCGTCGGGATCGGGGTTATCCTCACGTATGCGAGTTATTTATCGAAGACGGATGACATTGTTTTATCCGGTCTTACAGCGGCCAGCATGAACGAAATCGCGGAGATCATCATCGGCGGGAGCATAGTCGTGCCCGCCGCTTTTGTGTTTTTCGGGCCGGTGGATATCCGCGCCGTGGCGGATTCCGGCGTGTTTAACCTGAGCTATGTCACCATGCCGCTTATTTTACAGCACCTGCCTTTAGCGGACATCCTGAGTTTCCTCTGGTTTTTGCTGCTGTTCATCGCAGGCATCACCTCTTCAGTTTCCTTGGCGCAACCGGTGATCGCTTTCATGGAAGATGAATTTAACCTTTCCAGGAGGAAGACGGTCGCGATTTTTGCCGTCGCAACTTTTATTTTATGCCAGCCTGCCGTGCTGTTTCTTGGGAGAGGGGTTGTGGATGAACTGGATTTCTGGGGAGGCACGTTTTTCCTGGTTATCTTCGCGACGATCGAAGCCATCTTGTTCAGCTGGGTTTTGGGCATGGAAGCCGCTTGGGACGAGATCCATTTAGGGTCGGAGATGGCGGTCCCCCGCGTTTATAAATTTATTATAAAGTATGTGACCCCCCTGTTTCTATTAGTTATTCTCGGGACGTGGTTTTTTCAGAAATGGCTCCCGGTTATCTTGATGGAAGACGTGGCTCCAGAGAATAAAATTTATATTTTGGCAACAAGAGTGGGGTTGTTCCTGATTTTTTCTATGATCGCCCTCATGGTGAAGGTGGCATGGAGAAGAAAAAGGCAAACAGCGGGGGGGGCGCAATGACCTTTGGCGGGTGGTTTTCCTTGATCCTTTCCTGGACCGGGATATTGACCCTGGCCGGGTTCTGCTTTTTTTGTGTTTTCAGGAAGGATTCCGGGCTTGATTGATTCATGGCGCGGGATGGTCCCCCGCCGGATGTCCGCTTGTTTTAGGCCCTTGGCCCATTTAAAATCCTAGAAATATTCCTGCCTATTCTCGATGGATGTGTTTTTTGGGTATTAGAGATGGACTATTTTTATTAATAATATTAGAATACAAATAGCTTTATAATTGCCAGAGATTTAAACGGGAGGGCGAAGATTGACAAAAAAGATATCCTGTGATAAATTGGCGCAGTATTTAACTCTTTACAAGAAGAAAATATGATAAAAAAAATTTTTTTCCCCGCGTTTTTCCTTCTAACATGGTTGGCGTTTCCTGTTCCTTCCGAAGCGTTGTGGGTGTGGACCCCGCAGACGAATAAGTGGGAAAACCCCAAACTGACGGTGAAGGGCACTCCGGCTGAACAGCTTGAATTTTCCATCGAATTGTACCATGCCAAACAATTTGAGAAAGCCGTAGCCGAGTTGAAAAAACTCATTAAATATTATCCCCGCGCCCGGGAAGCGGCCGAGGCGCAGTTTTATCTTGGAGTCATAGAAGAGGAAGAGGGCAATTATTCAAAAGCGTTTAAAAATTATCAAACGGTGGTGGATAAATATCCCTTTTCCGAGCGTTTCGGCGAAATCATTCAGCGGCAGTATAACATTGGTGTAAAATTGCTTGAAGGAAAAGCGAAAAAACGTTTTTTTCAGGGGGGGATGGGAACGGAAGCATTGGTTGTGGACATTTTCCGGACAGTCATTAAGAATTCGCCTTACGGCCCTTATGCCGCTCCGTCACAGTATAATATAGCGTTGTATTTGCAGGGGGAAGGCCTTTTGCCGGAGGCCAGGGACGAGTTCGAGAAAACCCTCAACGATTATCCGGAAAGCGCGTGGGCCCAAAAAGCCCGGTACCAGATTGCGCTAGCCGACGCGAAGAGGTCTTCAGCCCCGCCGTATGAACAGAAGGTCACCCAGGTCGCTATTCAGGAATTGGAGGGCGTCCTGAAAGACTCTTCTGACGCGGCGCTCTCCAAGGAAGCGAATGAGCAGATTAAAGCTTTGAAGGATAAAGAGGCCCAGCAGAATTTCCTGATCGCGGAGTTTTACGAAAAAAGGAAAGAATACCGGGCCGCTAAAATTTATTACGGTAAGATTGTAGAAAATTACAAGGATACCACGTGGGCTTCCAGGGCGTTGAGTAAAATTAGAGGCCTGAACGATTTCGAGCAGCCATGAAATTATTTTTAAGTTTCCGTTTTTGGTTTATAACCGCGGTTTTGTTTGGAATGGCCGGGTGCGGCTACACGACGCAGTCCGCGCTGCCAGCCCGTTTAAAAACGATTTTTGTCGAACCGTTCATTAACAGTATTGACTACACGGCTGACGGCGACCGGCAGATCTATTTCCCTCTCCTGGAAGTCAAGGTGCGCAACGCCGTTATCGATCGTTTTTTATTTGACGGGAATCTTCGGGTAACGGAGAAAGACCAGGCCGACCTTGTTTTAAGCGGGGAACTGGTCCGTTACGAGCGGTACGCTCTCCGTTATACTGATAATGATGATGTCCAAGAATACCGGGTGCATGTGATTGTTAATTTGGTCATGAAAGACCGCCGGCATAATGAAGTGCTTTGGGAAGAATCCGGGTTCGCCGGGGAAGCGACATATTTTGTTTCCGGGGCCTTGGCGACAACGGAAAGCTCGGCTCTGGAGGAGGCGACGGTGGATTTGGCTAGGCGGGTTGTTGAACGGACGATTGAAAATTGGTAAGGAGGCGCGCCCGAGAGAGGGAGCTTTGCCGTCGATATTTTACCTGTGCCGGGCATCAGAGAGAGACCCATGAGCGAAGCGATCATCATGATTCTGGGGGACGACCCCAGTCCGAAGGAAAAGAAGCTGGCCGCCTTGAAAGAGCAATGCCTGACATCAGCTGACGCGTTAAAATTGGACTATGATAGTTTGGACGCTTACAAGTTGTCTCCCCGGGTGTTGCAGGAAACCCTTCTGGCTTTGCCGGCTGTGGCTGGCCGGCGGTTGGTGATCGTCAGGAATTGCCAGCATTTGACCAAGCCGGTGAAAGATGTTTTGGCCGCGTATGCCGCCGCTCCTTTCGAGCATTTGATGCTGGTTCTGGAAGCCGCCCGGATTCCCGCATCAGACCCTTTCGTCAAGAAATTCCATAAGAAAGCGGAAATCTTTGATTTTTCCAAAGGCGGGAAACAGAATGTTTTTGATATGACCAAGGCCATCTCGGCCCGGCAGACGGCTGAGGCGCTGCGAATTCTTTCGGAATTGTTAAAGGAAGGGGATCAGCCGCTGCAGATTATGGGGGCGCTGGTATGGTTTTGGCGTGAAATACAGAATCGTTTATCCCAGGCCCGCTATGTAAAAGGGTTACAGTTTTTGCAGGAAGCGGATTTGAATATTAAACGCAGTCGTTTATATCCGGATTATGCGTTGGAATTGGTCGTCGTGCAACTGACCGGCCTTTTGGCACATGGATAAAGCGGAATAATATCAGGACAGCGGAGCTTTACGAGGCGATTTTATTGGCCATCGTGCTGAAACGGGATTTACGCCGTGCGACGGTATTCTTATGGATAAGGTTGCGTTTGGCGGCCTTATCCAGTTTTTTGTAAACTGATTTTAACTGAGTTGTGGCTTCGGTTTTGTTGTTGCTGGTGACCGAAACGAGAAATTTCTTAATCGTTTTCTTCAATTCAGTTTTAACATCAAGATTACGCATCCGATTTTTATGATTTTTTCGCAGTTCTTTAATACCTGATCTTCTTTGTGGCAACTTACTCACTCCTTTCTTTTGAATTTTATACTATAGCAGAGAGGCTTTTGAATGTCAAATGATAATTCCGGACAACCTGATTCTCACGGGTCCCTCATCAAATCCACATCTATTATTTCAGTTGGAACGTTAGCGTCTCGGGTGCTTGGGTTTGTCCGGGATGTGATTTTAGCCAGATTTTTCGGCACGGGATTTCAGGCCGACGCGTTTTTTGTGGCTTTTAAAATCCCAAACCTTTTTCGTGATTTTGTGGGTGAAGGTGCGGCTAATGCCGCTGTGGTCCCGGTGTTTTCAGAATATCTTATCCAGAAAAACCGCGAGGAATTCTGGCATTTTGTGAGCGTCATTCTGGCTTTGGCCCTGATTTCATTAACTTCGTTGACTTTGTTGGGCATCCTCCTGGCGCCGCATATTGTGCGGCTCCTCGCCCCCGGGTTTATGGCCCATCCGGAAAAATTGGCTCTCACGATTCATCTCACCAAGATCATGTTCCCGTACCTCATTTTAATCGGGTTAACCGCTTATTCCATGGCCGTTCTTTACGCCTTCCGTTCGTTCGCCGTCCCGGCGTTTAGCCCCTGCCTGCTCAACATCGCAATCATTATAAGCGCGCTTTTATCCTCCCGTTTCTTGACGGAACCTGTGTATGGCCTGGCCGCCGGGGTTTTGATCGGAGGTCTTCTGCAACTGGTGATGCAGATCCGGCCGATGTTAAAAACTGGTATCAAAATTTATAAGCCGTTGCCGTTGAACCACCCCGCCGCGATCCGGGTGGGGCACCTGCTCTTACCGCGGGTGATCGGAGCCGGCGTGTATCAGTTGAATATTTTTATCGACACATTTTGTGCGTCCCTTTCCACAATCGTTGGGGCGGGCGGGATATCCGCCATCTATTATTCGAACCGGATTATCCAGTTCCCGATGGGGATTTTTGGCTTCGCGCTCGCTTCAGCCATGCTGCCCACGCTGTCCAGCCTGGCCACCCAGAACAATCTGGCACAGCTTAAAAAAACCCTGGTTTTTATCCTGGAGAACATCTTTTTTGTTATGGTCCCTTTTAGCGTTGTCCTGATGCTGCTGGCCAACCCGATTATCCGGATTTTGTTTCAGCGCGGCGAGTTCAACCAGTATTCGACAACGATCACATCCTGGGCACTGTTGTTTTATGCGATCGGGCTGTTCAGTTTTGGGGGGATCAAGATTCTGGTCACCGCTTTTTACGCCCTGCAGGATACGAAAACTCCTGTAAAAATCGCTGCGGTTTGCTTGGTGATTAACGCGGCCTTGAACATCGTGCTGATGATCCCGTTAAAAGTGGGAGGCATCGCTTTAGCCAGTTCCGTCTCGGCCTCGATTGATTTTATCTGGCTTTTTTATTGTTTGAATAAACGGTTGGGGGGGCTTAACGGCGGGTTTAGAATTTTTATCGTCAAGGTGCTGGCGGCCGGTGTTGTCGCCGGAGGAGCGGTTATCCGGATATGGAACACCGCGTGCATCCCGAACGAAATGATACGGCTTTCTTTGGCGATAGTCCTGGGGTTCATGTTTTACGGGGTGTTGTGCTTTATATTAAGGATCGAACAAGCCCGGAATATTTACCGCTGGTTGCAGAATTTCGGGATGAAAAGCCGGATGAAAACATAATGAACTGCGGCCGAATTTATCCTGTTCTCTTTCCGGGTTCCCGGGGTTTGTCATGGACTTAAAAGAAAAAGTCAAGAATTTGCCTTTGACAAGCGGTGTTTATTTGATGAAAAACAGCGCCGGGGAGGTCATCTATGTGGGCAAGGCGGTGAGCCTTAGGAAGCGGGTGCAGTCGTATTTCCGGAAAAAACATGTGATCTCCAAAGTGGATTCCCTGGTGGGGGAGATCTCTGACATCGACTGGCTCACGACACAGTCCGAAGCGGAAGCGCTTATTTTGGAAGCCAGCTTGATCAAGAATTTCCAGCCCAAGTATAATGTGGACCTGCGTGACGACAAGACCTATCCGCTCATTGAGGTGACCGGAGACCCGTTCCCGGGAATTTTTGTGGTGAGGCCGCGGATCATGAATCCGGCGTCACGTTATTACGGCCCGTACGTAAGCCCCAAATTGATCCGTGAAGCGCTGACTTTTATCCGACGGATCTTTCATTTCCGGACTTGCGACCCGTTCCCGGACAAACCGTGCCTGGATTATCATCTTGGCCTGTGCGCCGCGCCCTGTTGCGGAAAGATCAGCCGCCGGGATTATGCGGCCGTTATTCGTCATGTCTGCCAGATTTTGGAAGGAGAGAAGAACGAACTGTTCCGTGACCTTGAGCGGGAGATGGAGGGCCTTTCTCAAACCCGCCGTTTTGAGCAGGCCGCGAAAGTGCGCGACCAGGTATACGCTTTGGGCGCACTGTACTCCGGGACCAAGGAACTGAATTTTTATAAAGAGGCAGAGCAGCTCCAGCGCGCCCTGGGACTGCCGCGCCGGCCGGACCGGATTGAAGCGTTTGATATTTCCAATATCATGGGCCACCATAGCGTTGGGTCTATGGTGTCGTTTCTAAACGGGAAGGCGGATAAAAGCAATTACCGGCGGTTCCGAATTAAAGAGGTGAAGGGAATTGATGACTTCAGGATGATGGCCGAGGTGGTTCGCCGGCGTTACGCGCGGCTTAAAGCGGAACAAAGGCTTTTCCCGGACTTAATCTTGATCGACGGCGGCAAAGGTCAGCTTTCGGCGGCCCAGCAAGAGCTGGTCGCCTTGGAGCTGGATATCCCGATGGTATCTTTGGCCAAAAGGGAAGAAGAAATATTCTTGCCGGGCCGGAGAAAAGCTGTTATTCTTTCCAAAGATTCTTTAGGGCTGATGCTTCTGCAGAGGATTCGCGATGAGGCGCACCGGTTCGCGGTTGCGTATCACCGGAAGGTGCGAGGGAAGAGTGTTTTTTTAAGAAAGCAGTAAGTTGGAATTTGGGACGGGATGATTTTGGGTTTCCGGGACGCGGGGGCATAAGGGTGAGTGGGAAATTTTCAAAAGGCCTCACGGATTTTGAGTGGGCGGTTTTAAAAGCGACACTGGAAATCCCATTGGGGGAGACCCGGTCGTACAAATGGGTCGCGGAGAGAATCGGCCGGCCGCAGGCGGCGCGGGCGGTGGGGCAGGCTTTACGACAGAATGCGTACCCGATT
>ERZ795059.6540-NODE-6540-length-10292-cov-5.395526_pt1 | contig 10292 bp, 8 predicted proteins | sample MGYA00375143_ERZ795059 | MGnify/ENA primary metagenome ERZ795059 (study PRJEB30188, sample SAMN05720168) | activated sludge metagenome | isolation source: Anaerobic digester | place: USA | collected 2015-01-07 ... | reverse complement strand
GAGCAACTATTTACGACTTTGAAGACTGATTCTAGTTGCCTCGACCTGAGATCCATTTGAAGTTTTCATGCTGTCAAGCCTCTCGGGGGTGGAACTTACTTTTTCAATTAGAGCAATTATGACAAGTTCTTTACTTTGCGTCGAAGGTGGTTTACGAAAAGTATAAAACGGGATAGAATTAGTAAGTGTGTTACCGTTAGGAAGACGGCGGAAAGGTGATTTCGATGATGCAAAAAAACAGTGCGCCGCGTTTAATAAATGAGGCCTTTGTCAATACTTTCATCAAGAAGCGAAATAAGGAACTACATAAAGGTGAGTGCGGGAAGGTTTTAATTATAGCAGGCCGAAAAGGCATGACCGGAGCCGCAGTCCTCAGTGCAAAAGGTGCATTGCGCAGCGGAGCCGGATTGGTTAGGATATCGGTTCCGGAGGAACTCTTTCCGATACTGCAAATCAGTGTACCCGAAGCAACCTGTGTGTCCAGAACGCTTCCACCGGAGCAGCTTGATGAATATCAGGCAATCGTTATCGGCCCGGGGTTGGGAGATGAGCTTTCCAATGTTCCTATTATAAAAAACGTTTTTATCAGTAGCTGCCCCGTCATTGTACTCGACGCGGACGGCCTGAACATTCTTGCCCGCAGCGATGAACTGGCGGAAGCTTTAGGGCACGCAAAAGGCCGGTCGATCATCACGCCACATCCGGGAGAAGCGGCCCGGCTTTTAGGCTGCAGCAGCAAAAGGGTCAACGAGTCCAGAGTGGAGTCCGCATCAAAGCTTGCGGAACAAACAGGCTCCGTTGCCGTCTTAAAAGGTGCGGGAACCATTGTGGCAACACCAAATGGGGAGGCATATATTAATACGACAGGAAACCCAGGAATGGCTACCGGCGGCAGCGGGGATGTCTTATCGGGCATCATAGGAGCGCTGGCGGGACAAGGCTGTTCATGCTTCGCGGCTGCGGCCTGTGGAGTCTATATCCACGGATCTGCAGGCGATATTGCAGCAGAGAGGCTGGGCGAATATGGGGTCATAGCCTCCGATATCGCTGCTATGGCAGGCCTGGCTATAAAAAGGATCACGAAGTTTTAAAGTTTGACAAAATGCGACACATAAGCTATTCTGGATATATGTTTGGATATACATGCATATATACACAATAGAAAGGGCAGAGGGGAGCAAATGTCAAATCTAAAAAAAGTGATCATCAGCCTGCCGGATCCAATGCTGGAGGAGGCAGACCGCTTTGCAGCAAAACAGAATATCAACAGGAGTGAACTGATCAGAGAGGCTCTCATACTCTATCTTGAAGATCAAAAGAAAAAGCAGATCCGAAAAGAATTGATCAGAGGATATGAGGAAATGAACGGACTCAACCTTACTTTGGCTGAGGAAGGCATGGAAGAGGCCCTGACAGACTTAAATGAATATGAGGCAAAATTGATATAGTTTCCGATGCGGGGCTGGTCTCCGCCGGAATGTACGGAAGAGAGAGTGAATGACTTGATTGTGAAAAAAGGTGAGATCTATTTTGCCGATTTGAGCCCTGTCATAGGCTCGGAACAAGGCGGCATAAGGCCTGTCCTTGTTGTCCAAAACGACATCGGCAATAAATATAGCCCCACGGTAATCGTGGCAGCAGTTACTTCGCAGATCAATAAGGCCAAACTGCCTACACATGTGGAGATCACGGCAGAAGGCCATGGGCTTGCAAAAGATTCGGTGATCCTGCTGGAGCAGCTGAGAACGATAGATAAAAAGCGTTTAAGGGAGAAAATCGGTCGAATTGATGACAACAGCATAGAAAGGACAAATGAAGCTCTGACCATAAGCCTCGGAATAGTTGACTTTTAACATTCCGAATCAGCGGGCAAGCCGGAGCAAGACGGCTCCCAGACTTGCATACAAAGCACGAACCGGCGGAACTTATCCCGTTCGACAAGACAAATTGTAAGAACACAAAGGAGGAGCGGAATGAAAAAGACAAAATTCATCATCGCAGCAATCGTTGCCCTGGCCCTCATCGCTGCAACTGCAGCAGTGGGGGCTGCAAGTTATGAACCGGGCTCATCGGAAGACCCGATAGTGACCAAAAGCTATGTGGATTCGCAAATAGAAGCTCTGAAAAAGAGCGGAGGGTCCGCGGCAGTTTTTGAACCTGTTTCTGTCGCGGAAGGAAAGAGCCTCATAGGAGGAACAGGTACCGAATTGATCCTCAGAAGCGGCGGAGCCCTTGCGATTGCTAAAGGTCAGGACGGGATACCCGATGTGACACAAGGTATAGACCTCGCCGGGGGGCTTGCCGTCACCAAAAACCATCTGCTGCTGATACCCAGGGATGACGGCAGGGGGATCTACGCCGCCACTGACATTTGGGTCATGGTAAAAGGTACGTATTCTATAAAATAGCAGGGCAGGGGCAGGTAAGATCAGGCAAGACAATATTAATGAACAAAGGAAGACCAAATGAGTAAATCAAACAAAAGGATATCATTGTTACTTTCGCTTGTGCTGATTATTAGCGCATTCAGCGGATGGACGGCATTTGCCGACAGTCTTGGGGACAAGCTATATGGAAAAACTCTCAACATAGGCCGTGAAACATTGCTGGCCGGCGGAGTCTATTGGAATTCAGGTTACACTGAGAAGATCACTGAAAACTATATCGAGTATACACCGGGGGGAAGTGTCATCCCGATAATATCACATGGAAACGACGTATACGGAGCAGCGAGTTTTAAAACAGTGGCGGCTAAAGCCGCTGAAGAAGGGAAATATATAGTGGCCGGTCTGAACGGTGACTATTTCAATATGAACAACGGTGTCCCCGTGGGGATGACTATCAAGGAGGGATCTCTGATCACCTCAGAAAGCATGACCGCTCCATCTGTAGGCTTTTATGCCGATGGAAGTGCTGTCATAGGGAGGGCTAATTTAAATATTAAGCTGGACGGGCCTTCTTTAGGGACGACAATAGGTTCGATCCATCTGAATAAAGTCGTAACTGCCGCATCGGGCGTGATGCTTTACACGAGGGATTATGCGGATGACGATACCAATAAGGCTGCGATCCCCACATATAATATCCTGCTGTCTGCGGATTCGGAAAAGCTCTATCTGAACGGTACCGTTGAAGCGACAGTAGATTCCGTTTATAGCGCAACTGGAGCCGCATTTATTCCTGACGGCAAGCTCTTGCTGACCATGGCTTCCGAAACCAACTATCCCGGTACACTGGCCAAACTGACTGCTCTCATTCCCGGAGACAGGCTAACCCTTACACTGTCTTCGGATCCTTCGTGGGATGATGTGGAGTTTGCCGTAGGAGGAGGGGAGAAGCTGATCACCGAAGGAAAGAACACAGCTCCGGCTAATGCCGAGATACATCCCCGTACCGCCATCGGCATCCGCAGCGACGGCAGTGTGGTTTTTTATACGGTAGACGGCAGGCTTCCCGGACACAGCAAGGGAGTGACCTTATCACAACTGGCGAACCGTTTGCTTGAACTGGGCTGCGTCGAAGCAATCAATATGGACGGGGGAGGGTCAACCGCCATACATTCCGTCTACCCGGGGGACATCGGCATTACTACCGTGAACAGCCCTTCTCAGGGCGCTTTGAGAAATTGTGCAAATTACATTTTATTGATCAACACGGCCTCCCCTTCTGGGAGACTGGCAAACATACATCTTTATCCTTACAACCTCAGAATGCTGGCAGGGGCCTCTCAAAGCTTTACTGTGAAGGGGACGGATGAAAATTATTATCCTGTAGAGGCGCCTTCGTCGCTGACCTTTTCAGTATCAAACGATTTGGGGACTTTTGACTCGGAGAACGCTTTCACTGCGGGAAAGTCATCTAAAACCGGTGAAATATCAGCAAAACTGAATAAAAGCATAGGTGCGGCAGCCCAGGTCACTGTTGTAAACAAACCGGATGCCGTTACCATCCTAAACCAGACAGATGGAAAAGCGATCACAGATATTACCGTCAATGCGGGGGATATAATAGACCTTTCGGCATCTTCCGTTTATCAGAAAATGCCGCTTCTGTCCCAGGATAAATGCTATACCTGGACGGTGGGAGGGGAAATAGGGACTATTGATGAAAACGGCCGCTTCGCCGCTGCCAATATTTCAAGCGGTAAGGGGACGGTCACAGCCTCAGCGGGAGGGGTATCCGCATCGGTCAATGTCAACATAGTAAGCGAAGGGTGGCGTCTCGAAACCTTTGAAAACGCCGCACATGCTTTTCAAAATCAAACAGCTGCGGGAATCACGGCAGACATCAATACCGACTTGACTAAGGTTCGCTACGGATACCGGAGCGCCCGTGTCGTTTACGACTTTACTGTTTCCGGGACCAATGAGATCGCTATGGCATCTTCTATAGATTTCTTAAAGAGCCCCAACAGCATGAGCTTCTGGGTGTATGGGGATGGATCGGGAAATACTCTGAATCTGATTGTCAATACCCCTGAAGGGATGAAGGAAGTAATTGGGACTAAGCTTGATTTTTCCGGATGGAAGTTGACGGCGGTCACACTGCCTGCAGGATCGACATCTTTAGCATCCGTCAAACTGCTTAAGACAGGCGGAGAAAAAGGGGTGTTCTATCTTGACCAGTTTGTAGCGGGCATCGGCTATTATGTGGATTTGGAGCCGCCTGTAGTACAGATGAGTTTAAGCGGCAGGACATTGACAGCTTTAATAAGCGATTCTGTGGACCAGAGACTCTCATCGACAAATATGATTCTGACTTTTGACAGCAAAGCTTTGGAGTTTCGATATGACGGAGGAACGAAAACCCTCACCGCCGATCTGCCGCAGGAGGATGGGGCGATGCACAGGATAGCCCTGACTGTCTCCGATGAAAGCGGGAATCTTGTACGCAGCGGTTTAACGGTTCCCGGAAGCGCCCAAACTCCCCAGCCTTTTATCGACATGGGAGCGCATTGGGCCAAGGACGGCACGGTTTATCTTTACAATCGCGGAGTGGTGAGCGGCGTAAACACAGACCAGGGGCTGGTTTTCCATCCGGATAAGAGTATTACCAGAGCTGAATTCGCCGTATTGATGAGCAAATGGATGGGTGAAAAAGCTTTAGGCTACGAGAGCATCGATTTGCCTTTTGTCGATGCCGATGCTATACCAGCCTGGGCATTGGAGTCGGTAAAGGCGATGTACGGTATGGGCATCATCAAGGGCACGGGAACGGAAAAAGGGTTAGTCTTTAACCCTGCCGGTGCTATAAGCCGACAGGAAGTGATGACAATAATAGGCCGTACACAGGTTCGAGGATTTGCTGAGGCGGATCTTTCGGGGTTTACAGATAACAGCGATGTTGCGGAATGGGCACTGCCCTATGTGAAAACTCTGGTCAAGCAGCAGGTCGTCTCCGGGTATAGCGGAAAGGTGTGGCCTAAAGATCCGGTGACCCGGGCACAGGTGGCCACCATAATAACGAGTTTGTATTAATAACAGCAGGGAGCCCGGGGCCGGGCACTATAGGTATTATCACATTCCATGCAGCGATGCGGAGGATTCGATGAAAATAATGCTGTTTGCGGCCGGCGGCGATATCGGAGGCGGCAAAATCCATATACTGTCCCTGGCACGGGAGCTGTCTGCAGGGAACGATCTAAGGCTTGTCAGCTTCCGAAGCGGCGTATTGGCCGATGAAGGCAGGGCAATGGGCCTTGATGTGATCGTTTTAGAAAACGGCTGGAACATCCTTAAGGATATGAGGCTTGCTCTTTCAGAAGTTGACGGCTTCAGACCGGATCTAATCCACTGTCACGGGGCTAAGGCCAATATGCTGGGAGTTATTGTAAAAAAACTCCGCAACATCCCTGTCATGACGACGGTCCATTCGGATCCGAGACTTGATTATATGGGAATGCCACTGAAGCAATATACCTTCGGGCTGATAAATGCCATTGCCCTGCGAAACATGGATTTCTACATGGCCGTGGCCGGCAAAATGGAAAGCAATCTGATCGAGAGAGGGTTTGATCCCTGGAGGATCTTTACTATCTATAACGGCCTTGATTTCTCCAATGCGTCGGAGAAGCCCAAGGCTCCAAAACAAAATGATGAAGACATTATCGTAGGTATTGCCGCACGTCTGACTCCGATAAAAGATATCGGTACACTGATTCGAGCTTTTAAGCTTGCGTATGAAAAAAACCCGAGGCTCAGGCTGCTGATTGCAGGCACCGGTGAAGACGAGCAGGAATTGAGAGCCCTCGCAAAGGATTTGAAAATAGACAATAGGGTTGAGTTCGTAGGCTGGATCAGCGACATTAAAGGCTTCTTTTCAAAAGTGGATATCAATGTGCTGGCTTCGCTTTCGGAAACCTTTCCCTATTCTCTTTTGGAAGGAGCTTACGAGCATTGTCCCGCCGTTGCAAGCAGGGTGGGAGGCATACCGGCGCTGATCAGCCACGGAGATAACGGATTTCTTTTTGAAGCGGGAGATGTGAAGACCTTCGGCGACTACATATACAGGCTGTCCGTCGACGAAGAACTCAGGCACAGCCTGGCGGAAAATTTATTCCAAAAGGCAAAGAGAGATTTTTCCCTTGAGCGCATGCGACAGGATCAGGAGGCGGTCTACAGGACCATAATCCGCCGACGCAAGAGCACCGGAAGGCAGGGAGCTGTGATCTGCGGTGCTTACGGCAGAGGGAATGCGGGGGATGAAGCTATATTAAAAGCTATTTTATCCCAGCTCCGGCAAATCGATGAAGATATGCCCTTTTGGGTAATGTCAAGAAACGAAAGGGAAACCAGGGCAATCAATAAGACCAGGGCCATGTACATATTTAACCTGTTTGCCTTTATCAGAAGCCTGCGAAAGGCTGAGATATTTGTTAACGGAGGCGGAAGTCTGATCCAGGATGTCACATCCTCAAGGTCACTATATTTCTATCTGTTCACGCTGAAAGCGGCAAAGTGGTGCGGCTGCAAGATAATCATGTACGGCTGCGGCATTGGCCCGATCAATTCGGTGAAAAACCGGCGCATAGCCGCCGGGGTGCTTAACAGCACCGCTGATATCATAACACTCAGAGACAGCATATCCCTTGAATTGTTGAAAGAAATGAAGGTCGAAAAACCTGAGATCATTCTTGCGGCGGACCCGACGGTGAACATTAAAAAAGCTGACTTAGCAAAGGTTGAAGCGGCTTTTGCTGAAGAAGGCATCCCTATAGGCATTCGGAAGATCGGCTTTTGTCTTCGCAATTGGCCCGACTTCAAGAATCCTTTAGTAGTGGGGGAAGCCGCTGATTATGCGTGGAAAACCTATGGGGTCACCCCGGTATTCCTGCCCATAGAAATACCTAACGATATATCGGCTGCAGACATAGTTACTGCAAAAATGACAAGTCCGTATTATGCCTGCAGGCGAAAGCACAGCGTCGAGGAGATAATAGGGATGCTGGGTTCAATGGAAGCAGTGGTAGGCATGAGGCTTCATTCGTTGGTTTTCGCCACTGCCGGGGGAGCGCCGGTAATCGGTATTTCTTATGATGTTAAAGTGGATAGCTTTATAAAAGACATAGGATCCTCAGCCTGCATTCCTTTAACTTCTCTATCGAAGGATAATCTTTGCAGGGAAATCGATTTGGTAATGCAAAGGGGCCATCATAGAGCGGAGCTTGTTGCGGACAGGTTAAAACAGGCCCAGAAGATAAATATCGATGCGGCCGGACGGCTTTTGGCCCGTGAAAGGAGGGCATGACGATGCGGCAGATCGTCTGCATTTCCACTTCGAATTACTATCCTGTCCCCACCCGCAAGCAAAATGTGATGAATCGGCTAAAGGATGCGGAGATCCTTTATATCGATCCGCCGGTTTCCCTCCTTGCACCTATGAGAGACAGATCAGCTGCTAAAAGGTTGATGGCATACAGAAGGCCGGGCCGGAAAGTGCGGGAGAATATAACAGTATCCGCACCTTCCCCCGTTTTACCGTTTTTCAACAGATATCGTATTCTAAACAGGATAAATCAAAGGGCACTGGCCCGCTATATCAAGGACAGAATGAAGGAACTGGGGTTTACGGACCCTTATCTGTGGTGTTATTCACCCACATCCTGTGACCTGACCCACCTTATTCCCAATAAAGGTGTGATTTATGATTGTGTCGACAGGCACTCCGCTTACAAAGGAATGATCGATCCCAAGGTTGTGGACAGGATGGAGGAGGAGCTGGCTTCTGCCTCATCTTATGTATTCTGCACAGCTTCGGGCTTGTATGATACCCTGCGTGAATTCAACAGCAACATCAGCATGATACCAAACGGTGCGGATTATGAGCTTTTCTCGCGTGCTGCGATGCCGGGGGAAAAAAGAGACAATGCAAAAAAGCCTGTCTTCGGCTTTGTCGGCATGCTTCAGGAATGTATCGACTATGACTGCATGAAGGCTGTTGCGGAAGCTTTTCCCGAGGGAGAGCTGGTGCTCGTTGGGCGAAGCATGCCGGGGGTGGATCTGTCTTCCCTTCGTGAATATCCGAATATCCGGTTCGTGGGTTTGGTCTCTCAGGAGAGGCTGCCGGATATTATCAGGGAGTTTGATGTCTGCCTGAATATTTTTAAAGAAGGCCGGTTGTCCAAAGATGTGAGCCCTTTAAAATTCTACGAATACCTTGCCACGGGAAAGCCTGTCGTCAGCACGAGGGAGCCGTTGCAAGTCACGGATTATTCCGATGTTGTATATATTGCTGAAAACACGGATGATTTTGTGGTAAAATGCAGACAGGCCTTGCAGGAGAATGATCCCGCAAAGTCAAAAAAACGTATGCAATACGGAAAGCTCTGCTCCTGGGATGAAAGGGTACGGCAGATGGAGCAGCTTTTAACGGAGAGCGGGATATTTTGATCATTGATGCGGGGCAGACGATCCTGTATGCTCTTGAGGAATACAAATTTTATATGCTGCGGAGGTCGGAATGAAGGTAGTAAATGAAAAAGGAAAACTTTTTGGGATCATCAATGTAGTTGATCTTTTGATCCTGGTCGCGGTCATTGCCATCGCAGGGGCGATCGGCTTGCAGCTGTTCGGGCAGAAAATCAACGACGTGGTATCGCCCCAGGTGGAGCTTACGGCGGAAGTGGTCATCGTCGGCACTCCTCCAAGGCTGGTGAGCGAAATAATGAGACAGGATCTGGTAGGAGAAAGGCTGGTTGCGGGGAATGAATACATGAATGCCACGGTAACCGATGTATGGCTGGAAGACTATGTGATGCAAGCCATACGAAGCGATGGTATCATTGTCGATTCAACAGATCCCAGCAAGAAAGATGTGGTAGTAAAGATCAAAACTACCATTGCAAAGGACACTCCAAGCCCCAAAATAGGCAGCCAGGAGCTGCGCGCGGGAAAGACCTATATCCTTAAGACACAGACATTTGAGTGCAGCGGAACGATTCGTTATGTTGAGATCGGCCAATGACTCTGAGGTTATCAATGACTGAAATCTTTCGTAATTGTTTTATATTCAAAAGCTTCAGCACCCTGGTTCCGGCAATTCAAAATGCCTGGAAATACAGCATGTTAGGGAGGCTTTCCTTTTTTCTCGCAGACTGCTATAAGAACTCTTTAACTAAGAGGATGTGGGAGGGCTTTTTAAGCGCAGAGGATACGACAGCCCTTTCATTATACGGCAAAGCCTTTGATAAAATTCGAAACCTGCTTTTGATAGCAGGCCGAATCATGGGACAGAGCCTGTTTTACCGTTTTTTATGCCTTGCTCGGGAGATTCATTATCGCATTACTCGGGGCAGCATTGTTTTTCGGCAGATCAACAGATTGTGCCTGCGTCAATGGCTGCTGGCAGCCTTTGCCCTATACCTTCCTTTAGATTATCTGCTCCGTGTAAAAACATCATTTGGGCTGTTTGCTTCAGCTTGGGAGGAGCTCTTTATTCTCGCTGCGATCCTCCTGATACTTTGGAGGAAGGCTCTGGGTCAAAGCAAAGCAATCGGCAGGGAAACTCCTTTAGACGCATATATAATTCTCTTTATGGCTGTGGGTTTTCTTCTTATGTCGCTGGTCGATCCCCATCCTTATATCGCTATGGCTGGGTATCGCGCCCAGGTCGAATACATGGTATGGTTCTTTTTGGTGATAAGGCTCATTGAAGACGACAGGGATTTTAAAACGGTATTTTATACTATGCTTGGCGTGGGAGCGATGCTTGCCCTCCACGGCATCTATCAATATATCATAGCAGTGCCGATACCTGCGGGCTGGGTCAGCCAAACGGAGATGGGGGTCCGAACC
>ERZ795059.6538-NODE-6538-length-10298-cov-5.298936_pt1 | contig 10298 bp, 9 predicted proteins | sample MGYA00375143_ERZ795059 | MGnify/ENA primary metagenome ERZ795059 (study PRJEB30188, sample SAMN05720168) | activated sludge metagenome | isolation source: Anaerobic digester | place: USA | collected 2015-01-07 ... | reverse complement strand
CAGCAATTTTATATGCGTCTGCATTCATTATATAAGTACCAATATGAGTATGTAAGCCTACTAAGTTAAGGTTTTTTACCCTTATAATTCTGCGAAGAGCTTCCAAAGCTTCACCATTTTCATAGTTAAAACCAAATCTATCCCATTTTGGGTAAATTCCTGTATCCATATTAACACGAATAGCCACATCTGCGTTAATGTTTAATTCGTTTACTATTTCAATAATTAAGTATAATTCATCAAAATGGTCTATGTGTATTTTACTTTTATTTTTTATAGCCTTAATCAAAGCGTCTTTAGATTTTGAAGGACCATTAAAGATAATATCTTTTCCTGCAATTCCGGTTTGCACCGCTTTGTCGTATTCAAATTCACTTACAACTTCTGCCCACGATCCTTCTTTGTGAAAAATGTTACATACAGCTTGTAAATAGTTAGTTTTGTAAGACCAAGCAAATTGAACCTTTGGATAACGGGTTGTAAAAACTCGTGAAGCTTTTTTTTGGTTTTCTCGTATTCTTTTTTCAGAAATTACAAAAAGTGGAGATCCATATTTTTCTGCAAGGTCTTTTACTTGAAGTCCTTCGATATCAGATTTATATTGAGAAACCGGAGCACTTCCAAATTTATTCATAAAACCGGAATAGTGTTTTGTTATTACCGGTCGTTCATACAATTTTTTCATATCACAATTCTCCGTTTATAGTAAATTTTTCAAATTGTTTAATATCCGTTATTAGATCCCAGGAGTATCTAATAAAAATTTTGCCTACTTCATAACTGTTATACGGTTCTATCTTTTTATTATTTGCAAGTTCGGTAAGCATAAAAGGTAAATTTTGACCTGCAGCAACCGCTAAATAAACCCAAGCCGGAAGTCGAGGATTAATTTCGAGGAGGTAAAACTCTTCGGATTTTTTTTCTTTAACAAATTCTAACTCCAAACCGCTTTTCCATTTCAATTTATTAATAATTTCTTTTGAAAGATTTAATAAATTTTCATCATCAAGTGTAATGCCTGCCCAACCTTTACCTTTATCCGTTATATATAGTTTTTTCATAGGAACTGCTCCTATAGTTTTTCCGGTACCGTCTCCAATTGCCACTACATTAAATTCATCACCGGCAATAAATTCTTGAATAATTATCGGTAAACCCCATTTAAAACGAATTTTATTAAAAGCGGTTACGGCTTCATCAAAATTATTAGCAATATAGGCATCATAAAAAATTCCTTTAATAACTGCAGGGTATTTAATTTTATTAGGGATTTCATGCAAATCTTGAATAGAATTTGCAAGAAGATTATTAGGAGCTTTAAAATTATTAATATCGCAAAATTCTTTTAGTTTATCTTTAGCGCGTAAATTTAATTGCTCTAATTCAGGTAGATAAAGATTTATTCCCATTCTTTTTAATTCCGGAGCAATTTTAATAAATCCGTATAATTCAGAATCGAGGGTAGGGATTATAATATCCAATTTCTCTATCTCGTTTATAATTTTCAATCTATGTAAAAGATTTTCCAATCCGGCAGATGGATAAGGTATTATATAACTTTTATCCGCAACATCCGGCATATGTGGTCCTGGTTCAAGGGTATCGTATATTAAACCAACTATTTTAAGATCACTTATGGTTGATTCTCGTAAGCCACGTATAACCGGAACACCGGGACCTGGGCTATCTATATTATTTAATCCTGTAACGGCAATTTTCATATTTCTTTAATGATATTTAAGTTTTTTAATTGATTTAAGAAATCACCTAAATCTTTATTTATAGTCTTTTCGTCAACATCATATTCATCTACTATAAAACTACATATTTCCTCAAAACTTTTATCTTCTTTTAGTAATTTTATTATTTCTCCTCCAATTGAGTTAACAGTAAAAGTTTCACCATTAGAGGGGTGAAAAATAAAACCGCTATCGCTAATTGCAATGTTAGATGGAATTTTTAAGTTTTTCATTCTAATCTCACTTTAAATAAATCATTTTTTTAGTATTGCTAAAACCGTTTACATTTAGTTGGTAAAAATAAACCCCCGAAGCCACTTTTGTATTAAATTTATCAGTACCGCTCCAAATTAATTTGTGTGTACCTGAGTTCAAATTATCATTAATTAAAGTATTTACTTCTTTTCCGTTAATATCAAATATTTTAAGGTTAACATTGCTATCATTTTGTAAATCGAACTCGATATTAGTTTGTGGATTAAAAGGATTAGGATAATTTTGTTTTAAATTAAATTCGATTTTTTCAATCTGATGCTCTTTAATTGATGTGCTAATACCCGTATTATAAGAAATCAAATTATTGATTGAAAAACTTGGATAATTAAACTTAGATATTAAACACTCAAGAATTCCATCATTATCTACATCCCAAATTGTCGGAGACGAATAATAAGATGAAGTTTCGTTTAACTCTAATAAAACTTTATTATTTACTATATCAATAATTTTTATACCTTGTCGATATGGTGAGGCGGTTCCGTAAGATGAAAGAACATAAAACTCAGTAAAGCCGTCACCGGTTAAATCAACAGTAAATGAATACAATAAATAGCCTGCATCTTTTTCGGCTTGAGTAAATGTATAAGAGTACTGGGGAACTGATGAATAAATATCATTAAAAATATAAAACTTGTTTACGTCAATATAATATGGTCTTTTTATCCAAGTATCGTCTGATTGTTGAAAACTAATCCAACCCGAGACATAACTATTTGATAAGTTGGAACTGGTCCATTCAAGTTGCCATTGCGAAAAAATAACATTGTTGAAAATAATAAAAAAAGATAGTAAGTACTTTAGCATAACATAACTCAAATTATTTAATAAAATAGATATTAACTTAAATAAAATGGAGATAAAATAAAAAAATTATTTTATCTCCTTAGAAAGTTAATTGCGATTTCTTCTGTTACCTGCCCATTTAGGATAACCGTATTTATCACGCAATTGATATTCGGTGCCGTTTAACTTTACTTTGGATGCAATTATGAAAGTATCTTTATCAATAGTAACTTTTGAACCAAATATCTCTAATTTATCACCTTTATTGATATCAAGTTTAATGTTATCTAAATTCCAAGTTGGACCGACATGTACATCAATTACTTCATTATTTGTTTTTAATTTAAGCACTAAACCACCCCTATAACCGTTACCTCGTAATAATTCGTATGATTCAACAGTTCCGATAATAGTAGTTTCTGTATTTAAATCGTAAACTGGACCGTTATTATAATAACAATTTCTGTTACCATATTTATTATTGCGTTTACCGTATTGAGCAGAAATATCCGAAATAGTTAGAGTTAACAGGGCTAAAATTAAAATTGCAAAGACTGAATTTTTCATTTTTTTCTCCTAAAAGTTGTTTGTGAAATTCTAATTGCTATTGAACAAAGTTCGTGCCAAGTAGGATAATGATGAAGTTTTGTTAAAATTATAAAAATATAAGAAGTTTTTGAATTAAAATCGACCTATATGTCGAATTATTCGACCAGTGAATGGATCATTATATATAAAAAGTGAAAAAAGCGAGTAATAGATGAATTTTTAAGCTATTATTTTTGGCTTAAAATTTGTATAATTAAATATATGAAAAATTTTAATTACATATTATCAATATTTTTTATTTTGACAATTACGGTTGAAGCTCAAACTATAAAGAGCGATTCTACTTTACGTAAAAATGTTTTTAGAGATAGTTTAAAAAGGTGTTCTCCATATTTACGGTTTATAGATAAAAATGGGGACGGAATAAATGATATTGCCCCGGATATTGATGGTGACGGGATTCCGGATAAGTTAGATCCTCATTATTTGAATAAGTATAAATTTAGACATAGACATGGCAAAGAAATGACAGATTCTACTTTAAATAAAAACAAAGAGGGGAAAAGGTTTAGGCATAGGCGAGGTAAAAATATTAAAAATTGATTATTAATTAAATCTATCTATATTAAATCTTAAAAAAAATACTTATCTTTAAATTTCCAATAATTAAAATTATGATATGGATTTTCATAAAAAGGTTAAGTATATTTTTGTAACAGGCGGAGTAGTATCTTCTTTAGGTAAAGGTATAACAGCATCAGCATTAGGATTATTGTTAAAACAGAGAGGCTATAGCGTAACCATCCAAAAATTTGACCCATATATTAATGTAGATCCCGGTACGATGAATCCATTTCAGCATGGTGAAGTATTTGTAACCGATGATGGAGCAGAAACTGATTTGGATTTGGGACATTATGAACGTTTTTTAGACGTTAATATGTCAAAAGCAAATAATACTACAACAGGTCAGGTATATGATGAAGTAATATCAAAAGAACGAAGAGGGGACTATTTAGGAGCAACTGTTCAAGTGATACCTCATATTACCGATGAAATTAAACGAAGAATGAAGCTGTTGGGAGAAAGCGGTAAATATGATATAATTATAACCGAGATAGGTGGAACTGTAGGTGATATTGAGAGCTTACCTTTTATGGAATCTATTAGGCAGTTAATGTTGGAATTAGGTAAAAAAAACAGTTTAAGTATTCATGTTACACTAGTACCTTACATATCATCTGCCGGAGAGATGAAAACTAAACCAACACAACATAGTGTTAAAAATTTGTTGGAATTAGGAATACAACCACAAATTTTAGTTTGTAGAAGCGAACATCCGCTTGATGAAGAAATAAAACATAAGATTGCATCATTTTGTAATGTTAATAATAAAGCTGTTATTTCTGCTTATGATTGTAAAACTATTTATGAAGTGCCTCTAGTTTTATTAAAGCAAAAATTTGATCGACTTGTATTAAAGTATTTAAAGTTACCTGATATAAATATAAAAATTGATGGGTGGACTAAATTTGTAGAAAAGATTAAAAATCCACAAGGGAATGTGAAAATTGCAATTTGCGGTAAATATACCGAAGTTCAAGATGCCTATAAAAGTATCTCTGAAGCTATTGTTCATGCAGGGGCAGAAAATGTTGTAAAAGTAGAATGTGAATACGTTCGTGCAGAAGATATTAATTCTAAATCAGTAGGGGATTTACTTAAAAATTTTGACGGTATTTTAGTGCCCGGTGGTTTTGGAAATAGAGGTATTGAAGGTAAGATTATAGCAATTAATTATGCAAGGGTTAATAAAGTTCCATTTTTGGGCATTTGTTTAGGTATGCAATTAGCAGCAGTAGAAATTGCAAGAAATGTTTGCGGTATAAAAAATGCCAATAGTTCTGAATTTGTTAAAAACAAATACAGTATTATTGATTTAATGGAAACGCAGAAAAAAATTAATAAAAAAGGAGGCACTATGCGTTTAGGAGCATATCCTTGTTTATTAGAAAAAGATTCATTAGCTTTTATGGCTTACGAAGAAGGGCAAATATCCGAACGCCATAGGCATAGATATGAATTTAATAATAGATATAGAGAGATATTTAAAAGTAACGGTGTAAAGCTAAGCGGACTATCCCCGGACGGAAATTTAGTTGAAATTATTGAACTTGAAGGACACCCGTGGTTTTTAGGTTGTCAATTTCATCCGGAATTAAAATCACGTGCAGTAAAAGCTCATCCGTTGTTTAGAGATTTTATTAAAGCAGCAATTAATTATTCAAATAAAGGACAGTAGAATTGAAAAAGCTAATTTTGTTTTTATTGATCGCATTTAACTTTGTTTATTCATCAGATAAAAAAAACACTTTAAAAAAAGGAATAGAGTTATCATATAATTTTAATTTTGAAGAATCTGAAAAGATATTTCAAAAGTTAATAAAAGATTATCCGGACGATCCGGAAGGTTATTTATACCTCGCACAGAATTATATGTGGAGTTATTTGGGGAGTAAAGAAGAAAAAGAGTATGAAAATTTTGCAAAACTAATTGAACAGAGTATTGAAAAACTAAAAGATAAATTATCAAAAGAAAAACTAAAATATGAAGTGAAATATCTTTTAGGTAAAGCATATATGTATAAAGCAATGGCTTTAATGAACAAAGGAGATAACCTTCAGGCATTTTTATCAACAAAAAGTTCTGTAGAATATTTAAATGATGTTTTAGAAGATAATAAAGAGTTTTATGATGCTCGCTTAGGAATAGGAGTATTTCAATATGCTTTAGATTTTATACCTCCTGTTTTTAAATGGGCAGTAAGTATGACCGGTTTAACAGCCGATAAAGAAAAAGGGTTTAAAAATATTCAACTTGCTTATAAAAAAGGGTTTGATTCTAAAACCGAAGGGGCATTTCATCTTGGCAAAATATATTCCGACTATTTGGCAAATTATGATAGTTCTGCATTATTTTTGAATAATATTATTAGTAAGTATCCAAACAATACATTATTTTTATATCAGTGTGCTATTACTCAATTACTAAATAGAAACCTTTCGGCTGCAGAAAGATTATTAAATAAAGTTATTTCGTTAAATAATAGTAAATTTAAACAAACAACCGCTTTTGCATATTTTTTACTAGGAGATATTAACTTTAGACGTAATAATTTTGACAAAGCAATTAATTTTTACGAAAAGTTTTTAGAAAATACTAAAATTACCGATTATTCCGGTATTGCATATTACCGTCTTTCTTTTTGTTATTTAATGAAAGATAATGAAGAGAAATCTAAAAAGCTTATTGCTTTATCTAACTCCGGCAATGATGATATACAAGATGATATATTTGCAAACATGGAAGGTAAAAAAATAAAAGAATATGGTTGGAGTAACGATCGTAAAATATTACAGTTAGCAAATAACTTCTTGGAAAATGCCGAATATGACTCGGTAATTACATATTTAAATGATAGATTAGATAATATTAAAGATAAAGAATTTAGGCAAATTGGCGAACTTTATCTTTCTGAAGCATTTATTTATAAAAAAGATTATACAAAAGCAAATGAAAAATTAAGTAATATTACTATTAAAACCTTTGATAGAGAAAAATGGGGAAGTACTTATTACTATATCTTAAATGCTGAGTTGTTAATTAAGCTGGGTAAAAAAAATGAAGCATTAAAAAATTTAAAATTTGCTGATGAAAGCAATGACTATTACTATAAAGATAAATTTGCATCTCAAATTACAGGACTTAAAAGGAAGTTGTAATAGTTTTGGATTGAATTAAATCTGAAATTTACTTAAATTTAAAATTTAATTAATTGTAATATGTTTAATATAGCTGTTTTTATTTCAGGACGAGGCTCAAATCTCGAATCATTACTTAAGTATTTTAACTTTAAAAAAAATATTGTTAAAATATCTCTTGTAGTATCAAACAGAAAAGATGCTTTTGGATTAGAAATAGCTAAACAGAACAACATAGATACTTTTTTATTAAATAAAGAGTATAGTACTTACGATATTTTAGCCGAAAAAATAAAAGAAAAAAATATTAGTTTAATTGTACTTGCCGGATTTTTGAAAATGATTCCTTCATCATTTATTAAAAATTTTGAAAATAAAATTATTAATATTCATCCTGCTTTGCTTCCCTCGTTTGGCGGTGCGGGAATGTATGGAATAAATGTGCATAAAGCTGTTTTTAATAAGTCGTGTCAAGTATCCGGTGCAACGGTTCACTTTGTTAACGATAATTACGATGAAGGTCTTATTATCAGTCAAGAAGCCGTAGATATAACTAATGTAAAATCGCCTGAAGAAATTGCCGAGCGAGTATTAAAAATTGAACACAAAATATTACCGAAAGTTGTTGAAAATATTGCATTAAATAAAGTTAAAATTGTAAACAACAGAATTTATATAAAGCGAGAAATGGAATGAATACCTTAAAAAATGCTTTGGTTAGTGTTTCGGACAAAACAGGAATTGTTGAACTTTGTAAAGCATTAAATATTTTTGGATATAGGATTTTAGCTACCGGAAAAACCGCAAAACTTTTATTTGAAAATAATATTATTTGCACTGAAGTTAGCGAATATACCGGATTTCCGGAAATATTTGACGGAAGAGTAAAGACATTACAACCAAAAATATTTGGAGGTATTTTACAGAGACCGGATAATGAAGGCGATAAAAAGGAAGCTTTAGAAAACAATATTGAACAAATTGATATTGTTGTTGTAAACTTATACCCATTCCCTCAGGTTGCATTACGAAAAGACTTTGATTTAGAAACAAAAGTTGAAAATATAGATATTGGCGGACCTAGTTTGATAAGAGCAGCAGCAAAAAATTTTGAGTATGTAACAATTTTAACTAATCCGACCCAATATTCTGATTTTATTGAAAAATTAAAATCCAATACTATTAATACTGATTACAGAAAAAAATTAGCTGTTGCAGCATATTCTCATACCGCTTACTACGATACTGTAATTGCAAATTATTTTGAAAATGAATTTAATTTAGAAAAAAGTCATATAAGAATAAATTATCCAATTTACGAGTATTTGCGGTATGGAGAAAATCCGCATCAAAAAGCTTCGTTTTACGGTAGCTTTAACGAACATTTCGAGTTTTTACACGGAAAAGAATTATCATATAACAATATTGTTGATTTAAATGCTGCGGTTGAATTAATATATGATCTGCCAAAAATAAGTTGTGCAATTATTAAACACACTAACCCATGTGGTGCTGCTATTTCTGATAATGTGTTGGATGCATATTTAAATGCATTATCAACAGATCCGGTTTCTTCATTTGGTGGAATTGTTGCGTTTAATGATACAGTTGACTTTGAAACGGCACAAAAACTTAATGAAATATTTCTTGAAATTGTTGTTGCCCCCGGTTTTACTAATGAAGCAATGCAAGAATTGAAGAAGAAAAAAAATAGAAGAGTTCTTAAAATAACAAATTTTAATAAAGAATCTGTAATTATAAAAAGTGTTATTGGTGGGGTATTAGTACAAGATGTAGATAATTCGAGTTTTAAGAACCTTGAGTTAAAACTTGTAACTGAAAACAAACCCAATATAAACCAACAAAAGGATATTGAATTGGCATGGGTGATATGCAAACATGTAAAATCTAATGCAATTGTTTATGTTAAAGACGGAAAAGTATTAGGAGTTGGTGCCGGACAAATGAGTAGAGTAGATTCTGCAAAAATTGCAGTAATAAAAGCTATTGAACATAATCATAATTTAGAGGGAGCAGTAGCAGCCTCAGACGCATTTTTTCCATTTGCAGACGGTTTAGAAGAGATTATTAAAGCGGGAATTACTACAGTAATTCAACCCGGAGGCTCGGTAAGGGATAATGAAGTTATTGAGGCAGCAAATAGAAATAATATAAGTATGTACTTTACAAGTATCAGAAACTTTAAACACTAAGAGGAAACATGGGAATTTTTAGCCTATTTTCAAATGATATTGCAATAGATTTAGGCACAGCCAATACATTAGTTTATGTGAAAGGGAAAGGAATAGTTCTAAATGAACCATCAATTGTGGCATTTGAGCGTTCTACAAAAAAAATAATAGCAATTGGAAACCAAGCAAAAGAAATGCAGGGTAGAGAACACAAAGAGATACGTGTTGTTAGACCAATGAGAGATGGTGTTATTGCAGATTTTGAAATTGCCGAAGCAATGATAAAAGCCTTTATCAGAAAAGTAAGTACAGGTGCTTTTTCTACTAAAAGAATTGTAATAGCAGTACCGAGCGGAGTTACAGAAGTTGAAAAAAGGGCAGTGCGGGATGCTGCCGAACACGCAGGTGCAAAAGAAGTACATTTAATTGCTGAGCCAATGGCAGCAGCAATAGGCGTTGGTTTAGATGTTGAAGCTCCGGTTGGTAATATGATTGTTGACATTGGAGGAGGGACGACAGAAATAGCCGTAATAGCTCTTTCCGGAATTGTACACGAAGAATCTATAAGAATTGCCGGTGATGAAATGAATAATGCAATTATGCAATTCTTTAAGAAAAATTATAATTTGCTTATTGGCGAAAGAACAAGTGAAGTTATAAAATGTGAAGTTGGAAGTGCCGTCCCTTTACGTGAAGAAATGACAATTCAAGTAAAAGGGAGAGATTTGGTAGGCGGTATTCCTAAAACAGCTGAAGTTAGCAGTGTTGAAATTAGAGAATCGCTAAACGAAAATGTAAATCAGATTGTTGAAGCGGTAAAACAAACTTTAGAAAGAACTCCAGCAGAATTATCTTCTGACTTAGTAGAACGAGGTATAATGTTAAGCGGAGGAGGTGCTTTGCTTAAAGGTTTGGATGAGAGAATTAGAATGGAAACCAAACTTCCTGTTCACGTTGCAGATGATCCTTTAACGGCTGTTGTTAGAGGTACAGG
>ERZ795059.6533-NODE-6533-length-10304-cov-4.731388_pt1 | contig 10304 bp, 10 predicted proteins | sample MGYA00375143_ERZ795059 | MGnify/ENA primary metagenome ERZ795059 (study PRJEB30188, sample SAMN05720168) | activated sludge metagenome | isolation source: Anaerobic digester | place: USA | collected 2015-01-07 ... | reverse complement strand
TAACCAGGATTTTGTCACCTACTTTAAATCCCTTGGCCGAAGCCACATTGAAACTGCGAGCACCAACCGGTACATATTTATCCGTGATAATTTGTTTTGTATCTTCCTGCGGAGCTATCGCTTTGGGGCCGCTTATATTTACAAGTCCGCCTCTGCCATAAGCTTGTCTGTCTTTTGGTATTTTGCCTATGAGAATGGTACCAATTTCACTCATCCCTTCTCCCCGGAGTACTACGCCGGAAGCCTTTATGGTGATTGGTTTTTCAAGTTCATAAGTACCCATTTTTAAAAGAACAGCCCCTCTGAAGCCTGAAGCATCTAACGGAAGGGCTGAAACCTTGTCGATTGCTGCCTGAATATTTGCTGAGTTATCTCCCAAAACAGGCCAAACAGTTACTTTGTTGGCAACATAAGGAATCGGAACACCTCCGCCTTTATATCCGGCATTCGAGAAATCAGGAATTTTATTACCCAGACTGTCGGCAACATATACAAGCTTGCCGTCAGTTCCGGGATATACCAAAGTTGTTGTCGGTGGAATATCCTGAGCTTTTATTAAAGCAACAGCTCCCAAAAACAATATTGGAATTAGAATCAGTTTAACAGATTTCATCAGTATATAATTTTGATTTTAAAGGTCTGATAGCCTGTCCCGCCTAAGCGGGAGAACCCACATGATTGAAAATTACATACATACGTGTTTGTATATTTAATACATGTGGGTTTCATCTTTTTAGATTTTTCAGATTTCTAATTATCATCCGAGCCAATGACATTTTTAACTGCCTGTTCGCCAAGTCTTTCTTTTAACTGAGTAAGATATAAACTTTTTGGTGTAACATGTTTATCCATCGATTCAACATGGCCGTTTGGTTTCGTTAAATCCTGCAATGCGGCGTTAAATGATACTGCGTTTACACCGATATGTCCAAAGGAATAGTTTGCAGCCGTTGGCGGACTTTGAATCAGGAAATCACCCTCGCAGTTCCAAAAGACAGTGTTCGCTCCTGCCCATCCCATAACAAAGTCCCAATACCGGGCTGTTAATGGTGCCTTCACATTGTCGTAAAGTATACCATTTACCCAGTAGCCATGAGGTTCACTGGTAGAGTAGGGATTGATGGCTTTACAGTCAAGAAACACATTACCACTAGCAGTGGCGCTTTCCCCTGCAAAAGAGTGACGGCCTTTATAGGATAAACATCTTTGAACCAGACTTAACTGGCCATTCAATTTGAATGTAAAACGCCTGCCACCTGCCCGGACCGAAACAGGTTCCATAGAAATGCAATCCTGAACAGTAATCCATTTAGCTCCGCCACTTGTTATCACAGCGCTATAAGCAAAATGCAAAGCAGTTACATTTCGCGCCCAGGCATTTTTAACATTTGTAAAACTGATAAAATTATAGTAATGGTTTTCGTCAGAGTAATATTCGTCTCCCTGGTATTGGTACTCTTTCGCCAATTTGTCGCGATCCATGTTTCCGTAGGTTGTGGTTCTTACCGTTGGATTATAATCCGATATTCCACGCAAGTTTTCAATACCTGACTGCTCAATGCGATTATCGTTGTATTTTATTAGTTCGCCTCCTCCCCAGCGTTTATCGATGGCCGTAAAAATGGGTGCATCAACCGTAATGGTGTTTCCATTGATATTAATAATTTCGCGGTCATAATTGATATCAAATTTCCAGGCTCTGCTGTTGGCTATTTCATCCTTCATCTTCAATTCTTTAACCCAGGCTTCATTGCCATATCGTTTAACAATCACTTTATCGCCTTTTTTAAAGCCCTTGGCAGATTTCACATTAAAACTAACAGCCCCAAAAGGGACGTAATCATCAGTAATTGATTGCTTGCTGTCTTCTATCAGTTCTGTTCCATTTTCTGCTCCAATGTTTATCATATCGGGTCTTCCGAATCGTTCCCTGCCAGTTGCATTTGGATCCCGGGCAGGCAAAACGCCATAAAGAATGGTTCCGATATCACTCATTCCTTCACCGCGTAGAACGACACCAGAAGCTTTAATGTATAAGGGTTTTTCGAGTCTGTAAAATCCCATTTTAAGCAACACCGCACCCCGAAATCCGGAAGCATCCAAAGGAAGCGATGAAACCTTGTCGATTGCAGTCTGAATGTTTGCTGAGTTGTCTCCCACAACGGGCCACACGGTTACTTTATTCGGAACGTAAGGTATAGAAACCCCACCTCCCTTGTATCCGGCATTTGAAAAATCCGGGATCCTGTTACCAAGGCTGTCAGCGATATAAACAAGCTTGCCGTCAGGACCGGGGTAAACCAGGGAGGTAGTTGGAGGAATATCTTCAACAGCAGTCCCGTTGCTCAGGACTGAAATTCCTGCACCGGCAGATCCGGAGGAGTCATTATTACCGGCAAATACGTTGAAAAAGATCATCAACGCGGTAAAAGACATAACAAGAGTTTTCATGGTTGATATAATTTTAAGTTAACATATGAACTGTACAGAATATAAATAATTGGAAGATCCCGAAAAGTACAGCTTTTAATCATCCTGATATCTTTCTTTTTCTTCACAAGACTTTAAACAGATGATAAAAGTAATTATTTCAGAATTATTATTAGTGTAATTAATACATTTATTTTCTGAACCTTCTTCACATCTTAATTGTTATTGCTATTATTGTATACTTAAACAAGCAAATATGGAAGATATTGAAATCTGTCACTGCATGGGCATCATGAAAAGTGAAATTGTAAAAGCTATAAAGGATAAAGGACTGAAAACAGTTGAGGAAGTCCAGGATGAAACCACAGCCGGAACCGGGTGTGGCGGGTGCATACCCGATATAGAAGATATCCTTAAGGAAATTAATAAATAACTTAATCATGGGAAACAATGAATTTGAAAAGGGGAAGAAATTCTCCTATGCTGATTCTATTGCTTATGCTGAAAAGGCTGTTGTAAGCAAGCATGTACTTAAAAAGGAAACCGGGAATATCAGTCTGATGTCATTTGACAAAGGGGAAGGACTGACCGAACACACCTCGCCTTTTGACGCTGTGGTACAGATAGTTGACGGTAAAGCCGACATAATCATAAATGGTGTCTCCCATATCCTTGAAGCTGGTGAGACAATCATTATGCCTGCAAATAATCCTCATGCCCTTAAGGCAATTGAGAGGTTCAAGATGGTACTTACAATGATCAGGAGCAGTTAGAACAAAGTTCCTGAACAAAATCCTGGTGTGGTATAAATGAATAGCCATAGAGATCCCTCACTCGCCAATCTTTCACAAACTCAGGGAAGATTCGTTTCGATGAAACCCTTTATGGTATTTGGGGAATGGAAGGAGATTCTTCACTCGTCAATCCTTCGCAAACTCAGGATTGACTCATTCAGAATGACACGGCTTCTTTAGGGACACGGGAGAATGAGGCGGGGCGTTTTGATTCAAATTTTTTTCTTTGTAACAGCTTTCTGCCAAAACGCCCCGCCTCATTCCCCCTACCACTCACAAAAGTACCCTGTCATTCCGATCCCGATTCATCGCGAGAGGAATCTCCCTCTTGTTACGGTATCCTACATTTGTAAATCTTGTGTGACAATAGGAAAACATTCCTTGAATATTTCATGGTTCAGGTATTTCTTTTTATTTGTCTTATTCTAACTTTGTTAATACAAAATCCGAAACCATGACAAATAAAGATCAATCTCTGAATTACTACGGCATCTCACGCCGCCGCTTTTTAAAGCAGACTACAATCCTTGGGGCAGCAGCAACTGCCGGCATCCTGCTGCCTCGTAACGGTTATGCAGCCTTATCCGATGTTTTCCCTGTTGTTGAAACAACATACGGGAAAGTCAGAGGAATGAACACTGCAGGAATAAAAACTTTCCGTGGCATCAGATATGGTGCAAGTACTGCCGGAGCTAACCGTTTTATGCCACCTGTAAAACCTGCCAGATGGAAAGATGTATACGATGCCTTTGCCTATGGACCGGCAGCACCTCAAAAGCCCGGCAATCCGACTGATCCCTATGCCCATTCTGTCAACTGGGACGCACATGTAAAGTCAGGGATAAGTGAGGATTGTCTTTTCCTCAATGTATGGACCCCCGGCTTAAATGATAATGGTAAAAGACCGGTTTTCTTTTATATCCACGGAGGTGGCTACACAGACGGATCGGGAGGAATTACATTCGATGGCGATCCGATGGCACGACTGGGTGATGCAGTTGTTGTGACAGTCAATCACAGGCTCGGTCCGATGGGTTACCTTGACCTGGGAAAAGTAACTGGTTCTCCCAAATTTGCTTATGCTGCCGTAGCAGGTATGCTTGACCTGGTTGCAGCACTTGAATGGGTAAGGGATAATATTTCAGTATTCGGAGGGGATCCGGGAAATGTCCTGATATTCGGACAGTCCGGAGGAGGTGCAAAAGTATCAACCCTTATGGTAATGCCATCAGCAAAAGGATTGTTTCATAAAGCCCTTGTCCAGAGCGGCTCCACTCTTTCTCTCGGTTCAAGGGACCGTAATACCGGCCAGACAGAAAAACTCTTGTCCGAACTCGGAATCAGTAAAACAAAACCGGAAGATCTTCAGAAAATCCCATGGGATACCATCATCGAAGCTAAATCAAACACCTCATTCAGCCCTGTTGTTGACGGGGTGGTAATTCCAAAAGATCCTTTCGATCCCGAGGCTCCTGAGATCTCAGCTGATATACCAATGATTGTGGGATATACCCGGGAAGATTCAGGCATCAGGAATTTTTCCGGAGCTGAGCTTGATGAGGAAGGATTGATCAAATGGATCAATGAAACCTATAAGGAAAATGCAAATCTGGTACTGACTACGTACAGGAAAGTATATCCTAACGCAACTCCTGTCCAGGTCCAGGCACGTATCAGAACGGATTCTGCTACCCGTGAACGTGCTACTATGATGGTAGAGAGGAAATCCAGACAAAAAAGAGGTAAAGCATACCTTTATGTTGTCGAATGGCCTTCCCCGGCTTATGAGGGACGCTTTGGAGCAGTTCATGGGGTTGATCTCGGACTGGTGCTCGGAAATCCGCGGAACCTTATTGCAGGAAATACTCTCGAAGCCAGAAAAATGGCGGATATTGTCGGATCGACAGTTCTGGCATTCGGTAAAACAGGAGATCCAAACTGCGATAAAATCCCATACTGGCCGGCTTACGATACAGAATCAAGGGCTACAATGATTTTCAACCTTGAATGCAGGGTTGAAAATGATCCGACAAGGGAACTGAGGTTGCTGTGGGAGAAGGTGTATTAGAGTCTTCTAGTCTTCTAGTCTTCTAGTCTTCTAGTCTTCTAGTCTTCTAGTCTTCTAGTCTTGGAGGCCTGGAGTGTCAGTAAAGATTTTTTTAAGGGATGATCTCTCATTCTCTGTGAGGGAATCCATTTCCTCAATAGCCTGATGGATCTTTGTCTTGAAATTCCAGCAGGTCATCTGCCGGAGTGATAACCTTCTTGCCAGTTCATAGCTTGAAATATCCTCTTTCCCCTTGCAGACATTATATGCTATATAAAATGCCTTATGTAAGGGAAACTTACAGTTGTGGAAAATTGTACCGGCTGCTGCCGATTCTTCAGATTTGCACCTGGTACAACGACGGGAATATAGTGTCTTCCCCGGGCAATAATTATCATTACCACATTTCCTGCATTTAAAGCCATGCTCCCATTTTACTTCCGCAAGAAATTCCAGGCATCTTTCATCACTGCTGAAAAGCTCCTCAATCTCTTTCTCTGATAATTCTTTTTTGAAAATCACTCCCATCTCAGGAATATCTTACTGCAAAGATAAAAAAATAGTGATATTAAAAAGATTTATGGTGATACTATTGCGATTTATAGATTTTTTAATTTATCTTTGCAGTGAAAATTGATGGATAAAAACATATGGATTCAAATACATCCCTGAAAGCAAAACCGAAAACAGTAAAGGAATTCCTGAGATCAAAGTACTTCTGGAAACCTTTTATTGGTATAATTGCAGGCGGACTGGTTGGGTTCCTTTATTATTATTTTATTGGCTGCACCTCAGGGACCTGCCCCATTACAAGCAGTCCGTACGGAAGTGTATTCATGGGTTCGCTTCTGGGATTTTTAATTACAGCCTGACCTATAACGTAGAAATCAATATATCTTCAGTAAAAAGCTAAAAGTCAAATGGATCTTAAAGAAATTGATAAAAGATATAGTTCCCTTGCAGAATCATCCTGTTGTCTTTCCTGCGGAGGGGCAATAAATTATTCTGAACCCTCAGAAGGAGAAGTATGCGTCGATCTTGGCAGCGGCCGGGGAACCGATGCGCTCCGACTGGCTGAGAATGTCGGAGAAGATGGATTTGTATATGGCGTGGATATTTCAGAAGGAATGCTTTTGAAAGCCAGGTCCACAGCGGAAAGACTCGGGGTGAAAAACGTAAAATTCATCCATAGTCCGCTTGAAAAGATCATTCTTGAAGACTCTTGTGCTGACCTGGTGATCTCCAACTGCACTATTAACCATTCGTCGGATAAGCTTGCCGTATGGAAAGAGATCTTCAGGATCTTGAAAAAAGGAGGCAGGTTTGTTGTAAGTGATATTTATTCTGTCAGCCCCGTGCCGGACAAATACAGGAACGATCCTGTTGCTGTTGCAGAATGCTGGGCAGGTGCTGTAACAAGAGACGAATACATCCGGCATCTTGAGAAAGCAGGATTTACTTCTGTCAGGATTATAGAAGAATCGGCTCCGTATGAAAAAGGCAGTATTAATGTATGCAGCTGGACAGTTGCCGGACAAAAACCTTCCGGAAAATGCAACTGCGGGGATCATGAGTCAGGAAGTAAAAATGAAGTAAATTTTACCAATTAAATAATACAGAAAATGAAAAGTCTTATCAGAAACAAAGCGAACCAGTTAAAGGCCAAAGTAGCACAGTGCTGCGCAAAGATCTCCAAAACTGTTGCAGGCTGTCACGATTAACAGACTGATCACAGCTGATCAATGTATCGTTATCTTTCCATGGCAGCCTTAAAAGATTCATTGTGGACAGTACCGAAAAATGATATTTTCAAAATATAATATAACTTCCGGAATCAGGGATTCAGAGAATTACTTTATTGTGAATCTGCTCTCAGGCAACGCCGACATACTGACACCTGAGGATGCAGAAAAGATAAGGGCTGCCAGGGAAGGAAAAGATATAATCGATAATGAGTTCAAAAACGATCTGATTGATAAAGGATACCTGATCAACCAGGCTGAGGAATCAAAGGAATACCGCCGTAAGTATCTTGATTTCCTCGATTCCCGCGATAAAGATGAAATCCAGATTTTCTTCGTTACAAACTACAGCTGTAATTTTGCCTGCCATTATTGCTATCAGGATCAGTATGATCATCCTTCAAATAAGCTAAGCAGAGAAGTCGTTGATGCCTTTTTCGATTATGTAAATAAGGAATTTGCAGCCCGCAAAAAATACATAACAATCTTCGGAGGAGAGCCACTGCTTAACACTCCGGTGCAGAAAGATATAATCGGATATATCATTCAGAAATCAAATGAAGCTGGTCTGTCTCTCTGCTTCGTGACAAACGGTTATTTTCTTGAAGAATATATTCCTTTATTGAAGAAAGGAGATATAAGAGAGATCCAGGTCACTCTTGACGGAACCGAATCAGTTCATAATAACAGGCGTTTTCTGAAAGGCGGAGGCGGAACATTTGAAAAAATAGTAAAAGGCATTGATAAAAGTCTCGAAAAAGGGATCAATATCAATCTTCGTATGGTAGTTGATAAAAAAAACATCGATAACCTTGCAGATCTTTCCCGTTTAGCAATGGAAAAAGGATGGACTGCCAGTCCTCTTTTTAAAACACAGCTGGGAAGGAATTACGAGCTGCACCATTGTCAGTCATCACCTGATAAGCTTTTTGACAGGATATCCCTTTATGAGAAGATCTATGAGATGATAAAAATTCATCCCCATATCCTTGATTTTCATAAACCTGCCTACTCAGTTTCAAAATACCTTGAAGAGAATGGGGAACTCCCCGGGCCTCTTTTTGACTCCTGTCCGGCGTGCAAAACTGAATGGGCATTTGATTATACAGGTAATATCTACTCATGTACAGCAACAGTCGGAAAAACCGATGAATCCCTCGGAACTTTCTACCCGTCAGTTACAAGGAAAGAAGAAATTATAGATAACTGGGAATCAAGGGACGTAACTTCGATTGCTGAATGCAGGGATTGCTCCGTTCAGCTAGCCTGCGGAGGAGGTTGCGGTTCGGTAGCTAAAAACCGTACCGGGAATATTTGTTCTCCTGACTGCCGGCCTGTAAAGGAGTTAATGGAACTTGGTTTTTCACAGTATTTCAGATCAATATAATAACAATAAAATGAAAGAGATAACCGCATCCGAATTTGACAATGAAGTCCTGAAAGGTGGGAAAGTAGTCGTTGATTTCTATTCCACGGAATGCCCTCCCTGCGAAGCACTGGCATCAAAATTTCAGAATTTGTCGGAATTATACGGACATGACATAAAATTTCTGAAAATATTCCGTCAGGGAAACAGAAATCTTGCCGAAGCTCTCGGAGTGAAATCATCCCCTACACTGCTTTTCTTTGAAGATGGTAAAGAAACAGGCAGCAGACTGACAGGTGGAATTAAAAGAAGCGAAATAATCAAAAACCTTGATTCATTGATTTCTCCTGAAAGAGTCAGAGATATTAAATCCCGGATTAAGCCATCAGTATCAGAATTTGATGTTATTATTCTTGGTGCCGGACCTGGTGGATTAACTGCAGGACTGTATCTGTGCCAGTCTAAAATAAACACTGTACTTGTCGACCTTGCTTTGCCGGGCGGGAACGTTGCAAATACTCACCAGGTTTCAAATTATCCGGGTTTTATTGAACCGCTTCCCGGTTATCTGCTGTCGCATAATATGAGCGAACAGACAAAATTGTGCGGCACTGTTTATAAGGTCGCAGTCGATGTAACAAGTATAGATCTGGAGAAGAAAGAAGTTGTCATTGATGAATATGAGACCCTGAAAGCCAAAAGGATCATAATAGCTACCGGAACTACGCCTAACAACACAGGGGCAACCGGTGAGAAAGAGCTAAGAGGGAAAGGCATTTCATATTGCGCTACCTGCGATGCAAAATATTACGATAATAAGGAAGTCCTTGTGATTGGCGGAGGTAATTCAGCCGTTGAAGAATCTGAATTCATTTCAAGGTTTGCAAGTAAAGTGACTATAATTCACCAGTTTGATAAGCTCACAGCAAACAGGCAGGCTCAGGAAAAAATATTCAAAAATCCGAAAGTGACCTTCCTGTACGATAATGAGCCCAGAGAATTCAGGAAAGAGGGTGACAGGATAGTTACGATAACGGAGAATATCAAGACAGGAGTAAGATCATCGCTTGAAAGTGACGGTGTTTTTATTTTCATTGGAATGAAACCAAATACTGACCTTTTCAAACAAAAGCTGGAAATGGATAAATGGGGATTCATTAAAGCTGACGAGGATATGAGGACAAATATCCGAGGAGTATATGCTGTCGGTGATGTTATTAGCAAGAAGTACAGGCAGATTACAACTGCAGTTGCTGACGGCACAATTGCAGCAATGGCTATTGCAAAGGAACTTGAGTAAGAAAATACGAAGGCAAAAACATTTTAAAGCTCCGTTGATTAAGCTAAATACCACTGGAAGTTCGATCACCTCTAATTTTTCATCATGACGGATACAGAGATTATCCGGGCTATCCTACAGGGAGAAAAAGAAAAGTACCGGTTGCTGATGGAAAAATATCAGCCTTTGGTTTTCCGTACCTGTCTGGGATTCGTTCATTATAAAGATGATGCCGATGATCTAACCCAGGAGGTCTTCATTCAGGCATATCAGTCACTATCCGCCTTTAAAGGGGAATCAGCATTTTCCACCTGGCTTTACAGGATAGCCATTAATGCATCATTGAACAGGATAAGGCATAGCAAAAAGAAATCAATCTTACAATACTTTAAAAATATTTCAGGGGTAGAGAAAGATCCTGAGGAAATATTTTTATATGAGGCGCCGGAAAACCCCGAAGAGATCCTGATCAGGAAGGAGCATTCCGACTGGCTTGGTAAAGCGCTTGACAGCCTCCCTGAAAGTCAAAGGAAAGCTATAGTCCTCAGCAAGTATGATGATCTTCCCCAGAAAGAGATAGCAGAGATCATGAACATTTCAGAAGGTGCTGTTGAAGCGCTTATACAGAGGGCAAAAAAGAACCTCC
>ERZ795059.6532-NODE-6532-length-10305-cov-5.864780_pt1 | contig 10305 bp, 8 predicted proteins | sample MGYA00375143_ERZ795059 | MGnify/ENA primary metagenome ERZ795059 (study PRJEB30188, sample SAMN05720168) | activated sludge metagenome | isolation source: Anaerobic digester | place: USA | collected 2015-01-07 ... | reverse complement strand
CGCGATGACCTTCTCCTTGATTCCTCCGACGGGGAAGACCTTTCCGGTAAGGGTGAGCTCGCCCGTCATGGCGAGGTTTTTGCGGACGGGTTTTCCCGTGACGAGCGAGTACATGGAACAGGCCATGGTGATCCCAGCCGACGGTCCGTCTTTGGGTGTGGCGCCTGCCGGAATGTGCAGGTGGACGATATGGCCGCGGAAGTAGCTTTCGGCCTTTTCATCGCCGGTAAAGAGGTGCTGGATATAGCTGTAGGCGATGTTGGCGGACTCCCCCATCACCTCCCCCATCTGCCCGGTGAGCTTGATTGCACCGCCCTTTTCCGCGCCCACGCCGATGGATTCGATCATGAGCGTCGCCCCCCCGTACGAGGTCCACGCCAGGCCCAGGGCCACCCCCGGGCGGTCGGTGCCGCTTATCTCGTCGTCGATATAGATTTCGGCCCCGAGCTGCTGGCGGATCAGCCCGGCGTCGAGGCCGTTTCTTGGAAGCTTTCCGGTCCTGGCCGCGACGGCCGCGGTCTTTCGGCATATGCGTTCTATCTGCCTCTCGAGGTTTCGCACGCCCGCCTCGCGGGCCCAGGAATTGATGATATACAGAAAGCCGCTCTTGTCGATTTTTATGGATCCCCTGGGAAGCCCGTGGCGTTCGAGCTGCCTGGGGAGGAGATAGCGGCGGGCTATCTGGTATTTCTCCTCGGTGATGTAGCCGGAGAGCCGGATTACCTCCATGCGGTCCACAAGCACCTGTGGGATGCTATCGAGAGTGTTGGCTGTGGTAATGAAGAAGACATCGGACAGGTCGAAGGGGACGTCGAGATAGTGGTCGCGGAATTCGACGTTCTGCTCCGGGTCCAGCACCTCGAGAAGGGCGGACGACGGGTCGCCCTGGAAGCTCTGCCCCAGCTTGTCGATCTCGTCGAGCATGAAGACGGGGTTTCGCGATTTGCAGATCTTGATTCCCTGGATGATCTTGCCCGGCATGGCCCCTATGTAGGTCCTGCGGTGCCCCTTTATTTCGGCCTCGTCGCGCATTCCTCCGAGCGACATGCGGAAAAACTTCTTGTTGAGCGCACGGGCGATGGAGCGGCCAAGCGATGTCTTGCCGACGCCCGGCGGGCCGACCAGGCAGATGATTGAGCCCCGCGCGTCGGGTTTTAGTTTTCGCACTGCGAGAAATTCGAGAATGCGCTTCTTTACGTCATCCAGAGCGTAGTGGTCGTGGTTGAGTATCTTTTCGGCGCGGTTGATGTCGAGGGAATCCACGGTGGTGGAGTTCCAGGGCAGGGAGAGCACGATATCGATGTAATTGCGCGTTACGGCGTACTCCGCGGAGTTGGCCTCCATCATGGACAGCTTTTCGATCTCCTCTTCGATCTTCTCCTTCGCCTCCCCCTTTAGGCCTGCCTCAGCCGCCTTCCTTTTCCATTCGCGGAGTTCGCGCGAGCGCTCGTCGTCCTCTATGCCCAGCTCCGAGCGGATCGCCTTCAACTGCTCGCGAAGAAAGAATTCGCGCTGCTGCCGGTCGACCTTCTCGTTTATCTGGTTCTGGATCTTGCGCTGAAGCGAGAGCACCTCCATCTCCTTCTGGAGCAGGCGCAGCACGCGCTCGAGCCGCTTCTTGACGTTGATCGTTTCGAGCACCTCCTGGTACTCGTTCTTTTCGAGGTTCAGGATGGACGTGACGAAGTCGGCGATCTTTCCGGGCTCGTCAACGTTCACCATAGTAAGCTTCATCTCCTCGGTGAAGAGAGGGTTGTTGTCCGAGAGCATTTTGAGCTGTGAGAGCACGGCCCGGGTGAGGGCCTTGATCTCCATGTTCCGCCTGGGCATGTCGTCGTCGAGGTACTCGACGTCCGCCACGATGTGGGGCTTCTCCGATATTACGTCCTTGACGCTGAAGCGCTTGATGCTGTTGATTAGGACGTTGATGCCGCCGTCGGGCAGGTTGATCTTTTTTAATATCTTGGCGGCCGTGCCGAGAGTGCACAGGTCGGCCATCTGTATGTCTTCGACATCGTCGTCCCTGAGAAGCACGAGCCCCACGGTACGGGTGCTGGCGAGCACGCGGTCAATCGCCTCGGAGAAGCGTCCCTGGGATATGATGAGGGGCGTGACGATCCCCGGAAAGATCGGCCGGTATCTGATGGGGATCAGATAGAGTTGCGACGGCAATATGTGGTCGATCGCTATGAGGTCGCTTTCGAACAGATTGGAGTCGATATCGATTGCGGATTCGTCCGTAAAGTTGTCGTCATGTATCATTGCGCTTTCCTGGCCCCTGTATGCGTCCAGCATCTCCCCGAAGGGCCGATGCAGTCAAAGCATTTTTCCGAAGGCCGCGAGAAGGTCCGGCCGGGAGGCGCGGCGGGTCCTCCGGCGGGACGGGCCCGTTTAAGCGGATTTATGGCGTGGCGCAGGCTTTTCGTACGGAAGTCCGCCGGGGGCGGTTTTCATCCGGCCAGGCAGTTCCCCCCATTACGCTGGTCCAGTAAAAATCGAACTTTAAAACTGGCGGCCTAAAGTAGCGAAAGGAGGTCGTCGGGCCTCTCCAGAAGAGCATGGGCCCCGGAGGCCTTGAGTTCCTCCCTGTCGCGGAAGCCCCACAATACGCCCACCGGGACCATGCCGGCCCCAAGCGCCGTTTTCATGTCGCCGCCGCTGTCGCCCACCATCAGGCAGCGCGAGGGGGCCACGCCCATGGAGGCGAGAATGTCGAGAGCCTGGGCCGGGTCGGGCTTTCTGGGGAAATCGGGGCGGAGCCCGCGGACAATCTCGAAATACCCGTCCAGATACTCCCGAATGACCCTCACCGTGTACTCGTCGGGCTTGTTCGAGAGCACGGCAAGCCTAAGGCCGCGCGCGGAGAGAGCGCCGAGAAGCTGTGGTATGCCGTCGTAGGGACGGGTGGCGTTGTTGTAGCGGCGCGCATATTCGATACGGGCCCGTTCCATGCAGCGCACGAGCGACTCGTTGTTGCCAAGACGTCCCCCAACGGCGCGCTCCACCAGGACATCCATGCCGTTACCCACCATCAGCCGGTAGTTAGCGGCGGGGTGGCCGGCAAGCCCCTCGGCCTCCAGTGCGGCGTTGACCGAATCCGCAATGTCCCTAAGGGTGTCGAGAAGGGTGCCGTCGAGATCGAATACTACGGCGTCGTATTTCATAGAATCGTTCATTGGCGCGAGGCTCCCCGTGTGAAGGCGGTGTGTAAAGCACTATTTGCGCCGCGCCGCCGGTTTGACACGGCCACCAATCGTACTCGGAGGAGTAGGCGCCGGCTAAAAAAAATAACTGTGCGGGGACCTCAATTCAGATTGACAGGCGCGCTGTTTTCGGTTAGGCATAATCGTTATAGCAAACGGTTCGTCGCACGGAGTGAAGTCCAAATACGCGCATTCCATTTAAACAAGGGGTCAGCCGATGGCCGACGAAAGCCTCCTAAAGCGGTTCTTCCTTTTAAAATACGCGAACGCGCCGTTTCTTATACAGCGCAAGGCGCAGACGCTGATGTATTATACCCTTACGATCGGCATTCTGATGTTCGCGCTTTCGGGCGTGTTTTTGTTGATACTGCCGGAAATCCAGTTTCAGGCGAACGCGGTCATATTCACCGTGGCCGCGGCCGCCGCCGTGTCCCTCCTGCTTCTTAAAACCGGCCGCTACCACGGAGCGGCCAATCTCATTACGGCTGTGGCCTCCGTCGCCGTAACGGCGGGGCTTTTCGCCAAGGTGAACCGCGACGCCTACGCGGGCTATACCACCTTCATCTACTTCATGATAGCTCTCATCGTGCAGTCCATGCTATTCTGCGAACGAAAGTGGATCTTCGGATTCACGGCGCTTTTTTTCATCAGCGACATAAGCTTCTTTTTTTTGGTAAAGGACAGGCTCGACCCCATCAGCCTGAAGGCGGCGAAGGTGGGCATGGTGGACAGCGGCTTCGTGATAATCTTCACATTCATCCTCTCCTATCTGGTGCTTCGCATCACCGAGCAGGCCATAACGAAATCCGACGAGGAGCGCAAGCGAAGTGACGACAGCTACGCGAAGATCGGGGGCCTTCTGGGCTCCGTAAGGGAAACCTCACAGCGCCTCGCCGATTCGGTCGAGGAGCTCTCTTCGACGTCGACATCGTTTTCCGAGTACTCGCAGAACCAGGCGGCCTCGGCAGAGGAGATAATGGCCACGATAGAGGAGGTGTCGGCGGGCGTAGACCAGATCGCGATACGCGCGGGCGAGCAGTTCCAGAGCCTTTCGGCGCTGGTCTCGAAGATGGACGAGCTCTCCGGGACCATAGATTCCATGGGGACGGACATCTCGGAGGCCGTAACGCTTACCGGCACCATCGCCGCCAACGCCCGGGAGGGGGACCGCTCGCTTGGCGGAATGAGCGGCAGCATGCAGAAGATAGGGGAGAGCTCCAGGGAGATGACCGGCATCGTCGAGATAATAAACGGCATATCCGACCAGATCAATCTTCTCTCGCTCAACGCGACCATAGAGGCCGCGCGCGCCGGCGAGGCCGGAAGGGGATTCGCCGTGGTGGCCGACGAGATATCTAAGCTTGCGGACAGGACGGCGGAAAGCCTCAAGGAGATCGACCGCTTGATAAAGGGCAACAACAGCGAGATCGGAAAGGGGATGCAGAGCGTCGATCAAACGGTGGACGTGATACGGAGCATAATAGAGGGAGTGAACACGATAAGCTCCATGATGGAATCGCTGACGGAGCAGATGAAGGAGCAGCAGAACATAAACAGGAGCGTCAACACCGAGGCGGCCAATGTTAAACGGCGTTCGGACGAGATAAAAAACAGCACCGAAGAGCAGAAGGTGGCCGTCACCGAGATCGTTCGTTCGGTAGCGAACGTGAACGAGCTCACACAGTCCTACGCCTCGGGCGCCGAGCGCCTTGCCAGAAGCGCTCAGAACGTGGAGCTTGTCGCGGACATGCTAAAAAAGCAGGTTCTGGAGTCCGAGGGCTGAGGAGACGCGCTCATCGGGTGAGCGCGGCGATGAGAGGCGCGTGCGCTGGGTGGCTTGCGGCGAGCCGTGGGCGGTCTCCAAGCTCGAAATCGGCGAAATCGAATCCGGGAGCGACAGTGGTTCCGAGAAGCGCATACCTCCCCCCTGGGACCAGGCGCGCGCCCTGCCACACGCCGGCCGGGACCACAGCCTGAGGGCTCATCCCCGCCTCGAGGTCGTTTCCCAGAAGCAGGGACCGTGCGGAGCCGTCGAGATAGAGGTTGAGCATCTCGACCGGATCGCCCAGATAAAAATGAAATATCTCGTCGCCCGCCAGCCGGTGCATGGCCGAAAAGGCCCCGGGGGTGAGCAGATAGTAGATGGCCGTGCCGAACGCGCGGTCGGAGCCGTAGCGAGGCGGCAGGTGTTCCGCCGCCATATACTCCTTCGAACGATAGGTCTCCGCGTAGTGGCCCCCCTCGGGGTGGGGCTTCAGGCCGAGATGGCGGATGATGTCTTCGGCGGTCACCTGTCTGTACCTCCTCGTGATGTTGGCGTGCTAAGCGCGCCCGGTTTCGGACAAAACGCAGCTTATCGCCCGTTTTTTCGATTGCAAGCCTTTTCGGCCCGCCGACAGTAAAGCCATCACGTAATGTCAGGGAGACCGCCCATGGGACGCCCCTATCATAGCCTTCTCTACAATCCTCCGGCGCGCGCGGGATTCGCGGTTATAGCCCATCGCGGAGCTTCGGCCTATTTACCGGAAAACACCCTGGTGGCGCTTGAAGGGGCCATCGGCATGGAGGTCGACATGGCGGAGATCGACGTGCTCCTCTCGCGCGACGGGGTCCCGGTGGTGGTGCACAACGAGCGCATCCACCGCGCAACGGGGGGCCGCGGCCGCGTCGCGCATTACACACTCGCCGAGCTCAAGCGCTTCGATTTCGGGTATCGGTTCAGGCAGTCGAGGGGCGAGCGGATCCCGACACTCGAGGAGGCGCTGGAACTCTGCGCCGGGCGAATAGCGCTCAATATAGAGATAAAGACGGGAGCTGTGCGGGACCAGGTGCTCGGCGGGGTGGAGGAGCTCTGTATGGACCTGGTTTACCGGCGCGGGATGGAGGCCCACGTGGTGTATTCCAGCTTCGACCCGAGGGCGCTTCTGCACCTTAAAATCATCGATCCGTCCGCCGCGACCGCGGTTCTCTACGACAAGCGCCTTTATCCGGGCTCCCTCGCCCCCGGGGCAATCGTGGAGCATCTGCGCGCGGATGCCTTCAACTGCTCCAGAGATGAGATAAGCGCCTCGTGGATGGATGATTGCGCGGCGCACGGCATCCCCGTAAATATCTACACCGTAGATGACGAAAAAACGATGCGCCGCCTGATGGCGATGGGGGTAGGAGGGATATTCTCCAACAGGCCGGATGTGCTCAGAAAGGCGGCGATGGAGGCGCCACCGACCGCTCTTTAAACCGGCAGCGGCTCCAGAGCCTTTTTACCGAGCGCGCGGCAGTGCTCGTAGGAAACCGTTAGCGCCCTTACGGCCTCCTCGGGGGATTCGAATACCGGCAGATTGTATCCGGTGCGGATGGCCAGAATGCGCTCGATGGCGTTGGGGATGTAGATGGCCGCCGGTTTGTCGTATTTCCGGCAGATTTCGCCGAGCTCGCAAATAGCCTCCACCACCACCTGCTGCCATACGTTGGGTACCGCGAGGAGCCCGTCGACCGTATCGGACGAGAGTATCGCGTCCCAGATGTCTATGAATGCCTGTTTTCCAAGCGTGGGACCCAGGTCGACCGGATTGGACACGTTGAAGAGCTTGGCCGTGGACCGCAGGCGTTCCTGCGTGGCCTCGGAGAAGACCGCCATCTCCAGGCCGCCCTCTACGATGAGGTCGGCCGTGATTCCGCCAAACGCGCCGGAGTTGGTGAAGACCGCGACGCGCCTGCCCTTCATGAGCGGCATCTCGGTGAAGATTTTTGGAAGCGTATAGAGCTCGGATATGGACTTAAGGCGCACGATCCCCGTCTGGCGGCATGCGCTCTCGAAGATGATGTCGTTGTTGGCCATTCCGGCGGTGTGCGACATGGCCGCCTTTGCGCCCTCGCCGGTGCGTCCCACCTTGTAGACAAGGATGGGCTTTCTTACGCGCCGGGCCGTTTCGAGGAGCTTCCTGCCGTTTTTAACGTTTTCCAGATACAGGCAGATAACCTCGGTGTTGTCGCCGTCGAAATACTCGATGAGGTCGGCCTCGTCCACATCCTCCTTGTTCCCGATGGATACCATCTTGTTGACGTTGGTGATGTCCTTGCGGAAGGAGTCGATGACGAGCGCCCCGACCCCGCCGCTCTGTATGACGTACGAGATCGCGCCGGGCCGGTCGAAGACCTCGTCGTACATGCCGGGAATGATTCCGAAGAAACAGCAGAACCTGTTGTGGGCGTTAAGCGTCCCTAAGCAGTTTGGGCCGAGAAAGCGCATTCCATATTCGCGTGCGTATTCGCTGATTTCAGCCTGCAGGCGCCGCCCCCCCTCGCCGGCCTCGGAGAACTCGGCTGTTTCGATAACGAGATGGCGTATTCCCTTCTCGCCGCATTCCCGAATCACGCCGGGCGTGGCCCGCGCCGGCGTGAGGATGATGGCGAGATCCACCTCCCCTGGGATGTCCAATACCGACTTGAAGCCCCTTGAGCCGTGCACGTCTTCCCCCTTCGAGTTTACGGCGTATAGCTCTCCCGGGAAGCCGAGGTAGCCCAGAATGTTCGAGATTGTCGCGCCAAGGTTGAAGGGTGAGTTCGACGAGCCTATGACCGCTACCGATGAGGGATTGAAGAACCTGTCCATGGAGAACTCCCTGAATGTGATGGGGCCGGTCCCCGCCCCCGGGCGGCGAACCAGGTGTATATACAAATTTAAATCACATGATTTTAATTTCAATTAAAAAATATTTTAGTTGTCATTGAATATTTTTAAATTAATGGGCACTTTCGATTGACAAATTATTAAATAATCTCTACGTTACCCTCCCTCCTTTTCCGATAGAAAAGCGTCCCGGCGCGTCCTCGCGCGGGGCGTGCGAAGGAAGTGGAATAATTACCGGCGGCGCGAGGTCAGACCATGTTCAACAGAGAATTCGAAGCGATGCAATTATCCAAATTGAGGGAGCTCCAGCTCGAGCGGCTTAAATGGTCGCTTAAGCATGCCTACGACAATGTCCCTTTTTACAGAAAGTCATTCGACGCGGCCGGCTTCAGGCCCGAGCAGATAAAGACGCTCGACGACCTGCGCCGGGCGCCGTTTCTCATGAAGCAGGACATGCGCGACGCATACCCCTTCGAGCTCTTCGCTGTGCCGATGGAGAAGGTCGTCCGCATACACTCCTCCTCCGGGACCACCGGAAACGCGACCGTGGCCGGCTATACAAAAAACGATATCGAAATCTGGTCCGAGGTGATGGCCCGCACCATCGCGTGCGCCGGCGGTTCCTCGAAGGACGTGCTTCAGGTGGCGTACGGTTACGGGCTCTTTACCGGGGGCCTCGGCGCGCATTACGGGGCCGAGAAGATAGGGGCGACGGTGATCCCCATATCCGGCGGAAACACGGAGCGGCAGCTTATGCTCATTAAGGACTTCGGCACCACCATACTCGCCTGCACCCCGAGCTATGCCATAAACATGGCCGACTACGTCGAAAAGAACAGGCCCGATTACGATTTCAGGAAGACGAAACTGAAGGCCGGAATCTTCGGCGCAGAGCCGTGGACCGAGCAGATGCGCTCCGAGATCGAGAGGCGCATGGGGATAGACGCCTATGACATATACGGCCTTTCGGAGGTGATAGGGCCGGGCGTTTCGTGCGAGTGCAGCGCCAAATCGGGACTGCATGTCTTCGAGGACCACTTCTATGTTGAGATCATCGACCCCGAAAGCGGCGAGGTGCTGCCGGAGGGCGAAAAGGGCGAGATCGTCTATACCTCGCTTACAAAGGAGGCCTGCCCGATAATACGCTACCGATCGCGCGACATCAGCCGCCTGTATAGAACTCCGTGCTCCTGCGGGCGCACTCTGGTCAAGATGGAAAAGGTGACAGGGCGCTCCGACGACATGCTCATCATCCGCGGCGTAAACGTATTTCCGACGCAGATAGAGGCCGTGCTGATGGAGGCGGAGGAGACGGAGCCGCACTATCAGATCATCGTGGACCGCAAGGGGGCGATGGACGACATAGAGGTGATGGTCGAGGTGAACGAAAGAATATTCTCGGACGAGTTGAAGGAGATGGACCGGCTCTCCTCGCGCATCAAGCAGAGAATGCAGAGCGTACTCGGCATTTCGGCCAAGATAACGCTGGTGGAGCCGAAGACGCTGGCGCGCAGCGAGGGGAAGGCCGTTCGGGTGGTGGACAGGCGGAAACTGAAATAGGCCCGCGGCTCCCGGGGGTCATCACATATAACGGAGGCGGTCATGAATATCACTCAACTTTCACTTTTTCTCGAAAATAAGCCGGGCAGGCTTCAGAGCGCGCTGAAGGTGCTTGCCGAAAAGAACGTCAACATACGAACCCTCACCATCGCGGAGCTCGCGGATTTCGGGATTGTCCGGATGATCGTAAACAACCCGGACGGGGCGGTAGTGGCGCTTCGCGAGAACCACTTTACCTGTTCCACCACGGAGGTGCTGGCGATCGAGATATCCGACGAGCCCGGCGCGCTGGAAAAGGCCCTCGACGCCTTTTCACGGCACAGGTTGAATATTGAATATATGTACGCGTTCACCGAAAAAAGAAATGACAAGGCCGTGATGATCTTCAGATTTGATGACATCGAGGCGGCCAAGAAGGCGTTGGCCGGCGAGGGATACCGGATAGTAAATAAAATAGACATTATCGGAGAATGACCAATGCCAAAGAAGGTTATGCTGGGGAACGAGGCCATAGCCCGCGGCGCCTGGGAGGCCGGCTGCCGGGTTGCGGCCGCTTACCCGGGAACGCCGAGCACCGAGATCCTCGAGGCGATCGCCGCGGATTACCGTGAGATATACGCCCAGTGGTCGCCCAACGAGAAGGTGGCGCTCGAGGTGGTGGCCGGGGCCTCCGTTGCGGGGGCCCGCTCCATGGCGGCCATGAAGCACGTGGGTCTGAACGTCGCGGCCGATCCGCTTTTTACCTTCTCTTATACGGGGGCCAACGGCGGCTTCGTAATCATCAACGCCGACGACCCAGGGGCATGGAGCTCCCAGAACGAGCAGGACAACCGGCATTACGCACGCGCGGCCAAGGTGCCATGATAGAGCCGACCAGCCCGGCCGAAGCCAGGGAATATACGAAACTTGCCT
>ERZ795059.6526-NODE-6526-length-10311-cov-7.920729_pt1 | contig 10311 bp, 9 predicted proteins | sample MGYA00375143_ERZ795059 | MGnify/ENA primary metagenome ERZ795059 (study PRJEB30188, sample SAMN05720168) | activated sludge metagenome | isolation source: Anaerobic digester | place: USA | collected 2015-01-07 ... | reverse complement strand
TACCCCCTCCAAATTTATCGCTATCTTGCCAACTAAGTCCATCTTGACCGGTATTCCCATTCAATAAAAATGCCGATATTTTTCTTTTGCCTTTAAAACTGCTAAACATAAGATTGGTATTGTATCTGGAATCGGAACCTGTAAATGGCTCATTTGCACCATCTATTTTGCCAAAATACCCTTTCTTTTTGTCTTCCTTTAATTTTAGATTAATAGTTTTTTTTGTTTCGCCATCATCAATTCCTGTAAACTCGGCTTGGTCACTTTTCTTATCGAAAACTTGGACTTCTTTTACGGCATCTGCTCTCAAATTTTTCACTGCCATTCCTGGATCATCTCCAAAAAATTCTTCGCCATCGACCAATACTTTTTGCACCGTTTCGCCCATAGCTTTTATGGCACCGTTTTTATCTACTTGTATTCCAGGGAGTTTTTTTAATAATTCTTCAACGTTAGCATTCGCACTAACAACAAAATCACTGGCTCTGTAACTTGTCGTATCTCCTTTGATTCTAATAGAACCCGTTTTTATTATTACTTCTCTAAGCGCATTAATTTTGCTTACCAAATCTATTGTTCCTAAGTTTTTTGTAGTTTCACTTACGGTTATATCATCTAAATAATCGGCATATTGTCTATGGGAAGTCATCACAATATAGTTTCCGGCTTTTACATTTTTAAGGTCAAAGTTTCCCTTTTTATCCGTTCGGGTAAACCTATATAAAATAGAATCTTTGGGTGTTAGTAAGGCAACAACCGAATTGTAAACAGGAGTTTTTTCGTTACCATCAGTCAAAACACCCGAAACGTTGGCTTTTTGAGCAAAAACAGAAAAAGAAAATAAGAACAAAATTGCAAAGGTTTTAGTAATTTTTAGCATACAGAGTTTTAATTGTAATTAGCATTTCAAAAAATTTAAAAAGCCTATTGAACGAAATAACGATAGTCATTCACTTAAAATTAGCTTTGTGTATAAATTTTATGAACTAAAAACGAAAGTAGTATTGTTTTTACAATTTTTTTAAAGTTTTAATATTAAATTAACTATAAAAATATTCGTGCAAAAAATAAAAACTCCGGAGGGAAAATTCCTAAGTAGGAAAAATGATTTTCAAATTATTTATTTACAGGAAATTACAAGCTTCACAATAGATTCTGGAGAAATGGTTCTCATAGCATCTTCGTAACCTTCCACCATTTTATTCCCATAAACCGAAGTCGGTAATTTCGGAAACAAATTTCTATCGGAAACTAAAGCATTTTCCAAAGGTTGATTGAAAGGTGAAAATCCCGTAAACGGATGTGTTGCGCCCCAAAGTGTGATGACTTTTACGCCCAACATTGCCGCAATATGCGCATTCCCGGAATCCATTGAAAGCATTATATCGAGATTAGAAATCAGTTTCAATTCCTGTTGAAACTTAAGTTGACCGGCAACAACAATTACGTTTTCTTTGTCTTTTGAAAGTGAATCCAACTGTTCGATTTCCTTTTTTCCGCCACCAAAAAGTAGAATTTTATAAGTTTTATTTTCAGCTAATTGATGGATTACTTCCTGCATTAAATCCAACGGATACACCTTGGAATCGTATTGAGCAAAAGGCGCAATTCCAATCAGTTTAACATTATTTTCTCCAATTAATTGAATTATTTCCGTGTCTAAAACTGCCTTTTCTGGAAATATTGCCCCGATGCTTCGGGAGGATAAATCTACAGCAAAACCAAGTTCTTGAAACACTTTGACATGTCTTTCGAACATGGTTGTCAATGGTTTAAAAATTTTATTTTCAGCTTTTGTTAATGCTACTTTTTCGGCTCTTGCTTTATCTACAAATGCTACTTTTTTTCCGCTCAAGGTAAAAAGTGTTCGAACCACTTTGGAACGTAAAACATTATGCAAATCGGCAAAAGCGTCAATCTGCAATACTTTCAAATCTTGGAACAATCGCAACAATCCCAGAAATCCTTTATGGCGTTGTTTTTCGTCAAAAGCAAAGAAAGAAACATTGGAAATTCCCTCGAAAAAAGGTTTGAAAAATGGACGGGAAATCACCGTGATTTTTGTTTCAGGATTTTGATGGACAAAAGCCCTTAAAACAGGAACCGTCATAGCGACATCTCCCATTGCGGAAAGTCTCATGACGGCTATATGTTTTATTTTTTTTGACAATTACTGAATGTATAAAAACCATTAAGAGATTAAGGATCATTAAGTTGTACTTAATTTTCTTAATCCCTTAATGGTTTAAAATAGTGTTTTTTATTTTTTATTCTGATACAAAACAGGATTCAAATCATCGTCGTTGTACATTTTCATTTGTTTGTACACTTTCATGAATTTATCACCATTTTCGATGTCGGTTAGCAAATCATCTATTGCTGTGGACAAATCGGTTCTTTGCTCTAATAAAATATTTAATTTGGCCTGACATTTATCTCTATGATCTTGCGAAGCTTCTTCACGAGTGGCTTCTTCTTGCATATGATAAATTTTTAAAGCCAAAATAGACAATCTGTCAAATGCCCAAGCGGGACTTTCGGAGTTGATTTTAGCATCATTTTTTACAGCAACCTGAGCATATTTTTGAAGAAAATAACCGTCGATATATTCTACCATATCGGTACGCTCTTGATTCGAAGCGTCGATTCTTCTTTTTAAAGTCAAAGCTGCAACTGGGTCAATATTGGGATCACGAATTATATCTTCGAAATGCCACTGCACTGTGTCAATCCAGTTTTTTAAATATAATAAATGCTCTATTTTTTCCTTTGGAAATGGATTATCAATAGGTTGGTCAACATTATCAAATTGATGATAATCGCGAATACTTTGTTCGAAAACGGAATAAGCTAATTTTGAAAACATATCTTTTATATTTTATAAATACAAAGATACTTTTTATACTTTTATAGTCTATAAAAAACATAAGAAGTTTAGCGGGTTTTTTGCGAAATTCCTAAATTTTAAATTACAAATCTTAAATTATCATTATGCAAACACATTATTTATCCGAAGACAATAGTATTCTGAATCATTTTTTGGGTCAAATCAGGAACGTGAATGTGCAACACGACAGCATGCGTTTTCGTAGAAATATCGAGCGCATTGGCGAAGTAATGGCTTATGAATTGAGCAAAGATTTGCATTATAGAAATATCGAAATTCAAACACCTCTGGGTATAAAAAAAACTACTGAAATCGAAGACCAATTGGTTTTGTGCTCCATCCTTCGAGCCGGATTACCGCTTCATTTGGGGTTTTTGAATTATTTTGACAGTGCCGAAAATGGTTTCGTTTCTGCCTACAGACATCATCCCAATAACGATGAGTTTTTTGATATTTTAGTCGAATACCAAGCCGTTCCCAATATTGAAAATAAGACTTTGCTATTAATCGACCCAATGCTTGCCACAGGACAATCGATGGTGGCTGTCTTCAATAAATTAATGGAGAAAGGACTTCCAAAAGAAATTCACATCGCCGTAATCATTGCTGCTCCAGAAGGAATTGCTTACCTAGAAAAGTATTTGCCGGATTCCTGTCATCTTTGGGTTGCCACGCTTGACGAAAAATTAAACGACAAAAAATACATCATTCCAGGATTGGGCGATGCAGGTGATTTGGCTTACGGAAATAAATTATAATTGGGAGAAAAACGCAAACAAACTACAAAGAATTAGTACGCCTAAAACCATTTCCTGTTTCAATTGAAGTTGTTTCATTTCGATGTGGCTCGTTGCCATAATTGACAATGGTGCAATAGTAAAAATCAATAAATCATTGCTTTTGTTCGATGAAATTGCAAAAATCACTATGGCAATAAAAAAAGAAACAATAACTTTTTTAAAAGAAGAGTTCAACAATAACGGCTTACTTGAAAGAGAGGCAAACATAGAAGCTACAAAAAACAAAGCCACTGTCAAATAAATCGAGAAGGCAACATTCTGATACGTATTCGTAAAATAATCAATATTGAAGTTGAGAATTGCATTTTCAGTAATGTATCCTAAAATATCTTTGCTGAAAATTAAGGATACACCTATGGAAATAATTCCAACGGCAAAAAAAGCGATAAACGGCAAAACCCAGTTTCTATAATCTCTCGCAACGTGAAAAATAATAGATATAAAAACCAATACCAAATATAGAATACTCCAAAAGTGAAATAATGCTGCTACAAAAATCCATAGCGATGCGTCGAATATTTTTTCTTTCGAGGCTTTTAGAGATTGTAATGAAATCAATCTTCTCAGTGCTAATAAAATAAAGAAATTTGATAAAATTAAATTTGTATTGGCGAATACAGAAGGAAAAAATAGCAAAAACAAAAAATAGAATAAAATCGTGTAACTACTGTCTTTGCTCAACCCGTTTTTCTTGGCAACAAAATTTGTAATAAAAACAGAACCCAACAAAATCAAGAACAATCCTCCTTTTTTTAATATGGAAACAACCGAATTTGTCCAAGATAAATCTTGAAAAAGGGAGATGAAAAAGAAAACCAGCATTAAAATTACAACCAAAAATAAATTTAATGGTGTAGATTTTCTAAAAACACTTGTTATCATAAGGATATTTTATACTTTTGCGACTGTAAATATAATACTTGTACAAAGATGAAAGCATTTTTTGAAGGAATTCAATGGTTATTTGAAACAATTTTTTTCGCTTTACACGATTTTCTAAGAGAATTAGAACTTGTTAGTTGGACAGCTGCTAATATCATCAACTGGATTTTTATGGCTATCTGTTCAGTTGCTATCGTATATTGGTGCAAACAATTAAAAATGTACGACGAAAAAGGAGAAGAAAACCAAGATACTACCGCTCACTCTTTCTTGAAATAATATTTTAAGAAATTGAGCGAAAGATATTGGGAACTATTTTAAATCGTTCCCAATATCTTTTCTAAAATACATCTTATCAAAATGTAGCTTGTCTATATTTTGGTAAGATTTTTTTATGGCCTCTTCGAAGTTGTCTCCATACGAAGTAACGGTCAAAACTCTTCCTCCATTACTCACCACGTTTCCGTTATCCAGTTTTGTTCCTGCGTGAAAAACAATCGAACCTTCGATGGTTTCCAATCCCGAAATTACTTTTCCTTTCTCGAAATCTTCTGGATAACCACCAGAAACAATCACAACAGTTGTAGCACTTCTTTCGTCAATTTCAAGTTCGAATTCGTCCAATTTTTCATTGGCCACAGCCAAAAACAATTCCACTAAATCCGATTTCATTCTTGGAACCACAACTTCAGTTTCTGGATCGCCCATTCTCACGTTGTATTCAATTACGATGGGTTCGTTGTTGACGTTAATCAATCCAATAAACACAAATCCTTTATATTCGATTCCATCTTTTTGAAAACCTTCAATAGTTGGTTTTACGATACGTGTTTCGATTTTTTCCATCAAAACAGCATCCACATAAGGAACTGGAGAAACTGCTCCCATTCCGCCGGTATTTAATCCTGTGTCGCCTTCGCCAATGCGTTTGTAATCTTTGGCTGTCGGCAAAATTTTATAGCTTTTTCCATCGGTCAATACGAAACAGCTCAATTCAATTCCATCCAAGAATTCTTCGATTACCACTTTTGAACTAGCATCACCAAATTTTTGCCCCACCAACATATTTCTCAATTCTTCTTGAGCTTCAGCTAAATCTTGAATGATTAAAACCCCTTTTCCGGCGGCTAAACCATCTGCTTTCAAAACATAAGGTGGTTGCAAAGTGGCAAGAAAATCGCATCCTTTCTCCACTGTTTCGGCTGTGAAACTATCGTAAGCCGCAGTTGGAATATTATGTTTCATCAAAAATTCTTTGGCAAATTCCTTGCTTCCTTCTAAAGTAGCTCCCAATTTTGAAGGCCCAATAACCGGAATATGGTTTAAATCTTTGTCGTTTTTGAAAAAATCGAAAATTCCTTTTACTAACGGATCTTCGGGACCAACAACAACCATTTCTATGTTTTCTTTGACCACTACAGCTTTGATTGCTTCAAAATCTGTAGCGCTAAAATCTAAATTGGTTGCAATTGATGCTGTTCCTGCATTTCCTGGTGCTACAAAAAGCGTATCGCAAAGCGGACTTTGAACCATTTTCCAAGCAAAAGCGTGTTCTCTTCCTCCAGAACCTAAAAGTAAAATATTCATGGTGTTGTTTTTAAGTTTGGCAAAAATAATTGCTTTTGGACTTAAATAATAATTAATTTTTAAAAAGTTGTTGGTTGGTGGTCATTAGTTGTTGGTAAATATTATTTTTGGTAAAATATATTTGCAATAATGTTCAAAATATTCGAATTCTCTAACAAAAATAGTCCTATACTAAATGAAGATTTATAATCTAATACTGAATCATATTATTCTCCCTATTAGTGAATTTATTTTTGCTATTCCGCTGTCAAAAGAAATCGATTCTTTAGATAAAATAACTCAATTATCATCTGTTGAAATTGAAAAATACCAACAAAGTAAACTAGAAAATTTACTGCAATACGCAACAAAAAATTCAAAATATTATAATGAGTTAGGAATTTCATTGGTTGAAAAAAACCCTGTAAAAAATTTAAAAAAATTTCCAATTTTAACGAAATCGATTCTCAAAGAAAACACCGATAAATTATTGACAGAGCCTAAAATAAATTTGTTGAAAAACGGAAGTAGCGGATCTACTGGCGAACAAACAATTGTATATTGGTCTAAAAAAGAACAAACTATAAATCGAGCCACACAAATGTTGTGGTGGAAATGGGGCAACTACATAATTGGTGATCGATTGATTCAAACAGGAATTACACCCAACAGAATTGGTTTAAAAAAATACAAAGATTTATTTTTTAGAACCAAATACATTCAGGCATTTTCACACAACTCCAATGAAATAGCTTCTTTTCTAAAATCTTTAAATCCAAATAAAGAATATGTTCTTGCTGGATATGCTTCGTCGTTGTTTGTTTTTTCTAAAATCGCAAAAGAAAACAATATTTATTTAAAAATTAAATCGGCGATATCTTGGGGCGACAAATTATTTGCACATTACAAAACAGCTATTCAAGATACTTTTGGTTGTAAAACATTCGAAACCTATGGTTCTGCCGAAGGATTGATGATTGGAGCACAAAAAGATTTAGATTATCTTTATATAATGTCAACCAATGTTTTTGTTGAAATAGTCGATGACAATGGTGATGAAGTCGAAGATGGTAAGTTAGGAAATGTTGTTGTCACTAATTTAAATGGTTTTGCAATGCCCTTAATTCGATATAAAATAGGCGACTTAGCCATCAAATTACCAAAAGAAAAATACCCACAAGAACGAGAATTAAAATTACCAATTTTCGAAAAAATAATTGGAAGAGATACGGACATTGTAAAAACTCCCTCCGGAAATTATATGATAGTGCATTCGTTCACGGGTATATTTGAACACATTCCTGAAATTAAACAATTTTGTGTTGTTCAAAACAATTTGTTTGGAATTACCATACTATACATAAAAGGCAGTAATTTTAAACCCGAGATTTTAACTACTATTTCAGACAAAATAGGTCGTCAACTCAACGAACCATTTGAAATTATTTTTGAAGAAGTTCAGAAAATAAATGCTACAGCTTCAGGCAAACCACAATTAATTATTTCGAATTTGACAAAAAACTAATTTATTGAAAAAGGATTGCTTTTTACATTCATCAGAAAAGAAAAACTCGAACGAAGCAAAAGTGGCAAATTGAAACAATTTGTTTCGTTGGTAAAATAATTGGAGGTCAAAAATTGCGACTTCAAGACATTTAAAGTATAAAAAATATCATAAAATGAAAATCACCATCATAGCAGGCGCAAGACCCAATTTTATCAAAATTGCCCCCATTATCAAAGCCATTGAAAAAAAGCAAGTGGAAGGCGCCAGTATTTCCTATCGCTTAGTGCATACAGGTCAGCATTATGACAAGAACTTGAGCGATACATTTTTTGAAGAATTGAATATCCCAAAACCCAACAGCAATCTGGAAGTAAAAAGCGGTTCTCAAGCGGAGCAAACGGGAGCAATAATGGTAGCTTTCGAAAAAGAATTATTGCAAAACCCTTGCGATTTGGTTTTGGTAGTTGGCGATGTCAATTCGACAATGGCTTGTGCGATTGTAGCCAAAAAACAAAATATAAAAGTCGCTCACGTTGAAGCTGGAATTCGCTCTGGCGATATGACAATGCCCGAAGAAATCAATAGAATTGTGACCGACAGTATCACCGATTATTTCTTTACAACCTCAACATCGGCATCCGAAAATTTGTTGAAATATGGTGTTGATGCAAGCAATATTCACTTTGTGGGTAACGTAATGATTGATACTTTATACCAAAATTTGAATCGGATTTTGGAACCTGCTTTTTGGAAGAAATTCCAATTAGAAACTGGCAATTATATCATTCTTACCCTGCATCGTCCATCGAATGTAGATGAAGAACAAACGCTAATTCGATTGCTTCAAGGGATTGACGCTTTGGCTGGCGATAAAAAAGTGATTTTCCCGATTCATCCGAGAACGAAAGCCATTTTGGGCGAAACCAATTTAGAGTTGAAAAACATTATTTTTGTAGAGCCGCAAGGGTATTTGAATTTTATGTACCTCATCAAAAATAGTTTTGCCGTGATTACCGATTCGGGTGGGATTTCAGAAGAAACCACGGTTATGGGAATTCCTTGTTTTACAATGCGAAATAATACTGAAAGACCCGAAACACAAAGCATTGGCACGAATACTTTGGTAGGAACTTCGATAGAAAACTTGGAAAAATTATTTGGAGAATTCCTTAAAAACGGAAAACGACAAGCAGGAATTCCCGAACTTTGGGACGGAAAAGCCTCGGAACGAATTATTGAAATTTTGCTTCAAAAATAAAACCGCAAATTCGCAAATTATTAAAACATAAATTTGTTTATTTGGCTGTTAATAAAAAATGAATTTGCGAATTTGCGGTAAAAAATGAACGAAATCCTCATCATATCCAATTATTATCCGCCCGAAAAAGGCGCTGCCGCCAATAGAATTGAACAATTGGCATTGAAATTACATCAAAACAACTACAAAGTTACCGTGCTTTGTCCTTTAGGAAATTATCCAAAAGGCGAGTTATTTCCAAAATACAAAGGCAAGTTTTCGGTAACGGAAAAACTTCAGAATATAACCGTAAAACGACTTTGGATTTATCCAAGTGTGAGCAAAAACATCTTCAAGAGAACGCTTTCGGTTTTGTCGTTTTCTTCGATGCTTTTTTTCTACTTATTGTGCAAAAAAACACCTCATAAAGTGGTCGTTCAATCACCACCTTTGTTGTTGTCTTTTGTATCGGTTTTGGTGCTTTCACTAATGCGAAAAAAAATAATCCTGAATGTTTCTGATTTGTGGCCTTTGGCGGCGATTGAATTGAATGCCTTGAAAAAAGGGAGTATTTCGCATCAAGTTTCGTTGTTTTTGGAACGATTTATATATTTGAAAGCTACTTTAATCTTTGGTCAATCCAACGAAATCATCACGCACATTCAATCTATTTATCCTGAAAAAGAATGCCATTTGTATCGTAATTTTCCCGATCATCAGGCAAATGAAATCGATTTTACGACTAATGAAAATGAGCCAATAAAACTATTTTATGCAGGATTATTGGGTGTGGCTCAAGGTGTTTATGAATTGTGTCAAAATATCGAACTACAAGATTTGAATATTGAATTACACATCTTTGGCGACGGTGCCGAAAAATTGCAGATCGAAGATTTAATCCGGAAAAATCCAGAGAAAAAAATCTTTTTCCACGGAATGCAGGAACGAAATATTCTTCACGAAAAACTTAAAAATTTTGACGTTGCCCTAGTTCCATTAAAAACAAGGATTTATGGTTCAGTTCCATCTAAAATATTTGAATATGGAGCTTTGGGCTTTCCAATACTTTATTTTGGAGGCGGCGAAGGAGAAGATATTGTAAGAGAATTTAATTTGGGCTGGGTTGCCAATGTCGGCAATTTCAAAAGTTTGAATACAAGTTTACAAGAAATTTCAAAAACAGGAAAAAGTGAAATCCAAACGATGAAAAAACAAGTTTTTGATGTCGCAGAAAATAATTTTAATCTGGATTTTCAAATTAAAGATTTAATCCAAAGAAACGTTTTTTAAAAGGCTTTCTCGTCTCCTTTTATAATATTATAAATTGTTTTAAAGATAATCTCTATATCCAGTAAAATCGACCAATTTTCCATGTAGAAAATATCGTATTTTACTCTATTAATGATGTCTTCGTCCGTTTCTACTTCACCAC
>ERZ795059.6525-NODE-6525-length-10311-cov-19.038612_pt1 | contig 10311 bp, 12 predicted proteins | sample MGYA00375143_ERZ795059 | MGnify/ENA primary metagenome ERZ795059 (study PRJEB30188, sample SAMN05720168) | activated sludge metagenome | isolation source: Anaerobic digester | place: USA | collected 2015-01-07 ... | reverse complement strand
GTGAGATGAATACCGGGCAACTGGGCTTTGCGCATCACTTCCTCAGGATTCTCATAAGGAGAGCGGTGCACCAGGCGCAGGGTGGCCTTTCCGGAACCGTCCGGATTTATCCACAGCTCTTCATCATATTGCACGCAACTGCTGATTATGAGCAGGACCAGCAGCGCGAGCAGAGCAAGTGCCAAGCGTTTCATGTCAACAAAATTCCTTTTCTTTTCACCAATTTAACCCAAGAAAACCCAGGCGCATTTTTTGGCAAGGGAAAAAAGCGGCCGGGGCTAATCAGTGCTTTTTGAAAACAGAGGGACAGAGGATTGAGAATGAATAGAACGCAGAACCAGAGAAAAAAGGGATGATCGGGATCCTTGTTTTTAAGAATAGTCTCACTTCTGGAGCCGGAAACGTCCTCGTATCCGGGCCGGAGCGTCGATTTCCAAATCGGCGCTTGACTCTCATCAGGACAACGAATCCATTCACACAAACTCTCTGCTTTTCTCTGTCAAAATCTCTGCTTTTCTCTGTCAATATCTCCGCTTTTCTCAGTGTTTTATGTAGTTACGCAAAAAGCAGGCCCCCGTTCACTGTTCACTCTTCCCCGTTCACTCTTCCCCGTTCACTGTTCACTCTTCACTGTTCACTCTCAGGTTTTGCTTGACAGTTTTGGCACACATGTAAACTGAGCTACAAGTAGTATTGGGAGGTTCCCGATGAGAAGAGTCCTGGCGATATTGATCTTTATCAGCCTGCTGGCAGGCCTGCCGGCAGCGCGGAAAGCTTTGGTGATCGGCAATGGCGATTATGGCCAAAATTCCTTGCGCAACGCCGTCAACGATGCCCGTGATTTTGCCGCGGTGCTGAAAGCGGTGGGCTTTGAAGTGGTACTGAAGACAGATCTGGACAAAAAAGCCTTTGACCAGACGGTCGATAGCTTCTTTTCTGCCATAAAACCCATCGATGAGGTGGTGTTTTACTACAGTGGGCACGGTGCCCAGTTTGAAGGAATGAACTATCTCCTGCCCGCCCGCAGCGAGATCAAAGACGAGCGGGACCTCAAATGGGACGCGATGAATGCCAACCGTATCTCGGAATATCTGCAAACAGCCTCCATATCGATCCTGATCCTGGATGCCTGCCGGGACAATCCTTTTCGCGGAGTGCGCTCCGGTAACCGGGGTCTGGCAATGATGGATGTGAAGCCCGGTATGCAGTGTGTGCTCTACAGCACGGCCAGTGGCAAGACCGCGGTGGATGGAGAGGGTAAAAACAGCCCCTTCACGGCGGCTTTGCTCAAGTATGTGCCCCAGCCCGGATTGGAGCTTTCCGACGTGTTTCGCAACGTTTCCAAAGAGGTGAAGGAAGCCACCGATTACAGACAAACCCCCTCCCAGAGCGGTAACCTTGATGAATACTTCTACTTTGCCACAGCCGCGGCCCCGGAAGAAAAGAAACCGGTGGAACGGCCAGTCGCAAAGCCAATTGAGACTCCCGTGGTAAAACCAGTCGAGAAGCCAGTCGAGGCTCCCGTGGCAAAACCGGTGGAAACACTCGTTCCATCACCTCAGCCAAGCCCGCAAACACACACCCCGCAGTCAACTACATCCATAGTATCCCAGCCAATGGCCAGGCTCAGCATCGATAGCTCCAATCTCAAACCCCAGGCCCTGACACTAATCTTCAACAAGGACAACCAAGCCGTCAAGATTGACCCCAAGGGCGATCAGACCCTCAGTCCCGGCACCTACACTCTCAGCTACCGGCAATGGGGATATCACAACTTCGCCGGCAGTTTCACGCTCGCCGCCAATGAGGTCAAAAACCTCAAACTCACTCCCACACCCGTCGATGCCGGATTGACGAAGCCATTCAACCAATGGCGCAAACAACGCAACCTCAGCATCGTTTCATCCGCTCTCACGCTGGGCAGCGCCATCCTCTTCAAGGTGCTGGGAGACAAAGAGTATGACCGCTATCAAAACTCGGTAAATCCTGATCAGATCCCCGAGTTCCGCAAAAGCAGCCAGACCTATCAGGCCCTCTTCTATGTGTCGCTTTCCACCCATCTGCTTTCCGACGCCTGGCTGTATTTCTCACAGAAAAACCGCAATCTTTGGGCTGGCAAGGTGAGAAGTGAAATGGCCAAACCCGTCAAAGCCGGCTTGTAGGAGTTCAGGATGAGATATCTGATTTTCAGTCTATCCCTAATGCTACTGCTTGTGGGATCTTGTTACAAGTATGACAATCCCTTTGATCCGGATTTCACTGGCAAAGTGGTTCCTGCCATGGTAACGGTACAGGGTGGCACTTTCATCAACGGTACTTCAAATGTGACCATCAGCAGTTTCAAAATTGGCAATTGTGAAGTGACCCAGGAACAGTATTCGTCAGTCATGGGATCAAATCCTGCTTCTGGATATGGGGTAGGTAGCAATTATCCTGTCTATTATGTAAGTTGGTTTGATGCCATTGAGTATTGCAACCGGCTGAGTATGCAGGAAGGGCTAACCCCTTGCTACAGCTACAGCACTTATGGCACTAATCCCGATAGCTGGCCATCTGGCTGGAACACCAGTTACACCAATCACACCAATGTAAGCTGCAACTGGAGCGCCAATGGCTATCGTTTGCCTACTGAGATGGAATGGATGTTCGCAGCCCGGGGAGGTAATCAAACTCATAATTACACCTACAGCGGTAGCAATAATCTCAACGATGTGGGCTGGCATAATGGTTCAACAACTCATCCCGTGGGCACCAAAGAACCCAATGAACTCGGCCTCTATGACATGAGTGGTAACGTTTGGGAATGGGTGTGGGACATCTATGACAGCTATCCCAGTGGCGCGCAGACAGATCCGCATGGAGCTACCAGCGGTTCTGTCCGTGTGGTACGCGGCGGTAGCTGGCTCTACGATGCCAACTACTGCACCGTTTCCAGTCGGGGCACCGGCAATGCGACCGGCAGCAGCCTCGGCGGTGTAGGCTTCCGCTGTGTCAGGGTTTCCCCTTGATTTTTGGGTTTTGTCCTTTTTGCCTTTTGCAAATTTCAGGGCGAAGGGACAAAGCTATGAATCTACGACCACCAGGGGGTGCAGGGGGATTTTTCCCCCTGCCTAAAGTATTTAGAAAGCTATATCAAGGTGAGGACGTTGTAGCTCTAAAGCCGGCATAACGTGGAAATTTTTCTATTGCTATACTTTATAGTATGGCAGAACCTGGGGAACAAAGCGCCAGATCTATGTCATTGCTATCAATAGTTTTCGGGCGCTTTGGACTTCAAACAGCAGATCGGAGGAGGTTTTCTCGCGAGTGTGCTGGTTGAAGTCCAAGCGGCCCGTAAACTCGCTGTCATATATACAATTATTGAGGCCGCTTGAACTCCAACGGGGTCATCAGCATTCAATCTAATCAATTCTCTGTTTCTCTGTCCCTCCGTCCCTCTGTTTTAAAAAAAGGGAAAACCCCATCACCACAGATATTCCATATACATAAGCCCCAAAACTCCAACCTATCCAATCTACCCCCCCAAAAAAAACGAGCCTCTGTTTTAACTCCACCTGAGATTTCTGTTGACAAAAGAAGCCCACCTTTCACCTATTGAAAAAAGCAAAAAATACCTGGAGGTAAAGATGACAGAACTGCGTCAAATCTACCATTGTCCCCTTTGCGGGAACGTAGTCGAAGTGTTATATACCGGAGCGGGCGAGCTGGTCTGCTGCGGGGAACCGATGAATCTTTTGAAGGAAAACTCTGTGGACGCCGCGCGTGAAAAGCATGTGCCCGTGCTCAGCGATTTGGGTGGCAAGGTCAAGGTGGCCGTGGGTTCCGTGGCCCATCCCATGGAAGCCAAGCACTATATCGCCTTCATCGAAGTGATCACAGAGAAGTGCGTGTATCGCCATGAGCTCCAGCCCGGAGACGTTCCGGAAGCGATTTTCCCCGTGAGCATGGACGAGGTGCTTTACGCCCGCGAATACTGCAACCTGCATGGCCTTTGGAAAAACGCCTGAACTGATTATTATACTTGATAGGAGAACCCAATATGTCTTTTAAAGAAACCCGCACCGCCGAAAATCTGATGAAATCCTTTGCCGGCGAAAGCCAGGCCCGGATGCGTTACGTGTATTCCGCCAAGACGGCCAAAAAGGAAGGTTTCGAGCAGATCTGCAACATCTTTATGGAAACCGCGGAAAACGAGAAGGAACACGCCAAGGTCTTTTTCAAACACCTGCTCAAGAACGGTCTGGAAGGCCAGGTGATCAACATCATGGCTTCCTATCCGGTGGGCTGGAGTCCGGAAACCACCCTCAAAAACCTGGAATATGCCGCCAATGGCGAAAAAGAGGAATGGACGGAGCTCTATCCCATGTTTGCCGACATCGCTGAAGAGGAAGGCTTTAAAGATATTGCTACTTCCTGGAGAATGATCGCTAAGGTGGAGAAAGAACACGAAAAGCGCTTCCGCAAGCTGTATGAAAACATCAAAAACATGCGCGTCTTTGAAAAGGACGGCAGTGTCTTCTGGAAATGCCTCAACTGCGGCTACATCCACGAAGGCGCCACCGCTCCCAAGACCTGCCCGGCCTGTCAGCATCCCCAGTCCTATTTTGAAATCCATCAGGAAACCTACTAAGGGAGGATAAAATGCAGAAATATCAATGCATAGCCTGCGGTTGGATCTACGATCCCGCCCAAAATGACAATATCCCGTTCGAAGAACTGCCCGAAGACTTTGTCTGCCCCGAATGCGGTGTGGGCAAAGACATGTTCGAGCCCTACGAAGAATAGGCCATCAACCGGTTCCGGAAGCTCCTTACAGGGCTTCCGGAGCTCATTTATCACCGTGTGTGAGGAATAATGACCATCCAGGAATTTCATGAAATACTCAATTTTGCCGTGGATCGCGAACGCGAAGCGGTGAAGTTTTATCACGACCTGCAATCAGTGGCCAAATTTCAGGACCAGATCGCCATCCTCAAAGATCTGGAGGCGATGGAAACCGGCCATATCACCGTGATCGAAAACATCCGTGCCAAAGGCGTGAAAGAAGAGGATATCCCCAAGGTGCCCAACCTCAAGATCAGCGAATATATCACCGTGGACGCGGACAAACTGGACCTCAGCTATCAAAACATCCTGATCAAGGCCATGAAGCGGGAAGAGGCTTCCTTCAAGCTCTACAGCGAGATGAGCGTCAAGTTTGGAGACAGCGAGATCGCCACCCTGTTTCGCAAACTGGCCTCCGATGAAGCAAAACACAAGCTCATCTTCGAGCGCTATTATGATGAATGGATAAGCGCGGGCAACTGATCCTGGCGCTGGACGCGTCCCAGCCCTCTGGGTCCATAGCTCTTTGGAGCGCTGATAGTTTGATCTACAGCGCTCTTTTTGATATCAGCGTCACCCACAGCGAGACTTTGATGCCGCAGGTGGACCAGGCCCTCAGGTTTTGCGGCTGTCTGCCCTCCGATCTGCAAGCCGTGCTGCTGGCCAACGGTCCCGGGTCATTCACTGGCCTGCGGATTGGTCTGGCCACCGCCAAGGGGATCGCCTACGCGCTCAAAATCCCCTTGAGGGTGTTCAGTTCGCTCAAGCTGGCGGCTTTGCCGAGGGCAGGATGTGGAAAACCCATCCTCAGTGTGATCGATGCCAGGATGAAGGAAGTGTATGCGGCGCTGTGGGATGAGCATCTGAATTCGATCATTGCGCCCTGCGTGTGTTTGCCTGAAGAGATTGCCGGTTGGGACTGCCCAGAGTGCTGGGTGCTGGGCAACGGCAGCCATCTGCTGACCCAAAGCCCAAAAATGGCTTTTGCCCCGGACTTGGTAACGGGCTTTGTTCCCGCGGCTGGACTGCGAGCGCTGGACATGCTGGAGCCTGGCAGCCAGGAATATGACTTTGAGCGGATTGCCGATCTGGAGCCCTTTTATCTGAGAGACTCCTCGGCCCAGGTGAAACGTCACCCGCAGTGATGTCAGAGATCAATGCAGCGGAAGAGGAACCGTCCCCGTTTGCGATGAAACAAGTTTAGATGCAAGCCAGCCAGTTTGAAGCTTTCCTGCAAAACAACCAAAAGCGGATCTACCACTATCTGATCTCGCTGACGGGCAACGAGCCCGATGCCCAGGACCTTGTCCAGATCGTGTTTATCGCCTTCTACGAACACATCGACCGGGTGGAAGAAGCCACCGCGCTTGCCTATCTATATAAGATCGCCCACAACAAATGCATGACTTTTCTCAAGCAAAAAAGCCGCTATATCAGTGCCGATCCCAAGTCTTTCGATCACATTCCAGACCGTCCCCAAAACTCCCCGGAACCGGATTTCAGTCCTCTCCGGGACGCAGTCCAGGCATTGCCACCCCGCCTGGCCTCCGTGATTCAACTGCAATACTATGAAAAGCTAAGCTATAAAGAGATTTCCACCCAATTGGGGATCAGCGTCAAAGCGGTGGAATCGCTGCTGGTGAGGGCCAAAAAAATCTTAAGGAAAAAACTGGTGAAGGAAATCCAGGGGATGGGAGTATAAACAATGACATACAATCAGTCAGCACCACCAAGGTGCCACTGGAAAAGGAATCTACCATGAGATGTGCCAAATATCGCCACTACATAGACCTGCTGCCGGACGGGAACCTGGACAAGGCTGCCGCCCAGAGGCTGGATGCGCATCTCAAGGATTGTGTCAGTTGCCGGGTTTATCATGATCAAGGCCTTAGACTGCAGCAACTTATCCAATCCGCGCCACAAGCTCCTTTCCCAGACTGGCTGCATCAGAGAATCCTGCACGCCTGCCGTGCCCACGAAGTCCAAAGGAGCGGTTTCCGCAAACGGGCCAGGTGGCAGCTTGTTCCTGCCGCCATGGCTGTGATGCTGAGCCTCTTTTTGGGTTCTCTGATCGGCAAAACCGCCTTCGACACCCAAACCCAGACCGCCGCGAGCAGTTCTCAGACAAGCGATGAGCTCAGCTTTGGAGACATCACGCTGGTGGATAGCGATTACTATAGCGGAGGGGCCAATGAATAAGCGCTGGCTGCTCATCCTGCTGCTGATCTCAGCGGCTTTCAACCTGGCCGTGCTGGGCAGCTTTGTCTATTTGCGCGGTTTCCATCCGCGTCATCATCACTCCCCACGACACGAGTGGCGTGACAAAGACCGCTGGCCGGGAAGATTCCATAAAGGTCCGGCTCCCGAATTTGCCTTTGGAGACAGCATTCGCGCTCTCAGACAAGGCTTTGAGGATACCAAGCGGGAACTGATGCTGGAACTGGCCAAAGACCCACTCGATATGCCCCAAATCGAAGCGATCATCACGCGTTCCCTGAACGCTCAGGTAGCGCTGGAACGGGATATGGCAGACCGTCTGATCCGTTTTCGCAATACCCTGACGCCGGAAGAGGCACGTGAACATTTTAGCCGCCGCGCGGAAGATATGCAGCGGCGCGACAACGATAACCGTAAGTACAAAAAATCAAGGAGATCAAGAAGATGAAGAAATTCTCAATAATCACCCTCACCCTCATGCTGCTCACAGGTTTGCTGTTTGCCCAGGGCGCTCCCATGAAACACAAAGGCATGCAAGTGCCAGGCTCACCTGCCGATAACCCCAAGCTCAAAGCCAGGCTCGCTCCTGAAGACGCTCCTATGCCCATGATAGAGATGCTGAAGCTCAGCAAGGAACAACAGGCCAAGTTTCAGGACCTGCGCCTCGAGCATCAAAAACGCATGAACCTGTTGGAAGCCGAAGTGGAAAACCTCAAACTGGACATTCACAAAATGATCAAAGGCGAGCAGTTTGCCGATGCCAAGAAGCTCAACGATAGCCTCTATGCCAAGAAGAAAGATATGGCCAATGCCCGCATCGATCACATGCAAGCGATGCTCAAGGAACTGAGCGCCGAACAGAAAGAGATTGCCAAAGAACACTTTATGATGATGGGAATGATGGGCCGCAAGGGCCATATGATGTCTCGTTGTCAAGGTATGGGCAATATGGACCAGATGGGTATGCGCAACCACGATGGCAATTGCGGTGAAGGAATGGGTATGATGCATGGCCAGAAAAACAAGATGCAAGACTGCGACGACTGCGAAGATTGCGAAGACAAAGCCCCCGATACCAAAAACAAACTGCCGAACGACACTCCCAAGCAAAAGTAATCATCTCCCCAGTTAGAGACACATAAACGCCGCGGTATCAAAACCGCGGCGTGCTATTTCCGGGCAAAAACCAGGCACGGTCTAACCGGTCTTTCGCACGATAAATCTTAAATTAGCAGTATTGATCACGTAAGTTATTGCAAAATATACATTGGATATCTTGAAAATGGCCTTATAGTGCCCAAAATAAAAACCCTGCCATGGATTATATTCTTGACAGGTTTTAAGCTTCGTTTTTTTTGGACACCATGTTTATTAGAAGAAAGACTGTCACAAGCGCAAGAACTGGTAGCATAAGCGTTTACTACCAATTGGTTGAGTCCGTTAGCACAGCCAACGGGCCTCGTCTCAGTGTTCTACTGCACATTGGTCCATTGGATATCACTGAGGATGAGCGGAAGATATTGAGCATGATTGTTGACCGTCGTGTCAAAGGCATGCCTCGGCAGGGAAGATTCAGTGATAAAATCGAGCAGCTGGGTGAACAAATATACTTCAGCTACCTTCAAGCATTAGGTAAAACGCCTTCCGCTGATCATACGGGGGAGTATCGAATGCTACGGGAAAGCTTTGAGATTGGGCTGTTTCGTAGTGTTGGACCTGAACTCCTGACCCTGCATTACTGGAAAGCCTTGAAATTCAAACGCATATTAGAGGATTGTGGATTCAGTAAAAGACAGATTGAGATTGCCCAGGTAGCCATTTTAGGGCGTCTGCTGTGTCCCGGCAGTGAAAGGCAAACATTATATTGGTTCAACAAGCAAAGCAGCCTCAAGGAATTCAGCACTGAGTTGCATGATGGTCTGAACAAAGACCCTTTATATAGGATCGGGGATCTAATCCTGGAGCACAAGCCGGAGATAGAGACCGGGCTCAGAAACAATCTGAAGCAGTTTCATTCCCTGGTTGACCGAGTCTATCTCTATGATTTGACCAACACCTATTTTGAGGGCAACAAACTCAACAGTGAGCTTTGTAAGCGAGGTAAAAGCAAGGAAAAACGTGATGACTGTCCATTGGTAACCCTGGCTCTGGTAGTGGATCAGGACGGCTTTCCGGTGTTCAGCAGAATCTATGCCGGCAATCAATCTGAACCCAAGACCCTAAAAGAAGTGATGGAAGAAGTCAGGTGCAATCAGGAAGATATTATTGATCGCCTGGCCCATCCCATGGTGGTAATGGACAGAGGGATTGCCACCAAAGACAACATTGCCTGGCTGAAAGCAGAGGGCTATACCTACTTTGTGATTGAACGCCGTAACGCTGTAAACGACTTTCGGGAAGAGTTCAGGAGCATGGAGGGCTTTGTCGAGAGTCGAGACAGACAAAATGGCAAGTTATATCTGAAAAAGGCGACAGAAAGCGATCTGACCCGCATTTTAGTTTATAGTGAGACCAAAGCATTCAAAGAACGCGGCATGGTCAGTCTACGTGAGCGTAAGTTCCTGGAAGAGGTAGATCATCTGGCTAGCATAAATAAAAACGGACGTCTGCTTGACGCAAATAAGATACTGATCAGAATCGGCCGTTTGAAAGAAAGGTATGGCTCGATCGCAAGTAGATATGATTTTTGTCTGCATCGAGATGATGATAACGCTGAAAAGGTCAATGGGATAGAACTTCTTGATCTGAACCGGAAGCCCGCCAAGGCCGAGTTTCCAGGTTGCTATGTCATAGAAACCAATAGTATTGGGCTCAGCTCAGAGGAAATCTGGGGCTTTTATATGAAACTAAACGAAGTGGAAGCCGCCTTCAGGTGCATGAAAACTGATTTAGGAACAAGACCAATCCATCATCAAAAGGACACTCGCGTAGAGGCTCACCTGTTCTATTCTGTGCTTGCTTACGCCATTCTGAGAAGCATAACTAAGAGACTGGCTGATCAGGATATCCATATGAGTTGGACAAGCATCAAACAAGCCCTCAGCACTCATATGAGAGCCACAACCACGTTTACAGATCCGGAAGGTTATAGAGTACATATCCGGCAGACAGGCCAACCGGAAGAAGAAGCAAAAAAGCTTTATTCAATACTCAAAGTCAAGGTTATGAAAAACCAACTAATCTCAAAGCATAAAGTGTAGAGATTAGTGCCCAAAATATTATGACCGCCATATGTATCAATATGTTACGAAATTAAACGCGAAAGTTGGG
>ERZ795059.6522-NODE-6522-length-10315-cov-5.496686_pt1 | contig 10315 bp, 9 predicted proteins | sample MGYA00375143_ERZ795059 | MGnify/ENA primary metagenome ERZ795059 (study PRJEB30188, sample SAMN05720168) | activated sludge metagenome | isolation source: Anaerobic digester | place: USA | collected 2015-01-07 ... | reverse complement strand
GGCTTTCCGACAGCGGCGCCGAACCGAGAAGCAATGTGACGATAAGTGTGATTAAGAAAACCGGCGCTTCTATTCTAGACGCGGTTGAAGGCGCGGAACAGGCGACCGAAGCCCAGCTTGGCAAGCTGCCTTCAGGCTTGGAATACGAGGTGACCATGGATATGGCCGAATATATCCGCGAGGATTTCGATCGCCTAACCCATGATTTCATCCTCACCCTTATTCTTGTCGCCGGCCTGCTCTTCCTTATCGTCGGCTTTAAGGAGGCGCTGGTTGCCGGCTTAGCCATACCTTTGGTTTTCTTTTCCACTTTCGGAGTGATGATGGCCACCGGCATCAGTTTGAATTTCCTTTCCGTATTTTCCCTCATTCTTGCCTTAGGCCTTTTGGTTGATGACGCTATTGTCGTTGTCTCCGCCACCAAGCAGTATCTGCGGACCGGCAAGTTCACGCCTGAAGAAGCAGTGCTTTTGGTTCTTAATGACTTTAAAGTCGTGCTCACTACCACCACACTAACAACGGTTTGGGCTTTCCTGCCCTTGCTGATGGCTTCCGGCATCATTGGCGAATTCATTAAATCCATCCCGATTACAGTTTCTGTCACCTTGATTTCCTCCTTAATTATCGCCCTTATCGTCAACCACCCTCTTTCAGCCGTGCTGGAGCGCGTCCGTCTCACCCGCAAGCTCTTTTCTTTTTATCTTATCCTTTTGCTTATTTTGGCCGCCTCGGGCTTGGCTATGGGGAATAAAATTTTCGGTATCGCCTTTACCATTATCTGTCTGGGCGCTTTTGCCGCCCTGCTTCGCTGGTATTTGCGCGGCGGCAAGGCTAAGCTGATAGCCAGCAGCCGTTTGGTGGAGGCTGAGTGGCAGGATGACGAGCTTATAAAAAAGAAACTGCGGGAGCAGAGCCGGCACGAATCAGCCACCTTTTTAGACAGATTGCTGCACGGCATCATCCATTTCAATGCCGTTCTGCCCTATTATGAAAAATATTTGCGGCGGATTATCGGCACTCGGGCCAGTCGGCGCAAAACCTTGGCCGTTGTTTCTGTTTTGTTTGTTTTGGCTGTGGCCCTGCCAGCAACCGGGATCGTCCAGAGCGAATTTTTTCCAGTGGCTGAGTCCGGCATTGTCTACGTTAATGTCGAAGGCCCGCCCGGGCTGAGGCTGGAGGAGACGGATAAGATAGTCAAAGGCGTCGAAGAAAAGCTAGTGAAGCATAAGGAGATAGAGAACTTCACCACTCTTGTCGGATCACCCACCAGCGATGAGAGTTTCTATGCCCCTTCAAGCAGTTCCTCCCATCTCGGCTCGATCACGATCAAGTTGGTAGACGAAGATTTGCGCGATCTCAAATCATACGAATTCGCTTCGGTAATTCGCGAGGAAATCGGCCAAGTGCCGGGAGCGATTGTGACCGTCAGCTCTCCTTCCAGCGGTCCGCCCGCTGGCGCCGCCTTTGAAGCCAGGATTAGTGGGGAAGACCTAAAGGTTTTAGGTGGAATTTCCAGCGAGTTCTTGTCCAAGCTGCAGACTATCCCCGGCGTAGTCAACGCCAAGATCTCCCTGAAAGATTCCCCGGCCGATTATACCTTCACCCTTGATCCTAACCGTTTGGAGCTATATAACTTGAATGCCGCTTATGTCGGCTCGATTCTGCGCCTGGCGATTTCCGGCACCGAGGTGACGACCATCCTCGACCAGGGGGAGGAGACTAAAGTCACGGCTCGCTTTGCCGCAGATAAGATACCTTCGCTTGAAGCTTTGGGCAATTTGCAGATACTCAATCTCGGCGGCCAGCCGGTATTTCTCAAGGATGTGGCGAAAATTGAGCTCAAGCCTTCGGTGGAAACAATCACCCGCATCGACCAGAAGCGGACGGTTTTGCTCTCGGCCGGAGTCGAAGGCGAGACAAATTCCACTTTAGTCCTCAAGCAATTTGAGGATTCTCTCAAGGATTACCAATTCCCGTCCGGGTATGAGATAAGCTACGGAGGCGAGAACGAACAGAACCAGGAATCGGTCCTTTCTATTCTCCAAGCCATGGTGGTCGCCTTCATCCTCATTATTTCTACTTTAGTCATTCAGTTCAATTCGCTTAAGAAGTCGCTCATTGTCCTGGTCACCATCCCCCTGGCTCTTATCGGCGTTTTCTTCGGCTTGGCCATTGCCAGAATAAATTTGTCCTTCCCTGGCCTCATTGGCATTTTGGCCCTATTTGGTATCGTGGTCAAAAACGCCATTATCTTGGTGGATAAGATAAACCTCAATCTCAAAAGCGGCATCCCTTTTGAAGATGCTATAGTCGATGCCGGCAAAGCCAGGCTGGAAGCTATTTTCATCACCTCCATCTGTACCATCTTCGGCATCATCCCCATCACCCTGTCCAACGAGACCTGGCGTTCCTTGGGCGGAGCCATAATCTTCGGCCTGATGCTTTCTTCCTTCCTCACCCTCTTTATCGTCCCGACTCTCTTCCGTTCTTTCATTAAGGACAAGCCGCTTAGATAATACAAAAAGATTCAGATAAATGAAAAACCTCCGTTAGCGCGGAGGTTTTTTAAATCCAAACTTGGAAAGAACTGTTTCAGGCCGTGACCTTTTTCTTCGACGGCCAGCCTTCAATGAAGAGGCAGAGGAGAATGATGATGCCGGCTATCAGGGACGGCCAGATAAGCGGCTTGCAGGCCGGCTCGACTAGGGCCAGGATGAAAATTGCCGCCAGGACGACTTCCACCAGGAAGAAAAGCCAGTACAGCCAAGCCGGGACTTCGCCTGTCTTTGTAATCACGTGGCTACTGAACACCATCAGACCGATGATCAGGGCGGAAAGAATCAGCGTATGCCTGAGATGAGGATAGTATTCAATAGTAATTAGCCAGGCAATGCCAATTAAGGCTCCGGAGATGAATAGGTTCTTGACAATCAGTAAGAACCAGCTGGTCGTGTTTTTTTCGTTCATTGTCTGTATTTTTTTATGGTTTGTTTTTTTTCGACCTCATTAATTAAGTTTATCCAGAGGAATATTAGGGCGATAATCATAGGGACGAGAGGAAAGATATTTAAAATATTATTCACCTGCCCCCCCTTTAAAATCCATAAGGTGACCACTGTCATGGTTTTTGATATGGTAATTATTGTCAGGAACACAAACGGCGTCAGTATAAAGAAGAAAAAATATTTTCCATTTCCCCTGACTTCCGGCCAGCGGTGGCCAATGGCCGCAGTGGCCTTGATCCAGGCAATCGATCCCAGGATGACGCTTATTCCGATTTTGAGCTTGGTTAGCCCATCCGGAAGGAAGAAAAACACAGCCAAAATTGCCAGGCTGCAACAGATGATGTACCAGATGTTTCTCATTTTCTTATTATTTTGTGGTTTATTGTTAAATAACTTTCGTTCTATTTAATCATTTATTTTGCTGATTGTCAAGATAAGAAAAATCCCTCTTCGGAGGGATTTTACACGGAGATTACGTAGTTTCATTTTTGAGGCTGTGGGCAAGGAAAAGGACGGTAGCCAGAGCTGGAATTATTAGAGCCACAACCTCCGGGGCCTTAATGGGAAAGGCTGGCAGTAATCTGGTTTCGGCCAAACTTAGCAATAGGAAAACTAATCCGCTTCCCATGGCCAGCCAGAAAGAAATTTTAGCGGAGATTTTGCCCAGCACTGGCTTGGCCAGCAGGAGATAGGTGGTAAGTAGCCAGATCAGGATCAGGTCCAGTTTGGCATTATAGACTCCGCCGACAACATCGTTATCGGCATAGGTGAAAATTGCCCAGAATCCGGCCACGGCCAGGATCAGGCGAAAAATCAGAATTGCTGTTTTCATGGCGTCTGTATTTGGAGATTATATATTTAAGGTTCTAATATAATTTAATAACCAATCTGTCTCTTTGTCAATATTTCATAAATCAAGGGAAAGGGATAAAATGATAGGGCAGTATGCTCAAAGATATGCCCTTGGCCGCGTATTTCCGGCCCAAAAGCCTGGCCGAATTCGTCGGCCAGGAAAAGATAATCAGCCCCAGCTCCTGGCTCTATGGCGCCATCAAGCAGGATAAGGTGCCGTCTTTAATTTTCTGGGGACCGCCTGGAAGCGGCAAGACTACCCTGGCTTTTATCATCTCCCGTGAGACCAAGGCCGAATTCGTCGAGCTCTCAGCCACTTCCAGCGGAGTCAAGGAACTGAAGCAAGTGGTGGAGAAGGCTCTGGAGGGGAGGCGCTTGGGTATAAAGACGATTTTGTTTGTTGATGAAATCCACCGCTGGAACAAGGCTCAGCAGGACGCACTCTTGCCCCAGGTGGAGAAGGGAAATATCATCCTTATCGGCGCGACGACCGAAAATCCCAGTTTCGCCGTCAATAGCGCCCTGCTTTCCCGTCTCAAGGTGGTGGTGTTAGAGCCCCTGCCTCAGCTTGGCCTGGAAGCCATAGTGTCCCGGGCGGCTTCTCAGCTCGGGGCCAAATTAGGCAAGAAAGAGCAGGCCCTCATCGCCCATTTGGCTGACGGCGATGCGAGGCGGGCCCTCAATATCTTAGAAAGCGCCGTGGAGTCCGGGCAGAAGATAGGGGAGAAGCTGATAAAAGAGATAATCAACAAGCCGAACTTGTTATACGACAAGAAAGGCGAGGAGCACTATAATCTTATTTCAGCCCTACACAAGTCCATGCGGGGCGGAAGCGCCGACGCCGCAGTCTATTACGTCGCCCGGATGATCGAGGGCGGGGAAGACCCGCTCTATATCGCCCGCCGCCTTATCCGCTTCGCCAGCGAAGATGTCGGTCTGGCCAATAACAGCGCCCTGCTGCTGGCTAGCGCCGCCTACCAAGCTTGCGAAAAGACCGGCCTGCCAGAGTGCGGGGTCAATCTGGCCCACTGCGCCGCCTATCTGGCCAAGTCGCCCAAGAGCATCGCCGCCTACCAGGCCTATGAGAAGGCCAAGGCCGAAATCGCCAGCTCAGGCAACTTGCCGGTGCCGCTCCATCTGCGAAACGCCCCCACCAAGCTAATGAAGGATCTGGAATACGGCAAGGGGTATAAATATACGCCGCTTGAGGACGATAGCGGCCAGAGCTACTTGCCCGAGAAGATAAAGGATAGGAAATTCTTTTGAAGTTAAATAAGAGATTACATAAGAAGAGGGATAGATAAAAAGCCGGGCTAAGCGCCCAGCTTTTTGCTATCTAGCTTATATCCTCGGCCGGTAAAAGTATGGATGAGATTGCGGTAGCGGCTGATGTTTAGCTTGCGCCGCAGGCTGGCAATGTGGGTTTCAATGGAATTGGAGAAAGGGTCGGCATTATAGTCCCAGACCTGTTCCAAAATTTCCTGGCGGGAGACAATTTTACCTTTCTGGCGCATGAGGAGCTCAAGCAGGCAGAATTCTCGCCGGGTAAGATATATCTCCTGGCCGCCCCGGCGTACTGTCTTGGAAATTAAATCCAAGCAGAGGTTGTCCACTTTGATTGCTTCAGCCGCTATTTGCGCCGGGCGCTTCAAGACGGCTTGGATATGGAGGAGGAGCTCGTCGAAGAGGAAGGGCTTGGTCAGATAATCGTCGGCGCCAAGCGAGAACATCTCGGCCTTATCTTTGAATTCGGAGCGGACAGTGAGCATGATGATGGGGATTCCCGGCTTGTCTGCCTTGATTTCTTTAATCACTTCCGGCCCGCTCAGCTTGGGCAGGACGTAGTCTAAAATAACTAGGTCATAGCTTCCGGTCTTAGCCATGAAAGCGCCCCTTTCCCCGTCCAGGGCGCTGTCAACTAAGAATAGCTTAGCTTCCAGGCCCTGGCGGAGCAGTTCCACTGTCTGGGGCTCGTCGTCAATGATGAGTATTTTCATATTTTTATAGGTTTATAGGGGTAAGCTTAGGGAAAAGGGAATGAAGAGCGGATAAACCATATATATTGCTTATATTAGCCACATAATTATATTAATGTTGACAAATAACTATAAATATGATATAATTAGCTTGTTATAATGAACATTAAAAATAGATAAATAGATAATCCTTAAAAAATTTAAAGATGAAAGTATATCAGAAATTATTAGTTGCGGCCGCATTAGTGGTTGCCTTAGTAGCCATTGTTTATGTCCTCGATCGTCTACCCGATTGGATGGACGATTATAGCCAACACAGGACTGATGTGGTGATGAATCGGATCGCAGAAAAATTCTGCAATGGAGATAAGGAGGTTTTCGCTTTCGTCCCTATAATGGGGGGCGACGATGTAGGAATGCATGTTTCAAAAAAGTCCAATGGATGGACCTACATTAATGTCTGGTCAAAAAGTGGAAAATATCCTGAAGTTCGCTTCTACAACATCAAATCCCCTATGTGCTGCTGGGGATACGAAATTATTTGGGACAGCGGGGCTTCAACCGGCAAATACGATCCGGATAAGGTGGACAAATATGTCCGCCAGGCCAGGAGGGATGCGGAGATAAATATCAACATCTTAATCGCCGATTTTCCTGGTGCTTGCCCTGATAAGGAATGAAAGGAATGACATTTGAAAGTTCCCGGAGCTTGCTCAAGCAAGACTCCGGGATTTTTTATATATATATTTTTCTTGCCATTGCTATTGGACTTCGGGGGATTTTTTAGTATAATGAAATTAGCTAATATAGCTGGTATATGAAGCAAACAGTTAGTAATCAGGAGCCTAAAGGCACCCGGGATTGGCTTCCGGAGGAATTTTTGGTGCGCCAATACATCTTTGACGCCTGGCGCCGGGTTTGCCGCCGCTACGGCTTTGAGGAATATCTCACTCCTTTGGTGGAAAGCGCTGAGATATATCGGGCCAAGTCTGGCGAGGATGTGGGAGGCAAGGAGCTCGTCACCTTCACCGACTTGGGCGGACGGGAGCTCTGCATCCGTCCGGAGATGACCCCCTCTGTCACCCGCATGGTGACCAAGGTCTATGCGGCCAGCCCAAAGCCGCTCAAATATTTCTCCATTGCCAATTTCATGCGTAACGAGAAGCCGCAGCGGGGACGCAACCGCGAGTTCTGGCAGCTCAACTGCGACACCTTCGGCAGCGATTCCCTGGAAGCGGACATAGAGATATTACAATTGGCTCTTGATTTGATGCTGGAATTCGATCCGCCGGCCGGATCCTTCGTCCTATACTTAAATAGCCGCAAGCTCCTGGACGGGATTTTTGGCGTCATGAAGATAGGAGCGGAGAAGAGAACGGATTTTTTCAGAATCTTGGACAAGTATGGCAAGCTGGATGAAACTGAATTTGCCAGGCGCCTACAGGATTTGGGAGTTAACGGAGAAGGACTCGAGAAAATAAAGAGACTGATGGGCGGGTCCGGTTCCGAGGTGATGGCGGAATTAGCCCAAAGCTCTGCTGAGATAAAGAGCGCTTATGGTGAGATAGAAGCCATCATCAATCGCCTGACCGAATATGGCTACGGCGAATGGATAGAGTTCAACCCGGCCATTATCCGGGGCTTTGACTACTATGACGGCCTGGTCTTTGAAGTCTTTGATCGTAAGCCTGAAAACTCCCGCGCTCTTTTTGGAGGGGGGAGGTATAACGGGCTGGCCGATATCTTCGGGGGGGATAATTTCCCGGCCGTCGGCTTCGCGCCCGGAGACGAGACAACCAAGTTATTTTTGGAAAGCTGGGACTTATTGGAGAAGATAAAGCGTCCGGAAATATATTATCTGCCCCTGCTTGACGAATCTTTAAGAAGCCAGACTAGCCGCCTGGCCCGCGAACTCAGAGGCCGGGGCCATGACGTCCTCTGCGGCCTGGAAGAGCAGAAGGTGGGCAAAGCCCTGGAATTTGCAAATAAGAAAGAGATCGCTAAGGTCGTCATCTTCGGTAAAGACGAGGAGGATAAGGGGCTGTATAAGGTCAAGGATATGGAAAGCGGGGAAGAGAAAACGATCCAGTTATAATTTTTATATTTAATAATAAACAAAAAACTATGAGCAGCATCAAGGAGAACTTCATTTCCAAAGAGAAGCGCAGTTTTAAATGGAAATTAGGCCAGATTTTGGCCTCTTCCTTATCAGGATTTATCGCTGGCATTATTGTGACGGCCAGCTTTTTCTTGGCCGTTTTCGACATCGCTTTAAAAAGATAAGCGGCCGAAAAATAGCATTCTTAGGGGAATAGGCAAGCTTCCTTAAATAGCCGCTTCGGAGAAGCTGCGCAATAGAATAGTAGCAAATAAAAAATCCTCAGCCATCAGACCGGGATTGGACTGGCTCGCTAAGGATTTTTTTTAATCTTTTTTTGATGTTAGCTCCTTTAAAGGGCTGAAGCTCAGCCGGTGCTCGGGGCAGGGGCCATATTTGTCGATCATTTCCAGATGTTGTTTGGTGCCGTAGCCTTTATGCTTGGCGAAGCCGTATTCTGGATATTTTTTGTCCATCTCCTGGAGCAACCAGTCCCGGCTGACCTTGGCGATGATGGAAGCAGCGGCGATGGAAAATACCGAAGCATCGCCTTTGATGATGGCGGTTTGCGGCTTAGCCAGCTTCGGTATTTTGAAAGCCCCATCAAGCAGGATGTAGTCGGGGGAGAGAGACAGCTTAGCAATCGCCCGGCGCATGGCCAGGAAGCTGGCTTGGAGGATATTTATCTTATCTATCGTTTCTCTTCCTACCAGGCCGATTTCTACGGCCTTGGCTTTTTCTCGAATCACTTTGAAAAGCCGCTCTCGCTTCCTGGCTGAAAGGGACTTTGAGTCAGCTACCAGTTCCAGGTCGGAGTGGTCCAGGGAAAAATCCGGGCCAATAACAACGCAGGCGGCCACCACCGGACCGGCCAGAGGGCCGCGGCCGGCTTCGTCTACCCCGCCAATGAGCTGGTAGCCGAGGGAAAAATATTGCTTTTCTATCTTTAGGTCGAGCATAGGGATATTATAGCACGGGGAATGAAAAAGCCCGATTGGATCGGGCTTTTGTTTTTCTCAAAGTAATCACAGGCAGTCACATTTTCTTGTCTGGGGCATGGGGCGGAGAAAAGCGCGGCTTTTATCCCGTTTTTTCCCGGATTTCTGCCAATTTCCCTTCCGCGGCCTAAGCTTCTCGTCAATGAGCTCTATCAGAAGAGCCTGTTTGGCCTCATTGAGCTTGATTAATTGGCCGTTTTTGACCGGGTCAGGGAACTTCTTCATGATCTGATAGAGCTTGATGGCCGGGCGGTTTAAGCCCTTTTTCGAGCCGAACAGCTCCGGCGCTTCCAGCCAGTCTTTCTTGAGCAGGCGGTCAGGTAGGTTTGATTTCAGAAGGGTCTGGCAACAGGAAGGATAGCCGTGGCCGTTTCTTCTGATGCCATACCAGGCTCTGAGCTTTCCCTTGATAGTTTCCCGGAAAGCCTCGCGATCCTCCTCGGATTGGTTCAGCTCCAGGCCGACGACGTAGCAGAGGCCGATGTCATCGCTTATTTGTAGTTCTGGCAGTTTTCCTTCTGAGACGAAGGCGGCTTGGGCATCCATGCCGGCATCGATCTTAGCCAGGAGGCAGAGTTGTAGGGCGGCGAAAAAGCCGTCTGTGTCATCGGGCGCGACAACGAGCGCTTTGAGAATTTTTTCTTTCATTAATATAGGTTTTAGTTAAAGGACTATAAAAAAGATTTTTTCCAGATGGCGGTATATCCCAATATTGGTCTTTTTGTTTAAGCTTGTCAAGGCCTATTTTTCCCCCTTTACAACCAAAAAAAATTATGCCAAGCTGTGTATAAGCCTTAATCGGCCTTTTTTCTGCCCGGATGGTGAAATTGGTAGACACGCAGCGTTCAGGGCGCTGTGGGGGCAACCCCATGAGGGTTCAAATCCCTCTCCGGGCACCGTCATTTTAAAACAATTAACAATTAAATAAATCAAGGAGGAATAATGATATTAAGTAAAGATTTTTTGACTCCCAGAGCCCTGATGTTCGCCGACCTTTTGCACCAAGGCGAGAAGAAACGCGGCGGCCCATCGCGACTGACGCACCTTATCTCCGTCGCCTGGATTACCAGCGCCTATTGCGACGATCCCGACGTCATTGCCGCGGCCCTGCTCCATGAAGCGCCGGATTCCCCGCGTTTCAACGCGGTAGATTTTTCCCGATCCTTCAATCCTCGAGTCCTGGCTTTAGTCGGAGAACTAAGAGGGGGCCTGGATAGGAAGAAAAGCCGCCTTTCCTGGATAAAGCGCAAGACCAAGTCTCTTGAAAGATTCAAGGGTATGAGCGAGGCGGCCCAGATTATATATACCGCCAACAAAGTTCATAACCTGGTGAGTCTGGTCATCGACTACCAGGTAAACGGCGAAACGATTTGGAAGAAGCTGCCC
>ERZ795059.6521-NODE-6521-length-10315-cov-6.847563_pt1 | contig 10315 bp, 10 predicted proteins | sample MGYA00375143_ERZ795059 | MGnify/ENA primary metagenome ERZ795059 (study PRJEB30188, sample SAMN05720168) | activated sludge metagenome | isolation source: Anaerobic digester | place: USA | collected 2015-01-07 ... | reverse complement strand
TTGGATGGTGTGACTGGAGTTCAGACGTGTGCTCTTCCGATCTTACGGGCATGCGGGTTCACCCTTCAAAAGTGCTAAGGGAATTCTACAGACTCAGCTTTGGCGCGGCGAAGCAGATGATGGATTCCGATTCTCCGATTCCAAATCCTTCGACAATGATTGATGGGTTGAAATATCTTCTTGATTGCGATATTTCCGACGAGGTTGGGGCGATAAAGGTTCCTACCTTGATAATTGCCGGAGAGGATGATGTAATAGTAAAGCCATCTCTTTCAAGGAGTTTGTCGGAAATGATCTCCGGGAGTGTTTTTGTTGTAATCCCGAAGGTTGGACATTCTCTGCCTTTCAGCAAGACGGACGAGATAAGGAAGACTATAAATGAGTTCATGCGCGAAAAAAATATATTCTGACAAAGTTGGGAAAAACTTTTCCCAGGCTGCTTTCTCTTATGAGCGAGCCGCGTTTGTCCAGCGTTCCGCGGCGGAAAGGCTTGCGGATTTCATTTCGCAAAATATTCCTAGCGACTTTCATCCACGTCTTGTAATGGAGCTTGGTGCTGGCACCGGGTTTATGACCAGGAAAATAATTCTGCGTTTTACTGGAGCGAAGTTTCTCATCACCGACATATCAGATGATATGTTGGGAATATGCAGGAGAAAAATTTTTGCGATGACTGGGAAAAAGGAGGCTTGGAGGATTGAATTTGAACTGCTCGATTTTAACACGGATTTTGAAATACAGCCGGACTGCGATCTGATGGTCTCAGGATTTTCATTTCAGTGGGCGGATGACATTAGCAATCTAATGGGTAGAATTTACGAAAAACTTCCCAAGGGAGCGATCCTCGCTTTCAGCATGCTACAGGATGGCTCGCTTAGGCAGTTAAGAGATCTTTTCGCGAAGCTTGGTATAGAATATCCAGTTCCGAAGCATCCTTCAATGAGCGAAATTCGCAAGTTTTGTGGTGATTTTTCAATCATTAAAACGGAAGAATACAGCGTTACCAGCTCTCACTCGAGTCTACGGGCATTTCTCCAAGCATTAAAGAATGTGGGAGCGATCAATCCTGGACTTTCAAAAATTCAGCCCAGCAAGCTGAAGAAAATCATCTCCGAAGCACAAAAAGGAGAATTCAAGGCCACCTACGAAATCGTAAACATGATGTGCAGGAAAAGATAATCACATGCTTTGCGATTCAATTGGCAGGTATTTAATCGCCCTTCACCTTTGGAGCGTAATAGTACATTGGAGGAGTGGGTGGATTCTGCGCGGCGTATGGTGGATCCTCAATGCATAATTGCCTGCTCATATTGAACATTTCGTCCTCCGTCCTTTTTCTATTGATCGGGTCATAAGCGGGGACATAGTTTTCTAAGATCCAAATGATGAGAGGGTGATTTTGGGAATACTTCCTTGGAAGTACTATCAGAGCAGGCGGCGAGGCTTTAAATTCTTTGATTGTTTTCTCGGTCAATTCATCTTTTTTTTCTCCGAACAGAAAAGGAGCGTTGAAGAATCTTCCGGATCCGGGGCGTCTTTGGGCGTAGAAGTAGAGACTGGCCTCATAGCCCCATTGGAAGAAAGTTTCGTCCTCTTTCAATTTTTCCCCGATCTCAAGTCCGATTTGGCGGCAGTATATGAATATGGGACCATATTTTTTGTGCGACCACCAATCAGGAGGCATGGAATATTTGGGGATTTGAATGATTGCGATGGAGCTAAAGATAAGCACTGCGAAGATCAATGTTATTTTTCCTGTCTCCCGCATCTTATCTTTCGCATTTGAAGATTCTAATATTCTCATTTCCGAAATCGCCCAGCCAGCTCCGATGCATATTGAAGGAATTAGGAGCTGGTAGTAGTGAGGATAGAATTTCCATGGCAAGATTATCATAAGTGGAGCGGACAAGAAAAAGGCCAGCCATTCGAGCCAAGTTTTCCTATCCGAACGCATTCCAATGATAAAACCTGCGAAACTCGCAAGAATAAGAGGCAAAATTGTCCAGGCGCTTTTGATAAAAAGTACATGGAAATTTTTGTACACGAATATAATTTTTCTCGCTGTAGAAATTTGTTCCGAGTCGACTCCAATGTAATAGAAAGGGTATTTGAAATTCATGTATGCGAAATCATTGAGGCCGCCGACGTAGAAAAAGTATATGAAAAGCGGCAACCAGCAGCAGAGGACTCCGGCAAGGGATATGAACAGTCCAGTAAGAGTTCTCGCACGTGGCTTTTCCCCCGAAACGAGACCCGGAATGAACATCATCAGGAGTGGAACTATGGCAAATTGCTTATATATGCTGGCGATGCCGTAGGAAATACCCGCAAGTAAAAAGAAACGTATCCGCAAGTATCGCAAGGAAAGTATCGTAAAGTAAAATCCCCAGGACAGGGCGGCGTTTATGAAAAGTTCTGAATTTGGCTGATTTGCTTGCGTAAGTATGTCTCCGGATACAAGCACCCATAGAGTCGCCGAAAGAAGTCCGACTCGTGTTGACCCGGAGCAGGCTTTTGCGGAAAAAAATATTCCAAACATAACGAAAGAGGCTCCTGCCACGTTCAGAAAGTATATTTGAAATTCCCCGAATCCGGCGATGAGTTGACCCAAAACGTAGGTCAGGAATATTCCGGGTGGTTTGGTGTCCCATACATCCTTATATAGGATTTTGCCATGAATGATTTCATTGGCTGCGACTGCGTATATCCCGATGTCCCTGTCTATAGGTTCGTGATAAGTTCGCAGACGCATGAGGGCAATAAGGGATAGCAGTCCCAGTAGCGTAGCGATTGCGTATAGATTTTTATTCTTTTTGAACATTTTCTTGAATTAATGAATTAAGGTATTATTGTTGGGTTAGTAATTCAAGTCTTGGCTGGCATCTGCGTGGAAGCAAAACGGATTTGATAAAAGAAAAAGTACGGATAAATTGAAGAAGCTCGAGACGAGTTTGCGCGTGTTTTTAACTAGAATTATTCTTTGGAGGAATGAAATGGGAAAGAAAATTGCCATACTGATGGGAAGTAAAAGCGATATGCCGCTTCTGCTAAGCGCTTTTGATACATTGAAGGATTTTGGGGTGGAATTTGAGGCTAGGATTCTTTCCGCTCATAGGACGCCGGAAGAGGCGGCAAGTTTCGCGAAGGGTGCTGAAAAAAAAGGGATAAAGGTTTTTATATGCGCGGCGGGGATGGCGGCTCATCTTGCTGGTGTGATAGCATCTTTCACAACGATTCCTGTGATAGGAATTCCCATCGCATCGGAGCCTTTTAATGGCATAGATTCTCTGCTTTCAATGGTGCAAATGCCTCCAGGGATTCCTGTTGCTGTTGTAAGCGCAGGAAAAGCCGGAGCGCAGAATGCCGCTTTGATGGCAATATCAATTCTGGCATTGTCAGATCAGGACCTTTCTATTAAACTAAAGAACTACAGGGAAAAACAGAAAAACAAGGTTCTCTCTGCGGATAAAGAGCTTTCAATAGAACTGGAGAGTAAATGAACCCAAAATCGCGTATTTTATTTCTTGCGGTTTTAATTATTCTGTTTCAAGTAGTTGAGGGGCAGGATAATTCTTCCGTTGCTGCGGGTGTTCAGGTGAGCGATACTGTTTCATCCGCCGGACCTGACTTGGATAAGAAATTGAATGATGGACTTTCCGCAGGTAAGGTCTCAGATATAAAGCCAGAAGAGCCGTCTGTTTCGGACCAGCTATCCAAAAAGCTCTCCGAGATAATCTCAGAAATAGAAAAGTTCTGTCCCCAATTTATAGATAGGAAGCAGGAATTCTACTCCAATGGGATAAGAGGTTTTCTAGAGGAAGTAAGCCCAGAGCTTGATTATGTTCCCGATGAAAAGGATATCCCTAAAAGCAGTGAAGTGATAAGGCCTGAATTTCATAGACCTCTTATATTCTCATCGCATAAGATATTGTACATTAGGATTGATGGGTTTTCTGAAGAAAATTTTAAAAAGCTGAAGAGCGAGCTTTCTGACATATCAAGGCTTGCCAACCCTCCAGTAGGCGTCGCGATTGATCTTCGTTCATCGTCGGGAAACAATGGAATGGTATCTGCAGAATATGCATCTTTATTTTCTGATGATACTTCTGTTTCCTTTGTTAAAAATGAGGATAGGGGGATAATCAAACTTCCCCTGATGATACTAATAGGATCGAAGACATCCGGAGATGCGGAGATATTTGCAGCCCTCATAATGAAATCTGGCAAGGCCTTACTGGTCGGAGAGAAAAGCGTTGGAGCTCCGTTTGCCAGGTTCCCGATAAAATTGAATAACGGCGGAATCCTGTTGGTGCCGGATATTCCCACAGACCTCGCATGGCTCAGACCTTCTCCTCTTCAGCCATCTATAAACATCAGGGCGTATCCGCAAGTTGAATATTCAATGATAAGCGGGTCGATTGGATCCGAAGAATCAGATGAATGTATAAGGCGCGTATCGGATTTGCTGGTGTCTCTTGATGCAATACAAAAGGATAAAGAAAAGAAGAAATGACCGGCATAAAGTTTTTCTCACTGTCTGCAGATTCCACGCAGGTTTCAAACATTGCTGGGGAATGCGCTGCGTTGCTCAAAATAGATTCATGCGTAGGATTGATTCCAACTGAGACAGTGTATGGTCTTGTGTGTCGCTGGAACGATCAGAATGCTTACGAAAAAATATGGAAAATCAAGAAAAGACCGAAAGATAAGAAGTTTCAGATGCTTGCCCTTTCTGTCGCTGATGCGGAAAAATTTGGTTTTGTTCCGGACGTTAGGGCGAGAAATCTTCTTGACAGTTTCTCTCCCGGTCCTCTGACTGTAATATCGCGTTCTTCTTTTGGTGGTAGCATAGGTCTTCGTATTCCATCAAACGCCTTTTCCAGAGCTGTCCTGTCGGGAATCCGATGTCCACTTGCGGCGACGAGCGCAAATATTTCAGGAGCTAAAGATTTTTCTGGGTTTGGCCCCATATTAAGTTCTCTTGCTGGGACTCCTGATTTCGCCGTCGACGCCGGGCTTGTTGATGGATGCCCTTCAACGGTAGTTGATTTGAGCGGCAGTGAAATAAGAATACTTAGGCATGGCAAGATAAGCGAGAAAATGATACTAGAGGCTATTTCAAAATGAATTTTTCTTGTTCTGGAAACAGGAATAAGTTGGAAGAAGCTATAAGTAGGTCGGGCAGTTCTCTGCTGCGTTTGTCCGGAAGTGAAAGGTGGGCTCTGTTTCAGGATCCAGTTGAGATAATGAGGACTGAGAGCTTGGATGAAGTTGAATACGTGATTGATGCGGCTGAGAAAAAGACCAAGGAAGGATTGCATTGTTGTCTCATGGTTCCCTACGATTCTGCTCCGGCTTTTGATTCCGCTCTTAGGTCGTCGAGATCATATGAGATTCCGGCTGCATGGGCGGCATTATATAAAAAACCGGAACGATTAATTTCTTTTGACGATTTTCCGGATAGTGAAGATGTTGAGATCCGTGCTAAAAACGAGATAGCCAAAAGGGAATACTTTGATAGCATATCACGAATCAAATCTTTGATCAGGGATGGAGAGACGTATCAGGTCAACTTTACTTTCAGAATCAACGCGGCAGCTCCAAGAGCGGCGGAGAATTGTTTTTTGAACCTTTTTAAGTTTCATAGGCCAATATATGGGGCATTCGTAAATACCGGAGATTTGAAAATAATGTCTTTTTCTCCGGAGCTTTTCCTTATGAAAAAATCCAATATTCTCACTTCTTTCCCGATGAAGGGAACCGCCGCGAGAATGCCAGTATACGAGGAAGACCTGCGTGCGGCGCAAAAGTTATCCGCAGATTCCAAGAACAGGGCGGAAAATCTCATGATAACCGACATGGTGCGAAACGATCTTGGAAGAATTTCCCGCAATGGAACAGTGAAGACGGAGGCGCTTTTCAAGACGGTGACAACTCCGTCGGTACATCAGATGATAAGCATTGTGAATGGTACAATCAAAGGGAACACAGGGCTGATGGATATTTTTCGGGCGATGTTTCCTCCTGCTTCCATAACGGGAGCTCCAAAAGTCAGGACAATGAGCATAATAAAAGAAATTGAGAAAAGCCCAAGAGGGATTTATACTGGAACGATAGGACATATTTCTCCGAAGGGAGACTTTATTTTTAATGTGGCAATAAGGACCGCAGTAGTATCTGGAAAGAATCTAGTGGCCGGAATCGGAGGAGGAATTGTCGCTGACTCCATGCCGAAATCGGAATGGGATGAGGCCTTGTTGAAATCTTCTTTTTTGAAATGTGGTGGCAGTGGATTCCGCGTGTTCGAGACAATTCTCTTCAGGAGAAATGAAGGCTGGCTATGGCTGGAGGAACATCTTGACAGGCTGGAGAAGTCTCAAAAATATTTTCTGCGTCGTTTCGACAGAAAAAAAATAAATTCGACATTGTTGAAAGTTTCTCCTAAGTTTCCTTCTGTTGCCAGAGTGAAAATATCTCTTTCAAGCGATGGGACTCCGGACGTAGAGTTCAGGGAAATTGTAAAAAATGGATGGAGAGCAAAAAAAATAAATGCGCTCTTTTCAAAGATCAGGACTTCATCTAAAAATATTTTTTTATATCACAAGACAAGCGAAAGGAAGCTGTATGATGAAGAATTAAAAAAAGCGCAAACTGTTGGTTATGATGAAGTTATATTTGCCAACGAAAAGGGGGAAATTACTGAAGGCGCGATAACGAACATATTTGCGAAGATAAATGGCGGATGGATCACTCCACCGGTTGGATGCGGGCTTTTGCCTGGAATCTGGCGCTCAAAAATGATTGCCAAGCTTTCCGCGAAAGAGCAAGTAATTGGCATTGAAGAGTTTATGTCTTGCGAAAAAATAATGATTGGGAATTCTGTTCGAGATTTTGTCTTCGCCAAAATTATAAAATAGATTTTTTTTTGGTTTTTTTTGCATTTTATCTTTGACAATTTTTTTTTTTCACGGATATTTAAACAATTAGTTGTGTGTGCCAAACAAAGTCCACAATCAACCGGAGGTGGGAAAATGGCTACGAAGAAGAAGAAAGCAGTGAAGAAAGTGGCAAAGAAAGCTCCAGCCAAGAAAAAGGTTGCGAAGAAGAAGAAGAAGTAAATCGCGTTCAAGTAACGTGAATGACGAGCCCCGCGCAAGGCGGGGTTTGTTTTTTTGTTTAGTCATTTTTTTATCCCTAATGAGATCCGCATTTTGATTTATTGATGATATCGCCATCTGTTCCCTCAAGTGAATTCGTTCGTTTTTTATTTTGCTTTGTGGATTGGGAAAGAAGCTTGTTGCAGATTTTACTACGGTTCAAGTCTGAGCATACTGTCAGGATTTTTTTAATTTCCGTTTGAAATTTTGTTTCGTAAGTTTAGCTTACGAACTAGTTAAAGCATTTTTCGTTTCGTAATAAAACATCTGATGGAGGGTGAGTATCATGCAAAATAGAATTTCCAAGATGAAGGATTTTCTTTTATCTCAGAAGCAGGCATCGGTTTCTGATTTGAAGAAGCTTCTTTGTGTGAGCGAAGTTACGATACGCAAGATGCTTTCCAATTTGGAAAAGGAGGGTTTTCTTCTACGCAGGTATGGTGGCGCGATCATCGCCGAGAATCCAAAGCAGATGCGCAGTATACTTTCAAGGATGGATGTCGCAACGAAAGAAAAGAGGGCGATAGCTAGGGTATGTTCGAACATGGTGAATGACGGTGAAAATATTCTCTTGGATGCCGGGTCTACGACTTTGGCGATAGCAAGGCAGTTGCGTAACCGCAAGATAAGGATCATTACCAATAGTCTTCCGATAGCGGAGGAATTGTGTGATTCGACTTCGAATGACAACGTTGAAATACTTGGTGGGTCTCTAAGGAAAAATAGCGCATCTGTCATAGGGCCGCAGGCCTGCAGGGCGTTGGAAAAAATTCGAGTGGACAAGTCCTTCATAGGGTGTTCGGGGTTTGATCACAAACTTGGTTTTTCCTGTGAAAATGCAATAGAGGCTGAGACGAAGAGGATGATGCTCAGGTGTGCGGCAAAGAAGATTATCGTGTGTGATCACAGTAAATTTGATCGTCCGGCGTTCGTGAATTTCGCCGGTCCGGATGAAATTGATGTGGTGGTGTCAGACCAGAGGCCTGACGCTGACACCTTGAGATTGTTTAGAAAGCATGGAAATGAAATGATAGTTGCGAAATAATTTGAAAATAAAATAAAAAAAAGGAGAAATAGAAATGTCTGTTCCATTCAAGATTGATCTCAAATCGAAGACTGCTGTGGTAACCGGAGGCGGGGGAATACTTTGTGGAGCGATGGCCGAGGCTCTTGCTGAGTGTGGTGCGAAAGTCGCGATTCTCGATCTCAAGCTGGAATTTGCGGAGAAAGTGGCTGCTGGCATATGTGCCAAAGGCGGGAAGGCTATTGGGGTTGACGCCAACGTATTAGACGCGGAGAGTCTCAAGCGGGCAGAAAAGAAAGTATGCGAGGCATTTGGTCCTTGCGATATTCTTCTCAATGGTGCTGGCGGCAATCATCCCAAGGGGACAACGTCAAATGAGTTTTTGACGCCAGAAGACATGAAGAAGATAGGCAGCAAGGATTTTGTCAGTTTCTTTGACTTGGATCCGGAGGGAGTGAAATTTGTTTTCAATCTCAATTTTCTAGGAACGCTCCTCCCTACACAGGTTTTTGCCGCCAAGATGGCGGAGAGAAAAAGCGGAGTCATAATAAATGTTTCATCCATGAACGCATTTTGTCCTCTTACGAAGATTCCCGCATACAGCGGAGCCAAGGCGGCAGTCAGCAACTTCACTCAATGGCTGGCGGTTCACTTCTCAAAGATGAATGTAAGGGTCAATGCGATCGCTCCGGGATTCTTTATCACAAAACAAAATGAAGCTCTTCTTAAAAAACCTGACGGCAGTTTCTCCGACAGAGCCAAGAAAATTTTGAATATGACTCCTATGGGGCGTTTTGGAGAACCCAGTGAATTGATAGGAGCCCTTCTATGGCTTGCTGATGACAAAGCCTCTGGATTTGTGAGTGGGGTTGTTGTTCCTGTTGACGGGGCTTTTTCCGCTTATTCCGGTGTTTGAAAAATATGCGTTCTTGGGGATAATTTTCCAAAAATGAAATTTGTTGTTGACGAAAAAATACCATTCCTAAAGGGTGTCCTCGAAACGGCTGGGGCGGAGGTCCTTTACCTGTCTGGTGCGAAAATCTGCAGGAGAGATCTGATTGATGCTGATGGTATTATTGTCAGGACACGAACGAACTGTGGAGAATCTATCCTGGAAGGTACAAAGGTGAAATTCATTGCTACGGCGACGATAGGATTCGATCATATTGACACTGAATATTGTGATAGTAAGGGAATTTATTGGACAAATGCTCCGGGATGCAATTCTTCTTCGGTGGCGCAGTACATCTGTTCAGCTCTTCTGAACTGGTCTGACAGCAGAGGAGTTGATATCAATGGAGCTGCTATAGGTATTATTGGTGTCGGCAATGTTGGATCAAAGGTTGCGAAAGTCGCAGACGCTCTCGGGATGAAGGTTTTGCTTAATGATCCGCCTAGACAAAGGAAGGAAGGGGGGGATTTTGTTTCCATCGAAAAAATATTGCATGATGCGGACGTAATAACCCTACATGTGCCTTTGCAGGATGAAGGAACTGACAAGACGTATCATATGGCGGACGATAATTTTTTTCGCGAAATTCGCAGGAAAGCTCTGTTTGTAAACAGTTCTAGGGGAGAGGTTGTTGACAGTTCAGCTCTGAAGAGGGCCATAAAGGATGGAATTATTCGCGACGCGATTATTGATGTATGGGAGGATGAGCCCGATATTGACCGGGAGCTTCTTGCCTTGGCGAAATTCGCAACTCCGCACATAGCTGGATATTCTACGGATGGAAAGGCGAACGGGACAGCGATGAGTGTTCGTGCGGCGAGTAAGTTTTTCAAACTTGGTCTTGATGGATGGTTTCCTGAAGGGGTTCCTCTTCCCTCACAAACGAAGATTGATGTTAGTGATACAGAGTCATGGGCTTCCATACTGAAAGCTGTTAATTTTTCCTATGATATCAAACGTGACGACAAGTCTCTGAGGAGTTCTCCGTCCGACTTCGAAAAATTGCGCGGTTCATATCCGCTTCGGCGAGAGTTTCCATCATTCTCAGTTGTTTCTGATAGCGAAGATGATAGAGTTAGGAAAATTTTTAATAAATTAGGATTTATACTGAATTGCGTTCAAAGAGATAGTAAACCCCGCTAGGCGGGGTAAAGATTGCGAAATATTCAGATGCGGAACTGG
>ERZ795059.6519-NODE-6519-length-10318-cov-6.801812_pt1 | contig 10318 bp, 10 predicted proteins | sample MGYA00375143_ERZ795059 | MGnify/ENA primary metagenome ERZ795059 (study PRJEB30188, sample SAMN05720168) | activated sludge metagenome | isolation source: Anaerobic digester | place: USA | collected 2015-01-07 ... | reverse complement strand
AGGAAGAGCCGTTGTCTCGTACCAGGTGAGCAGTTCGGTGATGAGCTGCACCTGACGCTGCTTCATCGGCTCAAGCAGCCCGATCGCGGCCGACCCACCATTGAGCGCGCCACACAGGGATCCGAACCCGCCTACGCCGCCTCTCCCGTATCGCATCATTTGCAGCGGGAAGGAGCGAAATGGCTCGCCTTGCTTGCCGGCCAGTCCTGTGATTACCGAGCCAAACACACCGTACATGCAGCCTCCATCGACGAACAGGCGGTAGGCTTCAGCGGCGGTGGCTTCGGAGTCAAGCGGCTCGTACTTCCATCCCTGTCCTGCGTTGCCTTCCGCTTGCGGGGTTGAGCGCAGGTCGCTGCCTAATCCGGACCACAAACCGGTTCCCGCCGCCAAACCGAGAGAGCTGAGGACATGCCTTCTGCTGACGAGCACCATCGTTACCTCCCGACGAGAAGTAGTCTGCAATTCTGTGTTGAAAGAAGCGTTAGTGCGTAGCCTCGAGTTTTACCATCCACTGAGCCGTGCGGCATCTGCCGGTGATCGGCCCATTCCAACAAGGTCCGGCCGCGTCACCTGCGTGAGCGTAGTCGCCTGACGGCTGTCCCGGAGGTGACGGTCCCAACGCCGTCCACGTGGCCACAGCTTTGCCCGTGTGGCGACCGCGACTTGCCGTCCGCGTCCGCTGATGCGAATTGGCCCCGTCGTCGCGAAGTAGGCACGGGGCGACGACGTGGCCGCTGGCCGCGATCCGGCAGGTGATGGCCATTCCCGCCCCGCGTCCCGCCGTTCGCCCGTGCCGCGTTCACGGGCGTTGTGGCCTGTGGCCCAGGCTTCGCGACGTAGCCGCTTGCCCGCGATCCGGCAGGTGCTGTCCTCTGGTCCGCCGTTCGCCCGTGTCGCGTTCACAGTCGGAAGTCGCGGGCTGGGTGGCCAACGCCCCGGCGTCGGGACGGGGGCGACGTAGCCGCGATCCGGCAGGTGCCGCCATTCCCGCCCCGCCGTTCGCCCGTGTCGTGTTCACGGGCGAAAGTCGCGGCTGTGTGGCCAACGGCCCCGGCATCGGGACGTGGCGGCGTAGCCGCTTGGCCGCGGTCCGGCAGGTGCCGCCTGTCGCCGCCCCGTGGCTCGCTGTTCGCGGCGTCGCGACGTGGGCACGGGACGACGGCGGCGATAGGCTCGCACGGAACGGCGTCGCGACGTGGGCCGACAGGATTCGAACCTGTAACCATCGGCTCCGGAGGCCGCGGCTTGGTTCGCCCAAAGCGAAATCCGTCTAACCAGTTGCGGCAAGTCCGAATGGTCGCCCATGTCAACACGCGAAGACACTGATGAACTGCCCTCGCCCGCGGCCGCACTGCCGTCGGGGATAGATGACCAGCTGGTCTCGCACGCTGTCGCATGCGTCCTGCAAGGACTCGGTCCCCAAGGCGAATACCAGATTGCACGCCAAAGCTTATGTGGTTCCCGTTCGCACTCCTCGACCTTCGGCCCTAACCGTTCCAAGAGGAAACTGTTGACATCCTGCGTCATACCTCGCTTGTTTCGCGCCCGCAAGGCGACTAGCCTCATCTCTGTCTGTCATTTGAGTTCCACATCACCAAAGGGAGGTTCCCATGCGGCGAGTCTTGACGGCCTGTGTCGTGCTGCTTGTCTCCATTGCCATCGCCCGCGGCGCCGAGAAGATCGATCTCGCCACGAAGGACGGCGTCGCAAAGGTCAAGGGAGAGTGGCGGTATGCGAACGTGAAGATCATCGAGGTGCCGGGGCGGAACCCCGATGGCTCGGCCAACACCACCTACAGCATCGAGCCGCGGGCCCAGGCTCCCGACTTCGACGATTCGAAGTGGGGGGTGATCGATCCCACCACGCTTCGCGCGGCCCGTTCGACCGGGCAGGTCTGCTTCTGCTGGTATCGCATCCGCATCACCGCACCGCCGGAGTGGAAGGGCAAGAAGGTGGCCTTCTACACCACGGTGGACGACTACGGCGAGGTCTGGGTCGACGGCAAGCTGCCCTTCCAGGTCGGCCAACTGAACGGCAACCTGGTCCGCGGCCACAACGTGCCCAACCGCGTGGAGTTCCCGGACGTGCAGCCCGGCAAGACATGGTCGATCGCCATCTTCGGCATCAACGGCCCCATCTCCGCCGTCCCGTCGAACTGGATCTTCCTGACGAACACGTATCTGGAAATCTCGGAGTGATCCGTCGCCCTGCATCGCCTCACGATCGCCGCCGCCGTCTCGTCAGCCGTCTGGCCGCGATCCGGCAGGTGCTGCTGTTCCCACGCCCCGCGTGCCGCCGTTCGCCCGTGCCGCCTTCATGGACGTTGTGGCCAGTGGCCCCGGCGTCGCGACGTGGCCGCCTGGCCGCGATCCGGCAGGTGCCGCCGCTCCCGCGTCCCGCCGTTCCCCCGTGCCGCGTTCACGGACGTTGTGGCCTCTGCCGCCTGGGAACATCAGCCCCCGGGCCGCGATCCGGCAGCCGGACGCTCACACGATAGGCCCAGCCTGTGAGCGTCAGCCCCCTGGCGGCGATCCGGCGGGGGGACTATCATCATCTTCGTCTGTCATCCGAGTCCCACGTCACGAAAGGGAGGTTCCCATGCGTCGAGTCTTGACGGCCTGTGTCGTGCTGCTTGTTTCCATTGCCGCCGTCCGTGGCGCCGAGAAGATCGATCTCGCCACGAAGGACGGCGTCGCCAAGGTCAAGGGAGAGTGGCGGTATGCCAACGTGAAGATCATCGAGGTGCCGGGGCGGAACCCCGATGGCTCGGCCAACACCACCTACAGCATCGAGCCGCGGGCCCAGGCTCCCGACTTCGACGATTCGAAGTGGGGGGTGATCGATCCCACCACGCTTCGCGCGGCCCGTTCGACCGGGCAGGTCTGCTTCTGCTGGTATCGCATCCGCATCACCGCACCGCCGGAGTGGAAGGGCAAGAAGGTGGCCTTCTACACCACGGTGGACGACTACGGCGAGGTCTGGGTCGACGGCAAGCTGCCCTTCCAGGTCGGCCAACTGAACGGCAACCTGGTCCGCGGCCACAACGTGCCCAACCGCGTGGAGTTCCCGGACGTGCAGCCCGGCAAGACATGGTCGATCGCCATCTTCGGCATCAACGGCCCCATCTCCGCCGTCCCGTCGAACTGGATCTTCCTGACGAACACGTATCTGGAAATCTCGGAGTGATCCGCCGCCCTGGATCGCCCCGCGATCGCCGCCGAAGTGTCGTCAGCCGCTTGGCCGCGAACCGGCAGGTGCGGGCCCCGCCCCCGCGTCCCGCCGTTCGCCCGTGCCGCGTTCACGGGCGTTGTGGCCTGTGGCCCCGGCGTCGCGACGTGGGCGACGTAGCCGCGATCCAGCAGGTGCTGTCGCCATGCACAGGCACGACCGGGGCGATTGACCGCCGATCCTCCGAAGACAAGAATTTCTCCCCTTGAACGTTGTGATTTGAGGCGAGCAGGTACAATGCGGCCAGTGGCCCCGTGATTCTGGCCGCAGACTCACAAGCTCGGCGAGGATTTTTCGGCAAGGGGATGTTCCCGGTATCGCAATCATGGCCAGACGCCGACTCTTGATCATCGTTGCAGGTTTTGCCGCGGCGTGTGCGGTCGCGGTAGCGCTCTGGCACGCATGCGTCCGCTCGGACCGAGGCGACTTCCGTGGCGGTCCCCTGCAGGCCGACGTGATCTTGGCGACCTACGACCCCGGCCATGCTCTCGGTGGCTTGACGGTGAAATATCCTTTCGACGAGGCGGTCTTCCCGCCGGAAATCATCGCGCCGACGTTCCGTTGGGAGGATTCCAGCGGCGAGTCCGACGCCTGGCTGGTCCAGGTGCGATTCCCGGATCACGAGGAAACGATCTCCGTCGAGTGTCGGCGGCAGGAGTGGAAGCCGTCCGAAAGCCAGTGGATGACGATCCAGCGTCGCTCGCTGTCAAGCCGCGCCGAGGTGACCGTGCTGGGCGTGCGCTGCGCGCGGCAGCAGCGGATCGTTTCGTCGGCCTGCATCTCGATCAGCACGTAGCCCGACGAAGTGGGAGCGCCGATTTTCTACCGCGAAGTCAATTTGCCCTTCCGCGACGCGGTCAATGACCCATCCCAAATCCGCTGGCGATTCGGAGACGTGGCCTCCCGTCAACCGCCCTCCGTGGTTCTGAAGAACCTGCCGGTTTGCGGAAACTGCCACTCGTTTTCCGCAGACGGAAAAGTCTTGGGAATGGACGTCGATTACGCGAACGACAAAGCCTCCTATGCGATTCTCAACGTTAGCCAAGAGATGATTTTGGAACCGAGCAAGATCATCACCTGGAGCGACTACCGACGCGAGGATGGCGAAATCACGCTTGGACTGTTGTCGCAGGTCTCCCCGGACGGCCAGCACGTGGCCAGCACGGTGAAAGACGATTCGGTCTTCGTTCCCCGGCCCGACCTGACCTTCTCGCAGCTGTTCTTTCCCATCAAGGGGATCGTGGGAATCTACTCGCGGGAGGACGGGACGTTCCAAGCCCTGCCGGGCGCCGACGACCCGCGATACGTGCAGAGCAACCCCGTCTGGAGCCCCGACGGCAAGTGGATTGTCTTCTGCAAAGCCAGAACGTACATGCTGCTCCAGCCGGACAGCGAGTTGTATATCATCCCCAGTGACGGAGGCGAAGCGCGCCGGCTGCGATGCAACACGTGCAGGATGAATTCCTGGCATAGCTGGTCCCCCAACGGCAAGTGGATGGTTTTCTCGTCCAAGGCGTTTTCCCCCTACACGCAGTTGTTCATCACGCACATGGACGACGCGGGCAACAGCAGTCCGCCGGTGTTGCTGGCGAACTTTACTGAGCCCGGCCGCGCCGCGAACATCCCGGAGTTCGTTTGCGCCGCCCCCGGAGCCATCCGGCAAATCAGTGAACGTTTCATCGACGATCACTCGTACGCTCGGCAAGCGACGACAAGCGCCAAGTTTGGGGATTTGGACCGCGCGGAAGCGTCGTACCGGAAGGCCTTGGCCTTCAACCCGAAGAATGCGGACGCGTTGTGCAACTTGGGGACGATCCTGGCGATGAAAGGGCACACCGACCAAGCGGTCGAATGCCATCGCGCCGCGTTGCAGTCCGCACCGGAGCACTTCGAATCGCACTACTCGTTGGGCGTCCAGTTGATGAACCTGGGCCACGCCGTCGAGGCGATCAAGTGTTTGGAACACGCCGTACGGCTCAGTCCCGACAACGTCCCGGCACGCTATTGCCTCGGCTCGGCGCTGCAGGTTCAACAGGAATTCGAGCAAGCTCTGACCCAGTACACTCGCATCCTGGAACTGGACCGGGATTGCAGCGAGGCGCTAGCGCAAGCGGCATTGATCCGCAGCACCTGTCCACGACGGGAACTGCGCGACTACGATGCAGCGGTCGCGATGGCCCAGCGAGCGTGTGAGTTGACCCAGTTCGGCGACCCGGAGTCGCTGGCGATTCTGGGCCGAGCCTACGCTCAGGCGGGCCGTCGCCAGGAAGCCATCATGGCCGCCCGCCAGGCCGTGGAACTCGCGCGGCGCAGCGGCCGGGCCGATTTCGTCCGGCGGTTCGAGCGGGAATTCCAGGCCATCTCCGGAAACTGACTCGTGTTAAGGCTTGCTCCAGTTTCCTGTCGGCATCAGCCGCGCACCGTCGACGATCTCGCCCGCGCGACACGTTCTCGCGTCCCATAACCCGCCGCCCGATTTCTTGTTGAACTAAACCACTCCGCTTCTGATGGCGGGCGTCGAGCAGCGTTGCTGAGGCGAGGCTGCTTTTTCTTTGCGCGGTGCTACTGAAGTTGAGGTGAAGTGCGGGTTCGCTGATGGAGGGTCAAGCCCGCTCCGGCCGCCGCCCCCCCGGCCCGCTCGCCCCCCGCCTGCGCCGGGGGCTCGCGGGCCGGGGGGGCGGCGGCCTACGCTTCCTTTCTCAGCAGGTAGAGCGAGACGTTCTCCGAGGCCGGCAGCGGAGGCTGCCGGAGGCGGGTCGTAACGAAGAAAGCGATTCTCCGGCCTTGCGCTAGCCGGGTTCGGCAAGCAGGATGGAAACAGCGTTCGGTGGTTTCCCTGGTTCCTGTTTTTGAGGAGATCCTGTATGTCGGAGTTGCGAAAACGGTTTGTGGTAGATTGGACAACGCCGACGATGTGGAGTGGCTGCTCGTGTGGCTCAACAGCAGTTGCGGCGATCAGGTGGATTTCGTCTGGGATGACTCGCTGCGGGACTTGGAGTTCGTGACCGGCCCAAACGAAATTCGTCTGGCGTGGTATTCTTACCAGGTCCTCGACAGCGATGCGTGCCGGCAACGGAACGCCGTGCCGATCGACGGGCGGTGGGTGGGGCTGAATTAGCGCCACCTTCAGAGTAGACTCAATGACGGGGTGACCGAACGCGAGCGACGAAGAGGCGAGTTCGAAGGGTCAGCGAGCGTCAGACTCTGAGAGGCTCCCGGTCAGTACCACGGATTGTCGCGTCAGTTGAGAGGCAGTCTGATTGTGGTTACGCTGGTGGGATCGGGTGCCCTGCAGACTAGCGAACAGGTGGGTTCAGGGGGGCGGCCGTCCTTTCTTTCCGGGATCTTGGTGAATGCACGATCGGAGGTTCGCCAGGATCGAGATCGCGACAACTGGGAGATCGTCACGTGACCATATCGACGAACAAGTTGGGCCGGCTGGAAATGGTCGACCTGCGCGAGGTCTGGGGCAGCGAGTCGACCGACTTCACGCCTTGGCTGGCAAAGGATGAGAACATCGCCCTGCTTGGGGATACGATCGGCTTGGATCTGGAAGTCGAATCGCGGGAGAAACAAGTCGGACCGTTTCGGGCTGACATTTTGTGCAAGGAGACTACAACCGACAACTGGGTGTTAATCGAGAACCAACTTGAGCGCACCGACCACAATCATCTCGGGCAGTTGCTGACCTACGCCGCCGGCCTGAAGGCAGTCACCATCGTGTGGATTGCCGAGCGATTCACGGAGGAGCACCGAGCCACCCTGGATTGGCTAAATGAAATCACTGACGAGCGATTCGATTTCTTCGGCCTGGAAATCGAACTGTGGAAGATCGGGGATTCCCCGATCGCACCGAAATTCAATGTCGTCTGCAGTCCCAACGACTGGTCCAAAGCGGTCAGCGGAGCCGCGGAGGGCGGAATCTCGGAGACCAAGCTGTTACAGCAGGACTACTGGGCCGCCCTGCGAAAGCTCTTGCTGGAGCGGAAGCGCGTCGTCAGGCCGCAGAGACCGCCAGCGGCGCACTGGACCAACTTTGCGATTGGCCGTTCACACTTCGGCATGACCGCCACCGTGAACACCCAAAAGCGCTTCATTCAGGTGGCGGTTAGCTGCTACGGCGACGAGGCGAAGGCACATTTCCACCTGTTGCAGCAGCAGAAAGACGAAATCGAGCAGGAAGCGGGATGCTCATTCGACTGGGAAGAGTTGCCAAACCGCAAAGAAAGCCGTATCTCAATCCGAAACAGCGACGTTGACCCGGCCGACCGGGACAACTGGCCGGCTCAGCGAATTGATCTGGCGCACGCTGCCGGAAGAACGTCTTCGTTCCGCGACGTTCCCCCTGCCCACTGCGGATCAGATTTCGGACGCGGCCAGCGCTCAGCTGCTTTGGCAGGCCGCCCGCCTGACTTTGCGGGAGGGGGCCACGCCGTTCCGGTCGTTGGGACGGGTTTCGATCCGGCCGCGGATTTACCAGTTCGTGCCGCTGCTGATGTCCCTGCGGTTGGACCCGGTGCGCATTTTGATTGCGGACGACGTGGGCGTGGGCAAGACGATCGAGGCCCTGCTGACCGCCCGTGAATTGCTGGACCGAGGCGAAATCAAGCGGCTGTGCGTGCTTTGCCCGCCGTACCTTTGCGAGCAGTGGCAGAAGGAGCTTTCCGAGAAGTTCAACCTGGAATCGGTGATCATCCGGTCCGGCACCGTGGGCCAGCTCGCGAAGAAGCTGCTCGCATCATCGGACGACGTAAAGTTGAGCCGCTGTTCCGAACTGGTGTCGGGGCTTCTGGACGAAGGCTCGCACCCGATTATCTGGTGTCGCTACATCGCGACGGCCGAATACCTTGCGGAACGTCTGGGCACGATGCTGCGGCGGGCCCACGACAATGTCCGCGTCGTGGCCATCACCGGTCACATGGGCGATGACGAGCGCCGCGCCAAAGTGGACGAATTGGCCCGCGAACCGTGCCGCGTGCTGGTGGCGACAGACTGTCTGAGTGAAGGCATCAACCTGCAGCACGCATTCAATGCCGCGCTGCATTACGATCTGCCCTGGAACCCGAACCGACTGGAGCAGCGCGAAGGCCGCGTCGACCGGTACGGCCAGAGCGCCACGGTCGTCAAGGCGATCCGTTACTTCAGCCCGGACAGCCCCGTGGACGGCGCCGTGCTGGACGTGCTGTTGAACAAGGCCCGCGAAATCCATCGCACTCTTGGCACACACGTCCCGGTGCCCGACGAAGGCGAGACGGTCACCGAAGCGTTGCTCAACGCCCTGTTCTTGCGCGGCGGGCGGCCCAAGCCGGCTGGTCAGATTCAATTGCAATTGGATTTCTCGGAGCCTGACGTTGAATCGTTCCATCGCCGCTGGGAACTGGACGCAGAGCGGGAGAAGGTCAACCGGACCCGATTCGCTCAGCGTGCTTTGAAGCCCGCCGAGGTCCGCCAGGAGTTGGAATCGACCGACGCCGTGCTGGGCGACCCGGCCGCTGTCCGCGAGTTCGTGCTTGCGGCCGCCCAGCGGATCAAGCTCAGCGTGACGCCCGACAAGCGTCCAGATGTCTTTCGCGTTGCGGTCAGCGCGGAGGCCCGCTCCCACTTGCCGGCGGCGGTGGCATTCGCAATCCCGGAATGCAAGCCCGGGCCGTGGCTGATCAGCTTCAGTTCCCCGACGCCCGTGGGAGTGGAATACCTGGGACGCAATCATCGTTTCGTGGCCGCTTTGGCGCGATTTCTGATGGAAGAAGCCTTGACCAAGGCTGATGAGGCAACAGCCTCCCGTTGTGGCGTGATCCGCACACGGGCCGTGGAGCGGCTGACGGCGGTCCTGCTGCTCCGCGTCCGATACTTGGTGAATCAGCCGGGCCGGGCCCCGCTTCTGTCGGAAGAGGTCTACGCCACCGGCTACGGACAAAGCTCACCCGGCGTCATCAAGGAGTGCCCGGCCAACACAAGGCCCGTTTGTTCCGGACCATGCTGAGTCTGACCAGCGACGACGCCGATCTCCTGATTGCTGCCTTGCGCCGCGCGGCGGCTGACGGTCACGCGATCCAGGGCAAGCGAGACAAGTACGGGCAGCCGTACGTGATCGACTTCGAGTTCGCGGGGCCGTCCGGCAGCGCGACGATTCGGTCCGCGTGGATTGTGCGGACGAACGAAGCTCTTCCGCGGCTGGTGACATGTTATACACTGTGAGTGGGAGGGATTCAGGTGAAAACCACGAAACAGCCAAAACTCCTGGACTTGGTCGCCGTCACCAATGCCACAGACGACTTGGACGTCGAAGTCGGTGATGTCGGCACGGTGGTCGAACTGCTGCCTCCGGACGGTGTCGAGGTCGAGTTCCTGGACCGCGCCGGTCGCACCCGCTGTGTGGCTACGCTGGACGTCGCCGATATCCTGGTCCTCAATCGGGAACGCACGAAGGTGGCCTGATCGTCGGTGGGCGATTTGACGCCGCCGGGCTACGCCGGGAGCGGTTGTCCTGCGCAGTATTGGAGCGACGCTCAGGTGTCCTCGCGCGGACGGATGGCAAGAACTGTTCCGGGGGACGGACGGATGAGCACTGAGGCTGGCGTTGCGCCATACGAGGTCGCGCCCATGATCGCTCGTTCGCAGGCCGCTTTCCGGCGCGACCTGCCGGAATTGCTCAAGACCCACTACTGGCAGTGGGTCGCTTATCATGGCGACGATCGCATCTGCTTCGGCCGCACGCAATTCGAGTTGTATGAGGAGTATCCATGCCAGACCTGAGTTCTTCTGCCGCCGGAGCACTGGTAGCTGTTGGGCACGAGTGTGCTCAGGCCGATTGGGACGGTTAACCAACGGCGCAAAGACGCCGAACGCTCCCCTTACATCAACCATCCGCTGGCCGTCGCCGCGTGGTTGGCTGTCGAGGGTGGCGTCACAGACGAAACGATCCTGGTGGCGGCGCTGCTCCACGATACCATCGAAGATACCGCGACGACGCCCGATGAACTGCGCGAGGCTTTCGGTGCCGATGTCTGCCGGCTGGTCTTGGAAGTTTCAGACGACAAGACGTTGGCGAAAGCAGTACGCAAGCAACTGCAAATCGAGCACGCGC
>ERZ795059.6517-NODE-6517-length-10319-cov-6.428488_pt1 | contig 10319 bp, 8 predicted proteins | sample MGYA00375143_ERZ795059 | MGnify/ENA primary metagenome ERZ795059 (study PRJEB30188, sample SAMN05720168) | activated sludge metagenome | isolation source: Anaerobic digester | place: USA | collected 2015-01-07 ... | reverse complement strand
TGCTCTTCCGAGCTGACCAGCGCCCTGACGACCAACGTGCGCTTCGACCAATTGTCTTCCGATTCGATGGACTGGATCGGCGACCTGCTGGGCATCGAGCAATTCAGCATTCTGCTGCAGGATCCGACCGACAAACGGTTGTACATCCGCGCCGCGCTGGGCATTCCGCAGCAGGCGCGCGAACAATGCGTGATCACCCCGCCCGAGGGCGTGGCCGGGCACGTGTTTTCCTCCGGCGAGGCGATGTACATCCCCGACGTGACCAACGAACCGCGCTACCTGTATTACAAGGGGCTCAACCCCCAGGGCGGCAGCCTGCTCTCGGTGCCGTTGGTCGACGACGACCTGGTCGCGTTCGGCGTGCTCAACATCAGCAAGCCCGAGCCCAACGCCTTTTCCGATCGCGACCTGGCGTTGTTTTCCACCGTGGCGCTGCATGTGGGCAACCTGGTCCTCAATTACACGTCCTACCGGCGAATGCAGGAGCTGTCGCTGACCGACGAACTGACCCAGGCGGCCAACCGGCGCGCGTTTTTCGAAACGCTCGAGCGCGAACACGAGCGGCACCGGCGCTACGGCAAGGGCTATTCGCTGTTGCTGATCGACATCGACTACTTCAAGCGTTACAACGACCGCCACGGTCACCTCGAGGGCGACCTGGCGCTGCGCCGCATGTCCGAGATCATCTGCGGCCGGCTGCGCAAACCCGATTTCTTCGCCCGCTACGGCGGCGAGGAATTCGCGATCATCGCCTCGGAAACCGACCGTGAGGAAGCGCGGGCGCTGGCCGAATCGTTGCGCAAGAAGGTCGAACGCACGAAATTCAAGTTGACCAACGGCCAACCGGCGTCGGAGCTGTCGATCACCATCGGCCTGGCCGCTTATCCCGAACACGGCGCGCGCGCGATCGAGGTCCTCGACCGGGCCGACAAGGCGCTGTACTTCGGCAAATCGCGCGGGCGCAACATCGTCTCGGTCGACGTTCCGCGCGAGGAACCGGTCTTCGGTTCACCGAACGAAATCGTTTGACCTGGCCGATGATGAAACTCGCCGACTTCGATTACGAACTGCCGCCCCGGCTCATCGCGCAGCATCCGGCCGCGCGCCGCGACGACAGCCGGTTGCTGGTCGTGCCCGCCGCCGGCGAGTTCGCGCACCGTCGCTTTCCCGACATCCTTGAGTTGTTGCGCCCCGGCGACCTGCTGGTGCGCAACGTCACGCGCGTGTTTCCCGCGCGGTTGATCGGGCGGCGCGACAGCGGCGGGCGCGTCGAACTGTTGCTGCTGCGGCCGCTGGCCGAACCGGGCGTCGTCTGGCAGACGATGGCCCGCCCGGCGCGACAGTTGCGCCCGGGCAAACGGCTGCTGTTCGGCGAGCTGACCGCGACGGTCGCGCGCAAACTCGACGACGGCACGGTCGCGGTCGCCTTCGACGAAACGGGCGACGATTTTTTCGCGCGGTTGCAGCGCGTCGGGCGCATGCCGCTGCCGCCGTACATCGCCCGCAAGGACGACGAGGACCCGGCGGTGATCGCGCAAGACAAGCAGCGCTACCAGACCGTCTACGCGCGCGAAACGGGCGCCGTGGCCGCGCCGACGGCGGGGCTGCACTTCACCGGGGAACTGTTCGCCGCCGCGGCCGCGCGCGGGGTGGAGATCGCCGAGGTGACGCTGCACGTGGCCGCCGGCACGTTTCTGCCGGTGCGGGTGGAGAACCTCGCCGAGCATCGCATGCATCACGAGTGGTACGAACTGCCCGCGGCGACTGCCGCGGCCGTCGCCGCCTGCCGGGCGCGGGGCGGACGCGTGGTCGCGGTGGGCACGACCTCGGCGCGCGTGCTGGAAACCCGCGGGCGCGAGGGCGGCCGGGTCGAGCCGGGGCGCGGCGAAACCGACCTGTTCATTTATCCGGGTTATCGCTGGCTGGTCGTCGACGTGTTGCTGACCAATTTTCATCTTCCGCGTTCGACGCTGCTGATGCTGGTGTGCGCCCTCGCCGGACACGGGCGGATGCTGGCCGCGTACCGCGAGGCCGTCGCGCGCGACTATCGTTTCTTCAGTTATGGAGACGCCTGCTGGATCGAAAAACCATGAGCAACCCGTTTGCCTTCGAATTGCTGGCCCGCGACGAGCGCACCCGCGCCCGGCGGGGACGGCTGCACACGCCCCACGGCCCGGTGGAAACGCCGGTCTTCATGCCCGTGGGCACCGCCGGCTCGGTCAAGACGCTGGACAACCGCGACCTGGACGAACTGGGCGCGCAGATCGTCCTGGCCAACACCTATCATCTTTATTTGCGCCCCGGCCACGAAACGGTGCGGGCGCTCGGCGGCGTGCACGGTTTCGCCAACCGGCACAAGCCGTACCTGACCGACTCGGGCGGCTTCCAGATTTTCTCGCTCTCCGAACTGCGCAAGATCACCGAAGAAGGCGTGCGCTTCGCCAGCCACATCGACGGCAGCCGGCACCTGCTGTCGCCGGAGTTGTCGATCGAAGTGCAGCAGGCGTTGGGCGCGGACATCATCATGGCCTTCGACGAGTGCATTCCCTATCCGGCCGAACGCGAGTACGTGCGCCAATCCACCGAACGCACGCTGCGCTGGACCGAGCGGTGCGTGCGCGCCAAAACCCGCGACGACCAGGCGCTGTTCGGCATCGTCCAGGGCGGCATGCACGAGGACCTGCGCGCTTTTTCCGCCGAAAAAACGGTGGAATTCGACCTGCCCGGCTACGCGATCGGCGGGCTGAGCGTCGGCGAGAGCAAAGACCGAATGATGCAGATGGCCGCCTACACCGCGCCGTTGCTGCCCGAAAACCGGCCGCGCTACGTGATGGGCGTGGGCCATCCCGAGGACATCCTGCAGATGATTGCGATGGGCGTGGACATGTTCGACTGCGTCATGCCCACCCGCAACGCGCGCACCGGCTCGCTGTACACGCGCACCGGCCGGGTGAACATCCGCAACGCGCGCCACAAAACCGACGAAAGTCCGCTGGATGAAAAGTGCGGCTGTTACACCTGCCGCAACCACAGCCGCGCCTACCTGCGCCATTTGTTCATGGCCGGCGAACCCACCGTGCTGCGGTTGCTGACGATTCACAATTTGACCTTTTATTTCGATATCTTGCACGGAGCGCGGGAGGCGATTGCAAACGGTACCTACTTTGACTATTATGCCGCCCTCTGTGAACAATTGGGGCCGACCAGTCCCGAGTAGACGGAAAGAGGTTTATCATGTTGACGGAACTCGCCTACGCCATGGCGCCGGCCGGCGGCCAGGGCGAACAGGGCGGCATGATGAGCACCCTCATCCTTTTCGGCATGATGGCGCTCATCTTTTACTTCTTCCTCATTCGCCCGCAGTCGAAGCGGCAGAAAGAGCATCAGAGCATGCTCAGCGAGCTGAAGCGGGGTGATGAGGTGATCACGGGCGGGGGGATCATCGGGCGCGTGCACAGCGTGACCGACAATGTGGTGACGATCGAAGTGGCGCAAAACGTGCGCATACGGGTGGTCAAAGCGCAGATTGCCGGCCTGCACAAATCCGAAGAGAAAGAGTAACGCGGAGCCGTCGAGCGCTCCGCCGCAGCCAAGGTATACGGATCAATGAAAGACAAGCGTATTTGGGTCATTTTGGCGGTGTTGATCGCCTGCGTCATTTACCTGGTGCCGACGGTGACCGGGCTGGAAGAAACCTGGTGGCCGGCCCAGAAAATCAATCTCGGTCTGGACCTGCAGGGCGGCATGCACGTGGTGTTGGCCGTCGATGTGGCCAAGGCGGTGCGCGACGAACTGGCGCACGACGTCGAGGTGATCGAGTCGGTCATGAAAGAGCGCAAACTGGCCTATGAGAGCGCGCTGTACGACGCGCAGAAGAACGCGGTGGTCATCGAGTTCGCCGACGCCGACGCGCGTACGCAAGCTGGCGCGTACCTGGAAGAGAACTGGAACGACTTTGACGTGAACAATACGGGCGAGTTGGGTCTGGCGCTGACGATGAAGGAAGATGTCTACACCTACATCCGCCAGAACGCGCTGAAACAGGCGACCGAAACGATTAAAAACCGCGTCGACGAATTCAACGTCCGCGAGCCGGAAATCTACACCCAGGGCTCCGACCAGATCGTCGTGCGTTTGCCGGGCGTGGTCGATCCGACCCGCGCCAAGGAACTGATCGGCAAAACCGCGCGCCTGGAGTTCAAGCTGGTTACCGATAAAGGCTCCTTCGCGCAGACCCGGGAACAGTTGCTGGCCGCCTACAACAACGAGCCGCCCAAGGGCTACCAAGTGTACAAACAGCGCGGCAAGACCCGCGACGAAATCGCCGGCTATTGGTTGTTGCGCGAAGTGCCGGAAATGACCGGCGGCAACCTGACCGACGCCCGCGTGGGCGTCGACGACATGCAGATGCCCGCGATCAACTTCTCGTTCAATCCCGAGGGCGCCAAGCGTTTCGCCGAAATCACCGGCGCCAACATCAACAACAGCCTGGCCATCGTGCTCGACGACATCGTCTACAGCGCGCCGCGTATCAATTCGCGCATCTTCGGCCACGGCCAGATCACCGGTAACTTCACCCGGGAAGAGGCGCTGGACCTGGCGCTGGTGCTGCGCGCGGGCGCGTTGGCCGTGCCGGTGCGCATCGACGAGGAACGCACCGTCGGCGCGACGCTCGGCGAGGATTCGATCGCCAAGGGGCGCTTCAGCTTCATCGTCGGCACCCTCGCGGTGCTGATCTTCATGGTGATCTACTACCGCAAGACGGGCATCGCGGCGATCACCGCGCTGGTGCTCAACGTGATGATGATCATGGCCGGTCTGGCCCTGTTCGGCGCGACGCTGACGCTGCCCGGCATCGCCGGCATCGTGCTGACCATCGGCATGGCGGTCGACGCCAACGTGATCATCAACGAGCGCATCCGCGAGGAACTGCGCAACGGCAAAACGCCGATCAGCGCGGTGGCCACCGGCTACGAACGCGCGACCTGGACGATTCTGGACGCGAACATCACCACCCTGGTCGCGGCCATCGTCCTGTACAACTTCGGCACCGGCCCGATCAAAGGCTTCGCGGTCACCTTGACCATCGGCCTGATCTCCAGTGTCTTTACCGCAATCTATGTTACCCGTGTGATCGTCGAAGTTTTGGCGAAACGCGGCGGCAGCCGGCTCAGCATCTAGGGCGGGGGGAATACGCAATGAGTTTCTTCGAAATCGTGCCGAACAATGTGAATATCAATTTCGTGGGCGCGCGCAAGGTCGCCATCGGCATCTCCCTGCTGGCCGTGCTCGCGTCCTTGGCCGTCATTTTCTTTTACGGCTTCAACTGGGGCATCGACTTCGCCGGCGGTCTGGAAATGCGCATCGACCTTAAAAACGCCGCGCAGAACGCGACGATCGGCGACGTGCGCGCGGCGATGGCCGAAAAGGAACTGCCGCCGACGCTGCCGCTGACCGGCGTGCAGGTCAACAGCTTCATCATCCCGGGTAAAAACAGCTACACGATCAAGGCCAAGGGCGAGGAGAACGTCGAAAAATCCGGCGGCGAATCCAAGCTGACGGATATGTCGGCGGAACTGCTGACCCATCTGAACAAAAAATTCGGCGAAGGCAACGTGGAAATCGTTTCGACCGACATGGTCGGTCCCCGCGTCGGCGCGACGTTGCGCAAAAAGGGCGTCCTGGCCATCGTCTACGCCTTGATCGGCATCCTGATCTATGTCGGCTTCCGCTTCAACTTCCGTTATAGCCCGGGCGGCGTGATCGCCCTGGCGCACGACGTGATCATCACCGCCGGCGTTTTCGCGCTGTTGCAGCGCGAGATCAACCTGGTGATCATCGCCTCGCTGCTGACCATCGCCGGTTACTCGATCAACGACACGATCGTCGTCTTCGACCGCATTCGCGAGGGTCGCGAGAAAAAGTATCGCAACAAACCCTTGGCCGAAGCGGTCAACCGGTCGATCAACGAAACGCTCAGCCGCACGCTGCTGACCTCGGCCACCACGCTGTTCGTCGTCGTCGCCCTGTTGTTCCTGGGCGGCGAGATCCTCCGCGATTTCGCCTTGGCGCTGTTGATCGGCATCTCCATCGGCACCTATTCCTCGATTTTCATCGCCAGCCCGATTTACCTGATGCTGGAAGATTGGCTCGCCTCGCGCCGCAAGGCCAAGGGCGCGGCACGCTGACCGGAGCATCGGTCGAAAAATTTAGGAGCGACAACCGCCGTGGGTGACAGCCGAAAACGATGGGTGATTGTCCAAGCCGATCCCCTCGTCGAACGGCGGTTGATGGACGAACTGGACGTCGGTCCGATCACCGCCCGCATTCTCGCCGGCCGCGGCCTGGCCGAACCGGCGGAAGTGAAACGGTTCTTCGCCCCCCGGCTGGCCGAGTTGATCGACCCCGACAAAATGTCCGGCGCACCCGCGGCCGCCCGCCGCATCGCCGACGCGATCGAACGCGGCGAACCGGTGGCCGTCTATGGCGACTACGACGCCGACGGCGTGACCTCGACCGCGCTGATCGTCGATTTCTTCCGCCATTTGCGGCATCCGATCATCCCTTACATTCCCGACCGCTTCGACCAGGGCTACGGCCTGACCGTTGATCCGGTCGTCAAACTCGCCGAACGCGGCGCGAAGCTGCTGATCACTGTCGATTGCGGCGTCAACGATTACGACGCGGTCGCCGCCGCCAACGCGGCGGGTATGGACGTGATCATCACCGACCACCACGAACTGGCCGGGCAACGGCCGCCGGCGCTGGCCGTCCTCAATCCGCACCAGCCCGCATGCGGCTTCCACGGCGAGCCGCTGGCCGGCGTGGGCGTCGCGTTTTTCCTCGTCGGCGCCGTGCGCAAGGAACTGGCGCGGCGCCAGCTGCCGCAGGCCGAGGCCTACGACCTCAAGTCGGCGCTGGACCTGGTCGCGCTGGGCACCGTCGCCGACATCGTGCCGCTGGTCGGCCTCAACCGCATTTTGGTCCATCACGGCCTGCCGCTGATCAACCAGGAAAAGCGCCCGGGCATCGCCGCGCTCAAGCAGGTCGCCAACGTGAAAAATCCGGTCCGTTGCGGCGATATCGGCTTCCGCCTGGCCCCGCGCATCAACGCCGCCGGGCGTTTGGGCGACGCCTCGATCGGCATGGACCTGCTGCTCACCTACGACCTGGGCGAAGCGCAGCGCATCGCCAAGCAGCTCGCCGAGGAAAACGTGCGCCGGCAGACGATCGAAAGCGGCATCTTCAACCAGGCGCAGGAGATGTTCGAGAAAATCGCGCGCAAGGAACGGCTGCTGACCATCGTCCTGGCGCACCCCGAGTGGCACCCCGGCGTGATCGGCATCGTCGCCAGCAAGATGGTCGACAAGTTCAACCGCCCGACGATCCTCTTCGCCGCCGGCGAAGGCTCCAGCCGCGGTTCGGGGCGTTCCATCGCCGCGTTCAACCTTTTCGAGGCGCTGCAGGCGTGCGAGGGGATGCTGGAAACCTTCGGCGGACATGCGCAGGCGGCGGGCGTGCAGGTCAAAAACGAGCGGCTCGTCGAATTCGCCAAGGCCTTCGACGCCTACGCGCGCACGGTGCTCAAGCCCGAGGACATGGTACCGCTGCAACGCATCGACGCCCTCTGCGAAATCGACGAAATCGGCGAGCGGCTGGTGCGCGAAATCGGCTCGCTGGCCCCCTTCGGCTTCGGCAACAGCGAGCCGGTGCTGGGCACGCGCGACGTGCGGGTGCTCTCCAAGCGCATCGTCGGCGCCGACCACCTCAAGCTGCGCGTCGCCTGGCGCAGCACCGCGCTGCCGGTCATCGCTTACGGCCGCGCCGCGCAATACGAGCAAATCGGCTCGCGCATCGACCTGGCCTATTCGCCGGAGTTCAACAACTTCGGCGGCGTGCAGCACATCCAGTTGCGGGTCAAGGATCTGGTCATTCCCGACTCGGAATAATCGACACGATTGAAATTGATCGATGAGGACGGGTGCCGTTTCAATGCCGGGCGCCACGGTCTTGTTCCGTAGGAACATGGCCGTGCTGAAGGCAATCCCTCACCCCGGGCTGCGCCCGACCCTCTCCCATGGGGAGAGGGTAAAAGCCGCCGGCATGGGCTCCCTGCTCCCCGTGGGAGAAGGGCCGGGGATGAGGGCTGACGAACGGTCGTGAACAACCGCCGATTGTTTACCCGGCCATGTTTTTGCGCGCGAGCAGGTCGAGCGCGTGGTCGATTTCCTTGGCGCGCCGCGCCTCGTCCCAGCCCAACTTGTCGCCGACGATCGCCGCCGTTTTTTCCACGGCCGTTCGCGACAGCAGGCCGGTGTTGCCCAACCCGATGCGCCGCCAGAGCACGTCTTCGAGCGTCAGCGCCATCTCCTGCTCGACGGCGACGACCGCCGCCGCGGCCGGCACCGGCTCGCGTTCGTCGAGCCGCGCGGCCAGCGCCGCGTCGCCCATCAGCGCGAAGACCTCGTCGCGCCGCGTGCCGAAATCGAAGCTCAACCGTTCGACCATCGCCTCACCCGCTTCCGGATGCGTCGCGACGCCCTGGGCGACGAAATCGTCCCAGTAGGAAATGTTGCCGCCGGGCAGCGGCTTGTCGGCGGTCGGGCAGGGCGTCGCCGGCTTGCCCAGTTTGCTCAGCGCCAGGTCGACAAGCTGCTTGGCGAGGTGGCGGCTGGTCGTGTACTTCCCGCCGATCACCGTGACGAACCCGTTGATCTTGTCGTCTTTGGCGTGGTCGTAAATCTCGTACTTGCGGCTGGCGTCGTAGCTGGACAACTCGACATCGGTCTCGTCCTCGACGATCGGCCGCAGGCCGCCGTAGGTCCAGGTCACGTCGTCCATGGTCACCTTCGCCGCCGGATAAACCTCGTTGATCTCGCGCAGGAAGTCTTCCGCCGCCGCGCGCGTCACCACGTACTCGTCCGGCGTGCCTTCGTAGACGCTGTCGGTCGTGCCCGCGAGCGTCAGGCCGCGCCAGGGAATCAGGAAGAAGTGGCGGCCGCCGCGCGTGCGTAACACCACCGCGTATTTATCGATCACCTTGCGGAAAATCAGATGGATACCCTGGCTGCGCAGAACCTTCTTTTTGTGCGCCTCGCCCAGCGCCATGCCCGACAGATGATCGGCCCAGGTGCCCGAAACGTTGACCGTCAGGTCGGCGGTGAGATCGTACTCGGCGCCGTCGGTCAGGTCGCGCACCTTCGCGCCGGTCACCGTGCCGTGCGCCAGGTTCAGGCTGACGACCTCGGCGTAGTTGGCCGCCTGCGCGCCGTGCACCGCCGCGCCCAGCACGAACTCGAGCGTCAAACGTTCGGGGTAGTGCATCTGGCAGTCGTAATACAGCGCGCCGCCCGACAGCTTCTGCGGATCGACGTTGGGCTCTTCGCGCAGCGTGCCCTGTTTCGAAAACAGCTTGAAATGCGGCAGCCGTCGTTTCGGGTCGGGCAGGTCGGCTTTGTCGTAGCTGAGCAGATCGTACAGCAACATGCCCGCCGCGATCATCGGGAAGTTGTTGCCGGTGCCGCGGTAGGTCGGGACGAGAAAGGCCTTGGGCAGCACCTGGTGCGGCGCGATCAACGACAGAATGCGGCGTTCGCGCAGGCTTTCGCGCACGAGGCCGAATTCGAGATTTTTCAGGTAACGCAAGCCGCCGTGAATCAGCTTGCTGGTGGCCGCGCTGGTCGCCCAGGAAAAGTCCTTTTTCTCCACGAGAGCGACCTTGAGGCCGCGCATGGCGGCGTCGTAGGCCACGCAGGCGCCGGTGATGCCGCCGCCGATGACCAACACGTCGAAGTGGGCTTTGGCCATTTTGGCCAGATCGCGTTGCATGCAAAGCACTCCGTTGAAGGTTGAGCGATTGTACGCGTTATGCCGCATTGCGTCAAACGCCTCGGCAACCCCGGCGTTGAAATTATTTTCTGCGGCAAACGAGGGTAATTCAATCCGTAAACGGCCAGTTGTACACTTCGGCGTTGATCTCGGTGAACGCCGCGACGAGCTGTTCGTACGGCGTGTCCTGCTCGTCGACGAGGCCGAAGTTCGAATCCTCGCCGTCAAAGCGGCCCAACTCCGGTTCGTCCATGTAGGCGAACCAGTGATAGCCGACGATGTAATCCGAATGCGTGCATTGATGCGTGTAGTCGCTCATCCATTGTGTGCGCTGCGTCTGGTTCTGCGCGGTCATGAACACCCACGCGGGCGGGAAGGTCGAGGGCGGCACGGCGTCCAGCCCGCGGAAGGAAAACTCGCTGATCAGAATCGGCAGATCGGTCAATTCGTTGTAGCCGGCCAGCATGTTCTCCGGCGAGACCAGGCGCAGA
>ERZ795059.6516-NODE-6516-length-10321-cov-7.357199_pt1 | contig 10321 bp, 13 predicted proteins | sample MGYA00375143_ERZ795059 | MGnify/ENA primary metagenome ERZ795059 (study PRJEB30188, sample SAMN05720168) | activated sludge metagenome | isolation source: Anaerobic digester | place: USA | collected 2015-01-07 ... | reverse complement strand
TTTTTGATTATGCAAATTTATTTTAAAATATTTTCAAACTTAAATAAAAAAGCCCATCTAAAAAGACAGGCTGATTTAAAAACATTGGCAATTTTATTTGCCCTGCGACATCCAAGTTTCCCCAAGTTTCGCACGCTCTTTTCTTATCTCGATTACTTTTGCCGGATCCCGTTCTTTGCTTTGTCTGGTATCAAGTTCCTGCATCAGCTCCTTGTAATGCGCCTCATCTTTAATGGTTATTCCGGTAGTAGTTTTGTTGTCGGGATTTTCATTTCCTGCACCGCCTTTTGGCGACTGTTTCAATATCACGAAATGTTCAGCGGTCTTTTTTGCCACAAAGTCGGAAAACTTGATAAGGTTGCCGTGTTCGTCTTCAAGGCGTTTACCATCTTTGATAATCACAAAGTCGTTTTCTCCGGAAGGCTCAAAATCGTATTCGTCTGTAATGTCCCTCAAAAAATACTCATCACGTTTACTTTGTACTGTCGTGTTTTCCACCTTTTCAAAGTTAATTTCATTGCGCAGTTTTAAGGCTGCCTCCTTAACTTTCGACAGTTTTTCCTTGCGTGTTATTTCGTTCACAAACTTTTCGTGTTCAGCTTTCGGTATGCTTTCGCCTTTGTATTTTGTGAACTCTTTTTCGAGCGCAAGATACGCCTGAGATTTCTTCACATCGTCATCGGTGGCCGGAGTTGTTTTCTTTGCCTGCTGCTCCACATACTTATCGAGCAATTCCTCAAAGTTTTCGGACTCCTCGTTGAAGCCTGTCTTTTCCTTAAAGGCTTTTTCTGCTTTGCTTTTTATTTCGGCCTCGGCTTTTTGATAGCCTTTGTCGAACATTGCCTGGCTGTCGCCTTTTAGTTTTTTGACCCTTGCGCTGTCGAGGGTTAACAGGTTTTCAAATGCATCCTGTTTTACGCCTGTTTCATCACATATGATGTCATTCAATTCTGTTTCGGTCTTGTTATATGCCTTGGTAACAAAACTCATTAAAACGGATAATTTTTCGTTGTCTGTTTCTGCCATGATTTTACTTTTTTGGTTTTGATTTATACTTCGGTTTATTGGTTTGCGGATCTGTTTTTGCTTCCTGTTTTTGTTTGATGAACTCGATAACCTCCGTTGGTGTGGTTACCGGCTTGTTGTCCTGATTTGAGTTCGTGGGGTTTATACGCTCGAATATTGACCACATCTTTTTATCGGTAATGTCGTCAAGCGTTTCCTGTTCAACCCAGTATTCAAGGCCGGTCTTTTTGTTTCTTATGAGATAGCTCATTTCTTTGCCTTTCTTTTTGTGGTTCTTTTTGCTTTTGGTCTGTCCTGTTTTTGCTCGTAACCAGCCACTGTTTCGTCTGAATTTTGCAAAACTTCCGGATTAATTTCATACATCTTTTTTTCACATTCCTGTTTGCAACATTCTTTGTGCTCGATAAACTTCTCAATGTCGTTAGGTTGTTGCGCTTTTGTAGGTGTCGGCCTGAACTCAATTACCTCTTTGGGTACCGGGACTTCGGCAAGCCTGAACCTGCATTTCGGCATTGTCTTTAATGATTCCCACATTTTTTCGGTTATCTCGTGGGGTTCACCCATTTGATCTAAAACTTTTATCATTTTTTTTCGTTTTGGTTAATAATTTTGCTGTGATTTGTATTCAAATTTACAGGTATGCTGTCCTGTATCCAGTCGTTATTGTTGCTGATTTCTCTTACCTTTTCCAAGTCAAAAACATGGTCGTAAATAAACCGTACTTTGTCCTCGTGTGAAAGCATATCATAAGCCACTTTAACGCTCCTGTGATAGCCGTAAAAACCGGCATGGAAGCAACGGGGTACTGAACTAAAAGCAACCCTTAACTTGTTCTTTTCTATGATACGCCTTTGTAGTCCGTCTTGCTCTGTCCATTGTCCTTTTAGTTCACTGTCTGGAAAATAACGCAGACAATAACCTTTGATGTTGCAGTAATAACGCATATCATCGTGAGGTTTCAGGTATTCTATTAATTTTTCGGTTGAAAAGCAAACCCCAATGCCCCTGTAATCGTTATCATTTTCTTTAATGTAATAGCAATTTTCATCGTTAACTGGCTCAATAGTCGGTCGGTCGGTTTTTGATGCTATACAGCAATAAACGTCCTCCTTATCAACAACACCGCCGCAAAATGTAAAAAAGTCTTTTGAAATTAAACAGTCGTCCTCAATATAAAATGTTTTGTTATCAGAATATTCAGTACCAATTATTAACCCGCTAATTACATTATGCGATTGTTTGCCCTGCCTTGTAGCTTCGCTGTCTTTTGGGTCATAAATATCCTTTGTGTATCTTACGGCTGCAGTTAACGGATATTTATTGATTATTTTGATAACTTCGGGGTTGTAACCATAGTCAAGGCAAAATAGATATTTGTGCTTATCAAACTCATCGGCCTTGCAAATATGGTCAAGGCATACCTCTAAAAAATCAGCCCTACTCATACACGGAATAACTACAACTGACATATATAATCGTTTAAATCTTTTAAAAACTGTTTGTTGTCAAATTTAATGGGGTTACCGTAAGTCCTTTTCAGTTCGTTTTCTATCCCACTGTCGTTTTGAATATCCAAAGGTATATAACTTTTTTCACCCCAACAGGAAAAGGCATCCACGTACTTCATCCCGTCCCCGGCAACAGGTTGTTTTGTTCTTACCAATGCCGCACCCCTGCCGTACATTCTGGCCACTATATAAGCGTGTAATGATGAAGTAATAATATTTTTGCTATTCAAAATCTGGTTAACCACATTTTCAACTGGCTGCCTGACATCAATTCCAAGGTCAGAGTAATCAGTGTAGTGAAAAGCATAATCCTTGTCTTTTGTCGGTGTTTTATCCTGAATAAACTCCGCAATACAAAAGGCTGGTATATGGGTTTTGATATTTGAAACGTCAAATCCCTGTGCTTTTAAAATAGCCTTTGAAATTTCACCACGAACATACTTTATATTATTACTTTCGCACTTGTCAGTTACGTTCATAAATCCCACCCCGTAAACGTGCATGTTAGGCTTAACAACGCCCAATATCGAGCCGTCTAATGCTATCCCTTGCATCCAGCTAAATTCTACGGTTTGCCCCAATTTTTCAAGAATATAGGGTGTTACCATATCGCCAAAATTACCAATGTCCTTACAAGCCCAAAAAGCGTACATAACTATTTTGTTGAGTAATAAGCCATTTTCAAAAGGTCGTGAATATTCATGTTTTGCTTGGTATTCTTATTAAAAACCTTAATCACATCACCAGTAACTACCTGTAATTTTTTGCCGGAAGGAACAACATAATATTTGCGCCCGGTCATCAAGTGCATTTGGTCAGCTTTGGCCTTTGCCGCCCTAAATTGGAATTTACGTTTGTACCAGTAATATTTAAAGATTATCCAAGATTTTATTTTTTTCATGCCGTGTAAATTATTTTACAAATTTAAGCAATTTATCTTTAAAAAACGTATCCAGTTGTAAATATTTTTTCCTGTTCTCAATTCCTATCTGCCTTAATTCTTCAAAATCCATGTTAAAGACTGCCTGAATTTTGTTCGACAAGTCAATAGGATTTACCTTGAATAACGGGACAAGGTTATGCACTCTCGCCCGTCGCCCCTCCACTAAAAATCTTTTGTCTGTGATAAACTCATTCATCGGAGGTCTATCTGTGGTCAGGATAACCGCCCCGGTGCTACGTGCTTCATTAATATAATGCCCGAAGCCCTCGTACATTGACGGGCAAAGGTGAATAATACAGGCGTTTAAAAGTATCTTTAATTTATCAAACGGCTGTCTCTCGGCAAATTCCAAATTGTTAAATTTTCCGGTATGGCGTGAACTTAAAGAGAAACATTTTGGCAAGTCCGGTCTTAACTGATAAGCACTAATTAAATTATCGGTATTTTTCAACATAGATTTGCCCTCAATATGCACTAACTGTTTATCTTTGATAATACTTTCATCATAGATATCCTGACTTGTAAACCCGGTATAAATACAGTTAGGATGGAATTTTTTAAATACTTCGACAGCGTGAAAAGTCTTGCAAAATACCATGTCGAATTGCTTTATCTTTGGCAACCATTTGGGGTCGAACCACTCGGCATTTGGAATAAGGATATTCACACGGTTTTTTTCTATCTCATCATATCTCGGAATTTCCAAATGTAAGGCATAATCACCATTCGTGAAACATCTTTGCCGCTTTATATAATCAAGAATATAGCAGGTATGTTTGCTTAATATTCCTTTGAGAATATTGGCATCCTGCTCAAGACCTACGCCATTTAACGATGTGTAAATATTGATTATCATTTATCGTATTTCCCCGGTATATGAGCCACCACATACCCGGCAATGTTTAACTGTTTATATTCCTTAAATTCGTTAACCAATGACTGGATAAATTGCCAGTCTTCATAGCCATAACGACCTATTGGCGGCCAGCGTGAACAACATTTTTTGTGAATAATATTTGATGTGCCGCACATGAACGGTTTGATGTTGCACCTCCTTTGAATCGGAGTGTCTGTATGCAAAGTAATGTCATCAACAAAATACAGGTTGTGGTTCGTGATTTCATCATTTAATTTCTCCAAATAACCACCTGTAAAATAGTCGTCATTGTCAAGGTAAAGAATGTATTTGCCTGTTGCCCTGTCAATCCCAATGTTGCGACCGTTTGCACTCCATTGTTTGCCAGTTGCGGCCCGTTCTAACTTGAATAATTTAAGGCTCTCCGATAAATCAAAGTTTTGCAGGATTATATCAACTGTTTTTTGACACCCATCAGCAACTATAATCATTTCAAAGTCTTGAAACGTCTGATTCAATACAGAATCAATAGCCCTCAGCAACTTACTTTCCTTATCTCTTGCGGAGTTCGGATAGTCTGAAATTAAAGACTGCATGATGATTGTAAATTGCATTTTTGCCGTGTTTGAATATGTTACAATAAATAATTACTTTCCAATATTTTCAAGTTTTCTTTTGCCTTTTCAGGTAAATAAATATGCTGTTCGTCTTTGTGATAATGGAAAAATACGTTGTGAAAAATGTCATGTTCTTCTATTACAGGAATGCAGCCACACATAACGGCCTCGAATAAACGATATGACCAATTACAATCACCAACCGGGCATAATGCAAATTTTGCCCTGCTTAACCCTATATAATAATTTGAATCATAAGTAAATTTATTACCATTCCTCCCCCTGAATGAGTTGATAATAGTGGCGTTTTTGAGGCCATACATCCATTTTCTTTGCGGAGTTATTACACCACGGAAATAGTACTCTGTGGTTTTTTCTGATTTAAGTACCTGGCAAACCTCAAATAAGGACATAGGAAATATTAATGGGTATTTTTTGAAGTCAACGTAACTTACAGCGTTCCTGTGGTCGCAATCAATTCTGCTAAATTTAATACATTTTTCCGTTAAGGCTTTGCGGATGAAATGTTCTTGTAGGTTCATGCTGTGTTTTTTGTGATTTACTTTTTAAACTGATTTTAATATTTTCTTTTTGTTCTTCAATTCCTCTTGTTTGCTAATCTTTGTCTGCGTTCCCTCATCCCCATCGGCCACCGGATAACCTTTTTTCTTTGCCGCCCACTTGCTTATCCATATCAACTCGTGTCGGCATTGATAACCGCCTTTTTGAACCAAGAACTTAACGCCGGGGATTTTACCAGACCACTCTATTTTGTCAAATTCCTCTGCATCTTTGCGGCTGAAAACATGCCATAATTTATTCTCAAAAACGTGCTCTGCAATTATTTCACCATCTTTTTTTACAACATCTTTGCCGCCTACGCAAAAAGGGCGTGATGTCTTTATCTCTGTGCCACCGTAAACGAAATAATTAAGCCCCAAATAATCAGCAAAGAAATTATCTTGTTGTTGTGATTGCGAAAAATAGGCATCGTGAGCATAGCCTTTGACATACCTGTCATAAATACCGTTTGCACCCTCTTTGCCAACTGTCAGCTCTTTTAAGCCTTTGGCGAACTGTTTTAAATCAACTTGTCGCTCAACTCCTGTACGGATGTAATCAGAAACCGCCTGTTTCATCTCATCAGTAACGGCCAACCGGTTTAAAAATCCGTTCTTTACCAGTGTGCCGTCAGGGTTAACGCCTGTCATTCGTGTAATGTTCTGAATTTTATCCTCTATATTTGCCACCGTTTGCGCTGATGTCATGTTACGGAAGTAGTCTGATGTGTAGCCGGTTGTTTTGATCATGTTTTCGCCAAGTCTCTTAAAAACAGAATCGGCAAAGTTCTTTTTAAATAGATCCATTTCCTTGTAAAATGAATCGAGAATTTGAATGTTTTTTGCTGATTGGAGTATTACACCGTTTTCGGTTTGTAGCTCCATTACAACTCCTGAAATTAAGAAATTCAACAGCTCTTTTTGCAGTCTTTGAATGTCAGAATCAAACAATGTCAAAGAATGGTCAATAAAGTTGACTTTTTTTTGATATTGTTTTCTCAATTCCTCGACTGTGAGTTCCTTTGGCATTAATCTTCTTCGTTAAATTGCAAGTATGGCTGTGTGTTGACTGGCTTATACATCTCTACAAATTTATCAATCTCGGCTTCAAATAGCTGTTTTTGTTTTTCAAATGTGAAGTTCAGAAACTCAGGTATAACCGATAATTCTTTTATGATGTCGGGCCCTAAAAGGTATTTTAATCTAAGCCTGTCATTGGTTTTCAACTGTGATAATGTCAACATTATCATTTCCTTTGTCTTTCCTGAAAATGGTATTAGTTGCCTTTGCAGGTCGTATATTGTTTCGTCACCGCCCATTGCCCTTACTAATTCTTTATTTATCAATCCAATTACTTCATCATTTGCCCCGGCTGTTTGTGCTGTTTGCAAAAGTGTCAATAGCTCTGTTTTGTTGAGTAGTTTAAAATCTTTTCCAACCTTAACGATTACGGTTATTTCACGGTCAATAATGTCGGCAATTATTTTTAACCCCTCCTCTTTGACCATCGAATAGTTGACGGCATAAAGGTAAAGAGTATCATAAAGGTTTTCAGTTTCAAGAATCTTTGCCGTGGCTGTGTCTGCAATTTCCTGTCTGCTAAAAATATCCGTGTTGAAAATTGCCTTGCGGAAATAATCCACCATTTCACGGATGTAGTCTTTTTGCAATGTGGCAACCTCAACAGGGATTTGGATGTATTTCACTATGTTGTCAAGTGAAACAATATCCTGTGGACTATCTGGCAATGGTAAATAGATAAATTCTAAACCGCCCCTTGTTACATCAATTATTCCGGTGCCGTCACAGGTTGGGCAGGTATGGCCATCAATCTTATAAACACCATCTGTGTCAACAGCGCACCCGTCAGCTGTGCATTTGCGTACATACTGTATTTTCTGCATATGGGCATGGCGGCACATCGTAATATCTAATTCGGAATTTGTCTTTAACAACTTATCTAAAAATGGTATTCCGTAATGATACTGGTTCACAAAACATTTGCCGTTGTATTCGTCATCGGTTAGGTACCCGACCTGTGTCGCAGGTGTCTGTTTGAGCTTGTAAGGCTGTGGAATTACAACCTGATACGTGTTATCGTCAATATTTATAAGATTTTCATTCTCAAAAACATTTACCGAAATAGTTTTATTTTTATGCTGCTCGATAAATGTTACCGCCCCTTCTGCCGTATATATGGTGTATTTATTCAGCACCTTTTTATCTGATTCCTCAGCAACGGGCAATTCCTGCCAGTCGATTAAATATAACAGGTCGGCATTTTTATACTCATAGTAAATGGCATTTTCTGAATAAACCTCATAAGGGTATGGCTGTGCTAACTTTTTGCCGTCTGTGCCGGAAAATTCATACACTATAAAAGCGTTGGGATCAATCTCGCACAACTTCGGTAATCTGTTGGCCAGGTACTGGTCAAACCCGTACCGCCCGAAGTAGTCAAGTACGTGCTGAAATTCCTGAACGTCTTTTGTAAACCACTCAACTTTGACGGCTTCTGTTCTCGGAACCCTGTTAAACACCGACATTGAGCCGTTAACTATGCTCTTACAAATGTTCACCGTTACCTCTTTGCGGAGTTCAAATGCTTCCTCCGTTTCTGTGGAAGTGAATCGGTGTAGTTTTTCATCAATTCCAATTCCCAAGGAATACGCCTTGTATTCATTTGTCAACTCCACGCACCTGTCATATAACGGGTGCCGTTTGCCGGTTAATATTACGTCATATAAAATTTCTATTGCCTGTGATTGTGTGATAATGTTTTCTGCCATTAATTGAGGTTTTCGGGATGTGTGAAATATTCCAATAACAAAGCAAAATATAAAATCGTATGCAAATCCTGCTCTGATATTTGATAGTATTTCATAACGACAAATATACTATTTATTTTTGAATAAATGCAAATTTATTTTTTATTGGGTTATTTGTCCGCTTAAATATTTGTTAAATTAACTATAAATTATATCGTTTATGCTAAATAATGCCGGTAAAACAATTGGAGGCGGTCAAATAAAACTTAATTTGTACCCGTTTCTGATCTTTGGGATTATTCCGTATCGCATCGCATCTACAAAGTCATCCTGAAACTTTACAGGCTCGTTCAATATCATTCCGTTTTTGTCTGTTTTCCAACTGTACGACCTTAATTCCTTTATGCCATTTAATGAATCTTTTGTTACAAACAAGTCGTATTCTTTAATCATATTGATTTCGTCAACGACATGTTTTGCGCCAACTCCTTTTATGTTCCAACCCATCCGGTAAAGTTCTTCTATGCTGTCGGGCCGTGCGCTGTCTGCAAAGATTTCATCTGACCTCTTACGAATACCGGCACCAGCCAACGCCTGTGATATGTCGCTATTTAACATCTCTGATAAATAACAAAGTTCCTGAACGTAAACTCTTTTAGCATTGTTGTCAATTCCAATCTTAACTAAAACAGTTGGGTGATTAAAGCCAAAATCAAGCCCGTAGCTGATATTTCTAACTGACTGCGGTATGCTGTCGCACAAATGGAAGTTCGGATAAACCAGCCCCTCTATTGAGCCTATTTCGCCATCCAGATAAACCCGTTTGTAATTTGCATCTCTTTCGGCACGAAGTAACACATCTTTTTTTATAGATTCCGGGCAAAACTGGTTGTCAAATATATTACTCTTAATAACCGTTATATCTTCGGCATACTGGGGATTGTTAATGTATTCAGGATAAATAAAAAATTCGTGTGTAGGGTTCCAGTCGGCATAAATACGGCATGATGTACGCTGTGCCATGTGGAAAAAGGTTTCATATTTCCAGTTTTGTATCTCATTGCAAAAAAGATATTCCCTGCTTGGGCCATGCACCCTGTCCGGGCTGTCAACTGACATAAACTCAATCTTTGCCTTTCCTACCGTGTAAAAAAAATCTGATTTGTTTTGTGAACCTGGTACATAGATATTTTCATTATTCAGAAAGTCATAAAAATCTTTCATTGCACCCTTTTTCATGTGGGGCATTGTTTCCGATGCTACGGTGCAGGTAATGGGTTTGTCTTTATTCTTTAATGCTATAAGGTAGGCTATTTGCATTAATGAAACGGTCTTTGAGCTTCTTGTACCTCCCGGATTAAGAACGTACCTTGTATTTGCCCTGCAATTTTTTGAAAATACGGTTGTTGTTTTCATCCCAGGTTATCAATGATGTCTTTTTGCTCCTGAGTAACGTTTAATGTTGGCGTGATGTTGTTAAATTCGATCTGCTGTTGCGCCTTTCCTATTGCCCTGTCAAGCATTTTATCAATAATATCAAACCCCTTATCTGAAAGTATCTTTTTGCCAACTATGCGGATTAAGGCAGGCTGTTTCAAATCCTCAACCAGTTTTTTCAGTTCCGCCATCTCCATATTTATCAACCTCAGATAAATATCTTTTATCTCGTTGGCTGTCGTTGGCTTTATTCCCTGTTCTTCAAGTTCTTTGTTAACGGAGTTGATGGTCTTGCGAGGTCTGCCGTTCGGGTTTGCCGTTTCGCCTTTTTCAAGCAAATGTATCTCGCCGCCTTTTCCGCCTTTTACCTTTCGCATTTCGTTGTTTATTCGTTGTTTACTTTGAGCGATAAGGTCGAGTCGAACGCCTCCTCAAGACTGGAAGTCTTTTGTGCTACCGTTACACTATTATCGCATTTGTGCCTTTCGGCTAATGTTATTTTTTCACCTTTATACATCCCTGCTCCCATTTCATCTATTTTGCTAAATGGTAAAATTGGAACGGTTAATCTTTCCTTTGCTCTTTTATTAAGAAAGTAAATGTATT
>ERZ795059.6514-NODE-6514-length-10322-cov-8.818740_pt1 | contig 10322 bp, 8 predicted proteins | sample MGYA00375143_ERZ795059 | MGnify/ENA primary metagenome ERZ795059 (study PRJEB30188, sample SAMN05720168) | activated sludge metagenome | isolation source: Anaerobic digester | place: USA | collected 2015-01-07 ... | reverse complement strand
CATTTTACCATGTTGTTGATTGAATTTGTAGGTATTATTACATCATTATTTGATATAAATAAAAAATCATAATTTCTTACAATAAACTCTTTGTAAAGAATGTTCCATGAATCAGTAACCCCTTTTCCAATCGTCTTTTTAATTATTTTTAAATTATACTTTTCAAGAATTGATAATTTATCTTTATCTACATCTGAGCAATCATCAACCACAATTAAATCTAATTGAATTTCTTTATCTAATTTATCTCTATTAATTGATTCTATACATTTTATTGTATAATCAATTTGATTGTACATTGTTACTCCTAAGAGCACTCGTTTCTTTTGAATGGTATTCATAAAAAATCTTTATTAAATCAATGCAATAATTATTCCTATTCCTGTTAGAACTAATCCTAGTATAGTTTTGTGAGGGTTTATTTTTTCTTTTGGACTTATCTTGTAATCAGGAGTAATTCGGGTTAAATTTGGATTATAATAAGGGTCATTTTCAAGGATATCTTTCCATTTTTTGTTAAGTATTTTTATTTCTTTTCTAAATCGTGGGTTTTGTATTGTTTCTGCTCCTCTGCTTGCAGATTCGTAGTGGTATAATTTTGCATGGGGGGTGTAGACATTTTTGTATCCCTTTTTCATTAGCTTTAAACAAAAGTCAACGTCATTTAATCCTACTTTAAAATTTTCTTCATCAAGTCCGCCTACTTCAATAAACTTTTTTCTTTGAACCATAGTGCATGCAAAAGTAACTGCACTAACGTTTCTAGTGATTTTATGGAACCCAAAATACCCTGGAGCTAAAATATTAATTCCTCTAAATGCATGGTCTGCTGCACCGCATATTCCTATAACAACTCCTGCGTGCTGGATTGTGCTATTTGGGTAAATTAACTGAGCGCCAATAGCGCCTGATTCTTTTTTGATTGCTTCTTCAAGTAGTCTTTCAATCCAATCTGTGTTTATTATTTTTGTATCATCATTTAAGAAAAGTAAATAATCAGCTTTACTTTTTTTTACTGCATTATTATTTATTTTTGCAAAGTTGAATGGTTTTGTTTTATCAACTATAAAATTAAATTTTGTTGGGTTATTTTTTTTGTATTCATCAAGCATATCATGTGTTCGTATTGAAAAAGAATTGTCTACTACAGTAATTTTATAATTTTTGTAAGAAGTTTTTTTAAGTACTGACTCTATGCATTGTTTTACAAGTTTTATTTTTGGCCCAGTTGGGATTATTATTTCAACTGTTGGAGTTTGGTTTAATTTATATTTTATCTCCCAAAGTCCAATTGGGTCAATATTTTTAACAGTAGCTTGAATTTTATTTCTTTTTAAGTAATCTTCAAGAACTAATTTTGCTGCTTTTAATGCATAGGGTTTTGCTTTAGGTGATTTTGCTGTAGAGTTTCTTGATGCTCTCCAATAGTAGAGAATTTTTGGGATGTGGTGTATGTTTTTAGTTAGTTCTGTTATTCTCAAAACCAAGTCATAATCTTGTGAACCATCATATTTTTTTCTTAGTAATCCAACTTGTTCTACTAAGCTTTTGCGATAAACTGAAAAATGACAAATATAATTCATTGATAGTAATGTTTCTGGACTGAAATTTGGTTTAAAAAAATAATCATATTTGTCTCCAAAGTTATTTATTTTTGCTTCGTCACTATAAATTAAATCCAAGTCTTTATTTTTATTCAATGCTTTCACAACTTCAAATAAAGCCTCTTTTGACAAAATATCGTCATTATCTAAAAAACCAATAAATTCTCCTGTCGACATTTTGATGGCGTGGTTTGTTGCATTTGAAATGCCCTCATTTTTTTTAAGAAATTTTATTTTGATATTTGGGTCATTAATCGATTTTAAGTATTTCACGATATCCTTTTTTGTTGAATGATCATCTACTAAACAAAGTTCCCATGTTGAGTAAATCTGATTTTTTACTGAATTAATGCATTCGGTGAGTTCGTTTAAGTCAGGATTGTAAATTGGTGTGACTATACTTATTTTTGGATTGTATTTGAATGTATTTTTTATTAAAGATTGGGGGTAATTGATATGGGGGCTAGGAAATAAACTAAAAACCCTTTTTTTTGATTGATAGTAATATTTATTATCTGGTGAAAGAATATACAAAATTAGTGAGTTTTCTCCAACATTAAAATTTTTGTGAGGTATTGTTGCTAAAAATCCACTTTTTAAGTAGTCTTTACTTGCATGTGCGTTTGAAACATCTATTCTTTCAAGTCCTGTTTTTGCTTTGAATAGCTTGCCATTTAAATTTATAAAAATTGTTTTAGCTGATTTTTCATCAATTTGGTCAACTGCCCACCCGTATAGTGTTATTGGCTTATCTTTTTCAATAAAGAATTCGTTTTGTTCATCAAAGCGAGTATTGTTTAATAAATCAATATTCCATAGAGTTTCTTGCATAGTGTCTTTTGCTTTAATTAAGTTGTTTTTTGAAATTTGGAAATTCATTGTCTTTGGTTTGTTTTTGGATTTGTTTTTTGAAAAAAATTTAGTAATTAAGCCTATTTTCATTAAGATAATTAAATGTGTAAAGTTTTTATATACTTAGAGTGTTATTCATTCATGGCGAAGATGGATTTGATAGCGCAAGGTACTGTTGAGTATCTTGTTATTATTGCTGTTGTTGTGGTTGTTTCGCTTGTTACTGTTAATATGACTGTTAATATAGTTGAACAAAATAGTGGTGCTTCTGAAGAGAGTGCGAAAATAGCTTGGAAAATGGCTTCTCCTTTTGCAATAATTGATTGGAAAATGGATTCAAGTGGTCTTTTGACTGTTACCCTAAAAAATAATTATGATAAAATTGTTTACTTTAATTACATGAATATTGGGTTGGATCAAAATAATTCTAGTTTTTCTTTGCCAGTGGGTCAAACAAGAAATGTCGTAATTAATATGGGGGATACTTATTCTTCTGGGCAAAGATATTCTTATAAAAAGCCGGATATAATCATTGATTATAATACTATTTACATCCCTAATTCTAGACAATATGCACCAACTGATTTAACTGGAAAAGTTAGTTAATTGCAATTAATTTTTTGCTTTTTATGAGTATTAATTTTGATAATAAGTGGTTAATTGCTTTTAGCCTTTTTTTGGTTTTGTTCCTTGCTTTTTATCTAAGAGTTAGTTCTAATTCAATTGATTTAATTGACTCAGATTCTTTTTATCACGCAAGAATGGTTAAGTATTTGATTCAAGAGGGGAGTTTGCCTAGTACGGACCCTTTAGCTTATTATCAAGTAAAAGGAGGAACTCCTTTAATTAAAACAGATTTTTTTTGGATGAGTGTCTTTATATTATACAAAAATTTTTTTGGATTAAATTATAATTTTGTTTTATTTTATCAGTTATTATTATTTTTTCCAGTTGTTTGTGGTTTAATTGGAATTTTATTAATTTATTTAATTTCAAGAAAATTATTTGATTCAAAAATTGGTTTAATCTCGGCTTTTTTTGCAGCGACTATTCCTTCAATTATTTATAGGACTTCAATTGGTTTTTTTGAAGATGAAAACATAGGGTTATTGCTTTTTTTGCTAAGCATCTTGTTTTATGTTTACTCATTAAAAGAGAATAATTCTAATAAAAGAATTTTTTATTCGTGTATCACTGGATTTATAATTGCACTAACTTCAATGACTTGGAGAGCTTATATTATTCTTTTTTTAATTTTCTTTGCCCAAGTCTGTGTCGGGTTACTGGTTGTATCAATTAGTTTAAAGAAAAAACAAATTGTTTTTAAAGAATTAAAAAATTTTTTTACTAATTCTATTTTATTATTTATTTCAATGTTAATAGGATTAAATTTATTTGGTCAAAATTTGTTTAAAGATTTAAGTTTTTATCTAATGCTTGGGAGAGTAATAATTAATGAAAATTTATTAATTTTAACAAGTATTTTTTTATTAAGTTTTGTGTTATTATTGAGCTTTTTAGTATTAAATAAAAATTCATCAATTAAAAAAAGTTTAAATAAATCAATTCCTCTTTGTTGTTATTCAATTATCGGTTTTTTAGTTTTTTTATTATTCTTCGTTTTAAGCAAGGCAAAAGATAGTATAAATTTATTTATTTATGAAGAAATTTCAGGTTTTTCGTTCATGCTTGAACAAAATGGATTAGGGTTATTTTTAGTTATTTTTTCTTTAATAATCCTCCCTTTTTTTATTAAATCTGATGATGAAAAAAGGTTAGAATACTTTTTCTTATTCTTAATCTTAAATGCAGGTTTGTTTATGGCGTTGTATCAATTAAAGAATATGTTGCTTTTTGGAGTGGTAATGTCTATAGGAATTGGTTTTTTGATTCAAAAAGTTTTTTTAGTAATAGTTAATTTGAAAAAAAAAGTAATATTAAAGATTTTCTTAAAGGATTTAAAGTTTGATAAAATATTTTTAAGAAATATTTTATATTTTTTGTTGGCAATTATTATTTTTAGTAATTTATTTTATTCTTTTTTAATGATTCAAAACACAGAATCTGTTACTCAAAAGATTTTTGGGGTAAAAGAAGCTTCTGTTTGGTTAAAGTCGAATTCGGATGTGAATTCAAAAGTCTTTTCTTGGTGGGATGCAGGGCATTTAATAACTTTTTTTGGAGAAAAAAAAGTAGTTTGTGATAATAGAAATTATTTTGGCCCTTTAGGTCAAGTTAATCAAGATGTTGCAGAATTTTTTAGTACTACTGACGCTAATCAAGGGAAAAAAATAATTGAAAAGTATTCTCCTAATTATATTATAATTTACCCTCAATTATTTACTCAATTAAGAGTATTTAGAGCGTATTATAAGAGTCCAAAAGAAGCTTTAGATTCAAAATTTAATAATAATTATTACGGTTTTTGCGAGAGGGTTGATGTAAATATTATTTGTGATGGTCAAGTTTTGGTTGATTTAAGGGAAGATAAATCAGATTACTGGATTGAGGCGAGTAATTCTTTAATTGATGGTGAAGAATATTATTTTTATTTAGGGGAAGATTTTTATTTTATGGTTGATGAAAATACTAATCAAACAAATTTGGCTAAAATATTTTTTGAAAGTGAAGAAACAAAAAAATATTACGAAAAAATTTACTCAAAAAATGGGACGAGAATTTTTAAAGTTTTGAAATAATTAAATTGTGAAGGTGTTTTTTTGAAATATAAAAGAATTAGTGTAGTTATTCCTTCGTATAGGGACAAAGAAGGTTTAAAGCAAACTATTGATTCTATTAAGAGCCAAAATTACCCTTCTAAATATTATGAAATAATAACTATTATTGATGTTTCTCCTGTAGGAAGAGCTAGGAATGAGGGGGTTAATCGTGCTAATAATGAGCTAATTGCTTTTATAGATTCTGATATGGTTGCTCCAAGAAATTGGTTAAGCGAAATTAATAAAATTTTTCAAAATTCTAAAATAGATTTAGTTGGATCTGATATTGAGATTTTTGGAGGGGATTCTTTGGTAGAGACTCATGACAAGTTAGTTGGTTTGCCTGTGAGTGGTATTTTGGCAAGGCAGGGTTACTTAATTACTGCTGGTTTGGTAATAAGAAGAAAAAAACTTTTAGAATTAGGTTCTTTTAGGGAAGATATTCCTGTGGGGGAAGATACTGAACTTGGTTTTAGGTCAAAAAAAATGGGTTTGAAACCAGTAATTATGGAAAAAGTAAATCTTAAACACCCTGCAAAAAAAAGTTTCCTAAAAGTAATTAAAAGAGAGTATTTGAGAGGTCAAGCTTATGCTAAATTGGGTTTGTATTGGGTTTTGGATAATTTTTCAAGTAAAAGTTTTTTAGAAAAAGTAATGTATTATTTTCCAAGAACCTACTTTGGATATGCTAAAATGCATTCTAACAATAAGGTTTGGCATGAACAAAGTAATTTCAGAGAAATTGGTTTATATATTTTTTATTTAATATTATGGGTAATAAAAATGACTTCTTTTGCAATATTTTCAATTATTTTTTGGATAGAATCAATTTTTTCTAGTTTATTTAAACCAGATTAATAATCCTGCGAATTATTTTTTTATAAATTAAGAATATTTTGTCTCTCACAGAATTATTTTTTTTATTGCTTAATATATATTCACTATTTGTAAAAATCTCTAAAATTTTTTTATCAGAAATTAATCTTATACTCTGGATTTTTGTTCTTTTCTCAATTATTTTTGGTAAAAATAAAATAAAATCAATTGTTCCAATAAATTTCCCTAGTAAATAACTTAATTTTAAGGTCAATAATAAATAAAGATAACTATAAACTAAATCAAATATTAAAATTGGAGTTAGTATCAACAGGGTTTTAATTTCCCAATTAACAAAAAAGTTAATTAGGGAATTTTTTTCAACATTTCTGGAAATATTAAATTGACTAAGTTTTTCTACACTTTTTTTGCTTGCATGAATAAAGAATGCATTTTTAACCAAATGATTACTTCTTCCTCTAATTAACTGTTTAAAACCTATTTGGTTCTCTTCTCCAAAAAGATAATAATCCTCGTCAAAAAGTAAATTATTTTTTCTTGAAATAAAACATGCACAATTTGGCTCAAAATAATTAGAATCTTTTGTTCTTGAATAAAATCTAAATCCATTTAATTCAAAGACTATTCCTTCATAAAAGTTTTTGTTTTTTTTTCTGCTTTCTTTAGTTGTTAATTCTATTGGGTATGCTATTGTTGTTGAAGGGTTATTTTCTAAGTGTTTGACCAAGTTTTGAACAGTGTCTTCAAATAATTCAACATCATTATTCAAAAAAAGGATATATTTTCCTTTAGATTTGGAGATTCCTTTATTTAATGCTTTTCCAAATCCTTCATTGTATTTATTTTTAATAAAAATTATTTTATCAAATTTTTTTTGTGCAATTAAGTATAATTTTTCTTGGAAGTTTGATGCATTATCGACGATTATCAATTCAATATTTTTGTAATTTTGTAATTTAATTGATTGAAGACATTTTTCAAAAGATTCTTTTTCATTATAACTTAAAATTAATACTGAAACAAGAGGATTTTGTTTATTTTGCATAATTTTATTGGATTGAATATAATTAAATAGGCGCATTATTTTATCTTTGTACAATGGATTCAATATTTAGCAAGATAATTATTACTATTTTTTTACTTATTCTAATTTATGTTTTTTATCAACGTAATAGATTTAGATTTGAATTTAATTACAAATTTTTTCTAGTTTTTCTCCCTTATTTGTTTTTTGGTTTGATTCTTGAAAGATATTTTATTTTGCTTTTTGAGAAATTATTAACAAATAATTTAGGGTTAAGTATTTTAACTTCACAATTAATTGGATTTTTTGGCAATTGGTTATTAGTATTTTTTTTATTTTATTTAGGTTTAATTTTAAGTGATTCATTCAACAGGATAAGTTATAGAAAAACTGGGCTTTTTGGATTTTTAATTTGTTTATTTTTTTTTAGTTTCTCTATTTTTTTGAATAATTATGATTTATTTAATGCAAACACAGTTTTTTATCTCTTAATTTTAACAGGTATCTCTTTTGTAGTTATTTTTGGATTAAGGGTTTTAGTATTCAAAATTTTAAATTATGATTTATTTTCAAATAAATTAAATTTTTTTGTTTCTTTTGGACAAATCTTGGATGGATTTAGTACAGTTGCAATAATTTTTTTAGGTTTTTCATCAGTTCACTTTTTCTTTGAATTAAATAAAAATTTATTAAATATAATTATTTGGCTTTTAATAAAAATAATTTTTTCAGTTATAATTTGTTTTGTTTTTGATATGTATAAGAATCAAAACATTAATAAAAAAAATTTTGTAGGTTATTCAAAGAGTATTATTGGTTGGATTGGTTTTTTGAATGTATTTAAAAATTTGTTTTTGTTGCTAATTTGAGAATGCTAAAGAGAAGTGGTGTGGTATTAATTATTTGAATGAATTTCCTGCGCTTGTTCTTACTTCTTCAATTATTTTACCGCATTTGCATTTATAAAAATCTTTTTTAAGCAAATAACATTGATTATGCATTTCACTTGCTTTCTTGCAATAAACAAATTCTGTTCTACAGTCTTTACAATAGGTAACCATTTTTTTCACTTTTTTAAAATTAACAAAGTAAAGTAGTTTTAGGTAAAACTAATGATAAAAAAAGAAACTTTGGTTTATAAATTAGTGGGAGTATATTTGCAATTAATCACTTTAAATTGGACTAAATTTAGGTTATTATTTAATTTACTTAAGTTTTTGGTGAGCTGAAATCTCTGTGCTTTTAGGGCGGGGATGAAAGCGAACTTTTTTCTTTTTTTATGTTGTATTATTTCTCGCGCGGCGTGGCGCTGGCGCGCCTTTTGTGTGCCGCGTGGGAGTTGTTTCAACTATGAATGATTTGGTTAGCGGAGCTCATGCAATTTTTCAATGTGTGTATCATATAGAGTGGTGTCCTAAATATAGATTTAACGTTTTCAAAAAAGAGGGTAGTAAATGTGATATGGAAAACATTTTACAAAAAATTGCGTCGGAACATGAAATGCAAATCGAAGAATTGGCAGTGATGCCCGACCATGTGCACATGGTCGTACATGTAAATCCAAGCATCAGTTTAGCAAAAGCAACACAATTGCTCAAAGGCAGATCATCGTATGAGTATTTCAAAATACATCCAAATTTGCGAAACAGATATACAAACGGGCATTTGTGGAGTAGAGGAAAATTTTACCGAAGCGTAGGCTCAGTAGATTTAGAAACAACCAAACAATACGTACACAACCAAGTTGACATTCATCAAACAACATTAGGCGCGTTCTAAACGCGCAAATGTTAAGAAGCCACACCCTTTAGGGTGTGGTAATTCACATTCAAATTTTGAATTATTTTTTTTTTAAAAACAAAGATTTATTAAGTTTAAAAAAAATTATTATTGGTTTTTCTAATGCCTATTAATGTTCCTAATAATCTTCCTGCGAAGAATGCTCTTGAGAGTGAAAATATTTTTGTAATGACGCACTCAAGAGCAATTCATCAAGATATTCGACCACTTGAGATTCTTATTCTTAATTTAATGCCTGATAAAATTACTACTGAAACCCAAATATTAAGGTTAATTGGAAATTCCCCACTTCAAACTAATATTACTTTGATTCATCCAAAGAGTCATAATTCTAAGAATACTTCTAAGGATCACTTGGGTTCATTCTACAAATATTTTGAGGATGTTAAAGAAAAGCGATTTGATGGCTTAATTATTACTGGCGCTCCTGTTGAACAATTAGACTTTGAAAAAGTTGATTATTGGAGTGAATTATGTACTATAATGGATTGGAGTAAAAAGAATGTTTCCTCGACTTTTCACATTTGTTGGGGTGCACAAGCTGGACTATATTATCATTATGGGGTTAAGAAGTATTCTTTAAAAGAAAAAATGTTTGGTGTTTTCAAACATGTTGTAAGCAAAAGAAACATAAAATTATTGAGGGGATTTGACAATGTTTTTTATGTGCCTCATTCAAGACACACGGGAATCAATAAAAAAGATGTTTTAAAATATAAAGAACTTGAGATTTTATCTGAATCAAAAAAAGCAGGAGTTTATTTAATCGGTTCTAAAGATGGTAAACAATTTTTTGTTACTGGGCACTCTGAATATGATGCAAATGTACTAAAAAAAGAATACGAGAGGGATTTAGCTAAAGGACTAACTATTAATATTCCTAAAAATTATTTTCTAAAAAATGATTCTTCGCTTGAGCCAATTGTTAGGTGGAGGGCTCATGCTAACTTGCTTTTCTGCAATTGGTTAAATTATTACGTTTACCAAGAAACTCCATTTGAACTAAATAAAATTAAATAATATTTTAATTTTTTTATTAACAAAAAACGATTATTTATAATTCAATTGTTTATCTAATTTTTTATGAATGTTTTAGTAGTTAATTGTGGTAGTTCTTCACTTAAGTGTCAATTAATTGATATGGTTAATGAAAATTTTTTGGTTAAAGGGGTTATTGAAGAGATTGGTGGAAAAGCAAAGTATTCTTATCAAAAGAATGGTTTTGATAAGATAAAAAAAGAATTGAGTTGTGCAAATCATGAAGATGCATTAAAATTATTTTTAAATGATATTTTAAGTAAAGATAATAATATTGGAGCAATTTCTTCTATTGGTGAAATTAGTGCTATTGGGCATAGAGTGGTTCATGGAGGAGAGAGATTTAAGTCGGCTGTTATTATTGATGAGGAAGTTATTAAAGTAATTGAAGAGTGTAGTGATTTAGCGCCTTTGCATAACCCTGCTAATTTAATTGGTATTAATGCT
>ERZ795059.6507-NODE-6507-length-10330-cov-5.622774_pt1 | contig 10330 bp, 10 predicted proteins | sample MGYA00375143_ERZ795059 | MGnify/ENA primary metagenome ERZ795059 (study PRJEB30188, sample SAMN05720168) | activated sludge metagenome | isolation source: Anaerobic digester | place: USA | collected 2015-01-07 ... | reverse complement strand
AGTGCTTTCAGTACGGCCGCCCGTGCAGCTACTTCCCGCTGTGCCGCAGCGATTTCTCGCCGCTCGTCCGGGACAACCACTATCGCGTCGAGCCGCCCCACACCGAGCTTTCCGACCCTTCCATGACAACGGACAACACGCCCGTTTTTTAAGAGGAGACCGACATGATTCTGCCCAAGGAAAAATCCAAACCCAAAACCGAACTCTCGGAGTTCACGATTTTCGGCTACGGCATGCCCAAAATCGGCAAGACCACCTTTGCCGCCGGATTCCCCGACGCCGTCTTTCTGGCGACCGAGGCCGGGCACAACGCGCTGTCGATCTTCAAGGTCGATCTGCCCGACTGGGAAGCGTTTCTCGAAGCCTGCCGCGAACTGGCCGAAGGCAAACACGGCTTCCGCAACATCATCATCGACACCGTCGACAACCTCTGGCTCCTGTGCCGCAACCACATCTGCACGAAAAACAAGATCGAGCACGAAGCGGATCTCGCCTACGGCAAGGGTTATGCGCTGATCCTGGGCGAGTTCGCCCGCGTGCTGATGAAGCTGTCGATGCTGCCCTACGGTCTCGTGTTGATCTCGCACGCGACCGTACAGGAAATCCAGACGCGCACCGGCACCCTCCACAAGATCGTGCCGTCGCTCCCCGAAAAACCCCGCAAAGTCATCCTCGGCATGGCCGACATGATCTTGTTCTTCGACCAGGACATCGTTCGCGCCGACGACGGCAAGCAGAACATCCGTCGCGTCATCCGCACGCAGCCGAGTCCGAACTTCGAGGCAGGCGACCGCACGGGGCGGCTGCCCGAGGTGATCGATCTCGATTACCGGAAGTTCACCGAGGCCTTTGGCCGCCCGGCCCAGACCACCGCCAACACCAACAAGAAATCGTAACCGCAGGAGGACACGATCATGACAACTCAACCACCCGTTGATTCCACCGATCTCACTCAGTTCGACGAAGAATACGCCGCGACCGAAGTTCAGCCCAACCAGTTCGACGAAGTGCCGGACGGCAAGTACCAGGTCAAAGTCGAGAAGGTCGAACTCGCCCGCACGCAGAACGGCGCGCCGATGCTCAAGTGGCATCTTCGCGTGCTCGGTCCCCAGAATCGCGGCCGCATGATGTTCCACAACAACGTCATGGCCTCAAGCGAGAACATCAAATTCCTGAAGGCCGACATGCTCACCTGCGGCTTGGAACTGGGCAAGCTCTCCGATTTGCCCGGGCGGCTCGGCGAACTGCTCGACGTGGCGCTCGAGGTCACGAAGAAGACGCGCGGCGAGTACGCCAACGTCTATTTGAGCAAGCGCATAGTCCTGGACAATCCGGACGCGGACTACAAGAGCGCGGCCAAAGGCCCGCTGTCGGCGTTCTGAGCATGGATGCGGCCGCCATCATTATCGACACCCGCGAACAGGTTCCCTATGCCTTCGATTCCCGGCAGGTGGTGCGCCTGGCTCTGCCTGCCGGGGATTACTCGGTCGTGGGATTCGAATCGGTGGTCGCGGTCGAACGCAAGACGCTCGAGGACTTCGTCCATTCGGTGATCCGTGACCGTGAGCGATTCAAAAAGGAACTGGCGAAGCTCGCGGACTATCTCCAGGCCTGCATCGTCGTCGAGGCAAACCTGCCCGACGTGCTCTCGGCCCGATATCCATCGGGCGCGCATCCCCATTCGGTATTCGGCGCGGCGGTCTCCATCTGCGTGGATCACGGTGTGCCGGTGTATTTCTGCGGCGACCGCCAGGCGGCCCGCCGGTTCACTGAAGAATTCCTGGAGCGCGCCGTCATGAAAATGAAAGCGGAAAGTAATCCATGAATGAACCGACTCAATACCTGCGCGGCCGCGTCGAGACGCTGTTTCATGCGTCGCCGGGCTTTTCCGCCGGGCAGCTGAAGGACGATGACAACCGGCTCGTCACGTTCGCGGGCAAGGTGATCGCCGCCGTCGGCGAGCAGGTGATCCTCCAGGGCGCGTGGGTGAATCATCCGAAATATGGAAAGCAGTTTCAGGCCGACACGCTCACGCACGATCTCGATCTGTCGGTCGATGGTCTGGCCCATTACCTCGCCAACAACCCTGCGTTCGTCGGGCTGGGTCCGGTCAAGGCACGCCGGATCGCTCAGACCTTCGGCCGCGATTTCGGTCGCGTGATCGTTGAGAATCCGGAAGCCGTGGCAAAGGCCGGACCGATCACCATCGAGGCCGCGCAGAATATTCGCGTCGAGTGGATGCGACATCAGGCCATCAACGCAGCGGCGACCGAGTTATCCGCTTTCGGCCTCACGCATCACCAGGTGCGCTCGCTGATAGACAAGTACGGCAACGACGCGGTCTCCATCATCAAAAGCGATCCGTATTTGATCGTGCGCGACATCCGCGGCTTCGGCTTCAAGCGCGTGGATACCATCGCCCGCAAGGTGGGCGTGCCGAAGGAATTTCCACCGCGCGTTCGCGCCGGGATTCTCGACTGCCTCGATGACGCTCTCGACCAGGGGCACACCTGGGTCGAGGAAGCTGATCTCATCGAGCGCGCCAACAAGCTGCTCGTCATGGACTCGCTGCAGAGCCGCGACATCATCGATATGGAACTGAGCGGCCTGATCACCAAGGGGTCGCTTGCCTGCGATTCTTACGACGGCCGCTTTCTGATCGCCCGCGCCGACATCCGAACGATGGAGCGCGAGGTCGAGCAGTGGCTTCGCGGCGGCGATAAGGATCATCCCTGCGTGTTCGACCTGCTGGGCGTCTGGCAGAAGGTCCGCGACGGCGAGCTTTGCCCCGCGCTCAACCCCAAGCAGCGGGCCGCCGTGGTCGCTGCGCTCACGCATCAGATCACCGTGATCTCCGGTGGCGCAGGCAGCGGCAAGACTTTCACCGTGGGTGATCTGACCAAGACACTCGAAGAACACGGGTTGGCAGTGGTGCTCGCGGCGCCAACCGGCAAAGCCGCCAAGCGCCTCGAACAGGTGGTCGGCAAAGAGGCATTCACCATCCATCGGCTCCTCGGCTTCAACGGCCACGAATGGTCGCGCGGCCCCGACGATCTCATCGACGCCGACGTCATCATTATCGACGAGACCTCGATGGTGGACCTCCATCTGGCGTGGCGGCTCCTGCGGGCCATCGATCACGAGCACACCGCCGTTGTGTTCGTCGGCGATCACAACCAGCTGCCGCCGGTCGGACCCGGCGATCTGCTGCGCGACATGATCCATACGGGCATCGTGCACGGCGTCGTGCTGACGGATGTTGTTCGGCAGGCGGGGGAACTCAAGGAAAACAGCACGGCTATTCTGCGCGGGAACGTCGCCAAGACCTCTACCCATCTCGATGCGCGCGGCCGCCGCCCCTGGTATTGCATCGACGAGTTCACCGACCCGTGGGATGTGCGCCGGTTTATCCGCGATCTCTATGAGACCGTGCTGGCCGACAAGCTGGGCTTCGATCTGTTCGATGACATCCAACTCCTGACGCCCAAGCGCAAGGACATCCTGGGCGTCAACGAACTGAATGTCGAACTCCAGAGCCTGATTCAGCGGAAGCTATACGGTGTTGAAGTGCCCGCCGTTCCGCCCGGACGCAGGCCATCCTTTCTCCTTCACGACAAGGTCATCCAGCGCCGCAACAACTATGACATCGGCATCATGAATGGAGCGATCGGGCGCGTCGTCGAACTGATGTCCCACGGCGATTTGCGCGTGTGTTTCGACAACACCGAAGTGACTCTCAGCCGGGCCGACGGTGATCTGGACGACCTACAACTGGCGTATGCGCTGACGATCCACCAGTGCCAGGGAAGCGAATTCCCATGCGCCGTCGTGATCGTCCACAAGTCGCACTCCTTCATGCACAGCCAGAATCTTTTCTACACCGGCGTCAGTCGCGCCAAGCAGACTACCATCGTCATCGGCGACCGCTGGGGCGTTCGGAACTGCGCCACGAAGAAGGCCAACGACGAACGCAACACGTTCCTGGGTCTGTGGCGAAAGGATAACGAGGCGGCCTCGATCAAGGAGGCGCTGAATGGGTGACGCGCCTCGTCCGGATGCCATGACCGCCTGCCGTCTCCTGCGCGAATACTTTTTTTCGCGCATCGACATCGTCGCGGTGCGCCAGACATGGACTGACCGCAAAACCGGCGAGATCGTCTCCCAACCACGCCCGGTGATCGGTGACCAGCACCTGGACGCTCTGCTCACGTACCATGTCGCCGGTCCGGACAGCGGCAAAGCGCCGCCGCTCCATTACTTCAATCGCCGGACGGGAGGCCAAGTCGCCGATAGCCGCGGCTTCGACCGCCTGGGCACATACGCCGTGGCTCCCGACAATTCGTGTGTCTGGCTCTGCCTCGATTTCGACGGGCCGGGTCATCCGCTGCCGCTGGCCGATCCGCAGACGACGATGCTGGCTTGCGTGGAAACATGCCGCGCCCTTGGCATTCCCGTCCACATCGAGAAATCGGGAAGCGGCCACGGTTGGCATCTCTGGGCGTTCTTTAATACGCCGGTTCCCGCCGCCGATGCGCGGTTGCTCGCCCACCATATCGCACCCACGGGCCATGTGCTCACGACCGGCGAACCTGCCGACATCCGGATCGGGCGCGGGATCGAATGCTTCCCGAAGCAGAACAGCGTCAGCGATAAACCGTTCCGCGCGGGCAACATGGTGTGGTTGCCGTTTTGGTATGGCGCTAAGGACGGCGGCAATCAGTTTTACCAGGTCGCGAGCGACGGAAGTCTCGTTCCGTATGCGCCCGATGGATTCGAACGCCTGGCGGCCCCGCGGCTCCAGGAAATCCTCGCGCAGGTGCCCGACGATATCCGGCGATTCGTTCTGAAAACGAAGAGTGGACTAAAAGAGGCGTCAGCCCCCAAAAGTAGTCCACCTGCCACGCCCGGCAATTACGCACCCACCGACGCCGACCAGATCCGCGCGGCACTCGATCACGTCTCCTCTGACGTTCCCTACGACGACTGGCTCCGAATCGGCATGGCGCTTCACCATTGGGACGCGCAGGCGGGCCTTGCCATGTGGGATGCATGGAGCGCTCACGGCCAGAAATATGTTGAAGGGGAGCCGTCGCTCAAGTGGGACGGCTTCTCGTCCGGCGGCGGCGTCACTCTCGGCACGCTCTTCGACATGGCCAAGAAAGCGGGATGGGAGCCGCCCGCCCGCGAACGAACGCCGCTGCCGACCGACGAGGAGATCGAGCGCTTCATGGATATCGATCCGGCGGCGCTGCTCGACCAAGTCAAATCCGGGAAGCAGCGGGAAATCCTCGGATGCCTTCTCGAAGCGAATCGTCCGCTCACTCCCAAGGAGATCGCTGCAGAGATCGGCAAGGACCACAACTCCACCAAGGTGCTTCTGCATCGCATGGCGAAGGACGGAAAAATCCGGCGCGACGAGGCGGGCGGTTACTTTTTGGGATCGGATGTAACCCAAAAGGGCGGTGACCGGGTTACATCGCCGGTTACATCCGAGGAAAATGTAACCCGAAAGACGCCCGCAGCGGTTACATCTGAGGAAAATGTAACTCCGAATGTAACCGGCGCGGTTACATCCACCCCAAATGTAACCGCAAATGTAACCCGCGATGCTCTGAAAAATGTAACCGCGCCGGACGGCCCGCGCCTCCCAACCGTCGTCGTCAAACGCCAACTGCGATACGAAACAGGGGATGCCTGGGCTGTGGTCCACGCCTCCAATTATCCGCCCAAGCTGTTCCAGAGAACCGGCGGCCTCGTGCGCCTGGCCCATAGCGGCGGCGCGCCGCAGATCACGCCGGTCGGCGAGATCGCGCTCCTCGGGCATCTCTCCCAGGTCGCCAATTGGGTCGTGCAGACTAAAGACATGGAAGTTCCTGTCCATCCACCCAAGAACGTCGTCGCAGTGATGGTGGAGTTGCCGGACCCGGCACTGCCGCACCTGGACAGCGTCGTGTCCACGCCCGTGTTCAGTCTCGACGGCACGTTGGTCGCCGCTCCCGGCTATCATCGCGAGGCGCGGCTCTGGATGCATTACCCGGAAGGATTCGCGCCGGTGGAGATCCCCGCGAAGCCAACCGCCAGGCAGATCGAGTCGGCCCGCAGCCTGCTGCTTGATGACCTCCTCGTGGATTTTCCTTTCGCCGCCGACTCAGATCGCGCCCATGCAATCGCTGCGCTGCTGCTTCCGTTCGTTCGCCGAATGATCGACGGCCCCAGTCCCCTCCATTTGATCGAGTCGCCGTCGCCCGGCACCGGAAAGTCGCTTCTCGCCAAGACGATCTCCAAGATTGCCCAGGCGAAGAAGGATGCCGAGTGCATTCCTCTGGCGAAGGACGAAAACGAGAACTCCAAGAAGATCACGGCCATCCTGAGCCACACGCCGCAAATCATTCTCCTGGACAACGTCGCCGTGGGCATCCGGTCGGCCATACTCGCGGCCGTGCTCACCACCACCCAGTGGAGTGACCGCCTGCTGGGGTCGACGCACATGCTCTCGCTTCCCAACCACGCACTCTGGCTCGCAACCGCAAACAATCCCATGTTGACCTTGGAAATGGCCCGGCGCTGTGTGCGCATCCGTATCGACTCGCGCCACGACCGCCCGTGGCTCCTTGCGGGATTCAAACACACGCCACTCGATGAATGGGTCGAGGAGCATCGCTCCGAGCTTATTACCGCGCTGCTCACGATCATCAGAGGATGGATCGTCGCCGGGAAAAAGCTGGAAAAGATATCGTTCGGTTCGTTCGACGACTGGGCGCGCACCATCGGCGGCATTCTTCGGTTCGCGGAGATTCCCGGCTTCCTCGGCCATCTCGAAGAGCTATACGAAGCCGCCGATACCGAGGGCAACGAGTGGCGCGAGTTCACCGCCGCCTGGTGGGATCGCTTCGGGCCGAGGCTCGTCGCCGCTGCGGAACTTCTCGGCCTCGCGACCGAAAAAGGATTGCTCGCCGCGACCATCGGTGACGGCAGTCCGCAGTCCCAAAAAATCCGGATCGGTCGCGCTCTCAGCGCCATGCGAGACCGACAGTTCGACGTATATCGGATCACGACGCGGCGGGATTCCAGGTCAAAAAATCAAACCTACGGCCTCATGAATGTGGCCGATGGCACCACACAAACGCCCGGCGAAGTCGTTGATCTGTTCTCCGCCGGTCGAGGCACACCCACCGCACCCACCGCAGACTCACCGCAGGAAAATCCCCTTGAAAATCAAGGCTCCACGGTGAGTGCGGTGAGTACGGTGAGTGATTCCCGTGGAGCTTCCATGCGCGCGGGCGCGCACGCAGGACCATTATGGGAGCCGAGGGCGAACCCACCGCAGACACCGCACCCACCGCAACCCACCGAAGACATCGATCTCGCCGACTTCGATCCCCAGGAGGAGGAATCATGAGTGCCCTGATCACGGCGGCCGCCATTCGCGTCGCCTCGGACCTGAAGCATATCCCGGTTAATGGCCCCGGCGACCAACCCCAGGACATCATCACCGGCGACGCCGTCTACCGCCTGCTCGATGCGCCGTACTACGCATGGCTTCGCCGCCGCATGGAGCGCGCAAAGAAAGCGTTCGATGCAGGCACGCTTCCCGCCGCGACATGGCAGACCCTGCGCGAACGGTTCAATGCGATCAACGTATGGGCCGTCGCCCATATCGGCGAGCAGTCGCTAGTCCAGGCGATCAACACCCTCGACGAGAAATCGTATCCGCCCCCGCGCCACGACCATGTTGTCGGCCTGATCGACTCATGGGATGAACGCTCGGCCATCATGGAGCATGACGGCGGCCTCGAACACGCCGCGGCTGAACACGCGGCCGCCCAGCGGATCTCCCGCGAACTCACGCCCGAGGATGTCGAGTCGTTCAAGGCGCTCGGCGTCCAGGTCGACGTCAAATCTTCAGTCGGCAATTTCACGCTCGTGCCCGAATACACCGACCAGGCAGGCACATCTCGCATCGAGATATCCGCCGAGGACCTGCGGAAAATCTCGATGATCATGTACGCGTTCCCCGGCACCGAGATCACCTACGTCGGGCCGCAGCAACAAATGCCAGGCGCACCTTGGGAGCCGCAAATTGCCGCGCCTCCCCCGCCGACACCCAAACCCGAAACCAAACAATCACCGACGCAGCAGCCTTATCAGGCACCGCTGTTTTGAGGGAGCGAAATATGACCATGCCACACGCCCCCATGAAACTTGCCTACGTCGCGGGACCCTATCGCGGCCGCACGCACCATGACGTTTCCCAGAACATCGCGGCAGCCCGTGAGGTCGCCGCGCACCTGTGGTCGCTCGGCTACGCGGTCATCTGTCCTCACCTTAATTCCGCGTTCATGTCAGGCGCCGCGCCCGAAGAGACCTTTCTCAACGGCGGCCTGGCCATGCTGCGTCGATGCGACCTCGTTGTTCTTGTTCCCAATTGGCAAGCATCCCAGGGCACTGCCCGCGAGATTGAAGAGGCTCGCTCGTGCGGACTGCCCGTTTTCTCCGACATCGAGTTCGTTCCACCGGCCAACGCCACAGAGCAATGCGCCAATGAGTAAATCCACTGACACGACCCACGGAGGTTCCATGAAAGCCAATACCGAAAAATCAGCCCACGCCATCCATTGCGCCAACTGCCTGCACTGCAAGGTCTATCTCGAACGCGCGGATCGCGGCACGAAGAGCGAGAAACGTGTCCGGTGCGCGATGGGCAATTGGCAGACGCCCTCGAACAAGGAGCGGACCTACTGCTACCACACGGTGCTCTGCCGCCGCATGGCATCGTGCCCCGATTACGACAGCATGGGCGAGCACGACCGCGACGAGTTCCTGAAAGACCTGCGAGACAACCTGCCCGTCGACCGTGAAATCTTCTTGGCGGATCAATCCGCCGTCGGCGCTGGCGCATGAAAAAAGGCGTTCTCAGGGCTGTGGAGATTTTACCGCCCGATCTGCTGACGCGGCTCTATGAGCACATGCCGCGTGGAGGAATGCTCTATGTCCCAAAACGCAGAACCACCGCCCGCATTCGGCGCAACCTGGAGATTTTCCAGATGCGCTCGGAAGGCAAAACCATCACCGAGATCAGCGAGAGGATGCTGCTTCACCGCGCCACGGTCTATCGCATCTTGTCGCATTTCGTGAAGTGAAAAAGCACAGGGTCTGATTTGGAGTCTGTTCGTTTGTGATGTTTGAATCATGGGCACGCGGCCTCGCGCCGGTCGACGAATCGGCGAGGCACGATCCCAGATGCGAGAGGTTGAAATAGTGACTTCCAAGCAGAATTTACCAGCAGAGCAAGACTGGGTCGACAGTTTCGGTCACCACGTACCGCGCTGCACGGCCCGCACGAAGAAAAACGGGCAGCGCTGCACCCATCCGGCGGTGGAAGGCTACACGGTCTGCCGCATGCACGGCGCAAACCCGAAAAACCACGGTGGTGCGCCGCCCGAAAAGCTTCGCGGCAACCTCAATGCGCTCAAGCACGGCGCGTATGTAAAGAAGCTGCTGACCGACGAGGAGAAAGCGATCTTCGAAGACGCGCTTGCGGCGATCCACCAGGACTTCGACCTCAACGAGTCCACGGATTTGATGCAGGCGTCGATGGCCGCCTTCTACTTCGCCAAGTGGCACTGCGCCGTGCTCGGCAACGCCGATGCTGCCGTCGGCAATTACGACGTGCTGTTCCGCAAGCAGTTGGAGTGCCTCAAGACCACGCGGGCGCAGCGGGACACCGGCGGCGGGCCGCAGACCTCGCCCGCCGAGTGGGCGGTTGCGCTGTTGGAGAGCGTGCGCGGCGAGGCGCCGGGCAAGGCGCCAAAGGAAAAACCGGAGGACTGATGCTGCGAGAACGCGAAACCTATCGCGTAGAAGTCGCTCGCGGCGGTTGCCGCAAGTGCGCGGACTGTCGCGGTTCGGCCTTCAGCCGTTCCGCGCATAAGACGCGTTCTGTGAGGAAAAAGCCGGGCGGCTCAAAGGCTCTCGAGGGCGTCCTCAAGATCGTCGTCGGTGATGTGGGCGTAGACCTGGGTGGTGGTGACGCGGGCGTGGCCGAGAGCCTTGGACACGAGGAGCAGGTTCTTCGTGCGGCCATAGAGCAGCGTGGCGAACGTATGGCGCAGGCCGTGGACGCTGATCTTGCCGTTGAGCCCGGCCCAGGCGAGCCAGAGGCCCATGCGCTCCTGGACCTGGCGCGTGCTGATCCGGCTCCCGCGATTCGAGAGGAAAAGCGCGTCGGTCTCGGCCAACTCCTTGCGGCGGCGCTGGACGTACTTGCGCAGGATCGACCGAAGCTCGGTGTTCAGGAACCGCACCTGAGCCTTGCCTCCCTTGGCGCGCC
>ERZ795059.6506-NODE-6506-length-10330-cov-6.950657_pt1 | contig 10330 bp, 7 predicted proteins | sample MGYA00375143_ERZ795059 | MGnify/ENA primary metagenome ERZ795059 (study PRJEB30188, sample SAMN05720168) | activated sludge metagenome | isolation source: Anaerobic digester | place: USA | collected 2015-01-07 ... | reverse complement strand
AAATTCTGGCAATTCTCCTTTTTTTACATTTACAACAGGATTAGTAACAGGACTATTATCATTTGCATTTGGACCTGTTAAATAGCCAGTTTCATGGTCAGCAGTAACAATAAGCAAGGTTTCCTGCCAATTACTGTTTTTATTTACCCATTCAATAACATAATCTACAGCTTCGTTAAAATCCTTCAATTCTTCAACCAATCTTCCTGCCTGATTGCCGTGGCAAGCCCAATCTACAGCTCCACCTTCAATCATAGCAAAAAATCCGTTGGGATTGTTATCAAGAACGTTTATTGCTACCTGAGCAAGTTCTTTTAATGTTGGTACATTTTGATTAAAAGGAATTGTAAAAGGTTTTTCCTGTTTTTCGCGAGTAGTTTGGTATTGAACGCTTCTTTCAATGTTACGGGCTTGCTGAAGTGTCATAAGCACCTGAGGAATACCGAGTAAGCGTTTTGGGGTATCACCTTTAGTATATTTCAAAAAATCCTCTTTAGTTTGAATAAGAGTCCAGGCATCTGGTTTCGCATCACCATCACAATCCTGAACAGCATTGTTATCTCTTTTTTTTGAAAAATTGAAATTAGTTGAATTATTTTGTAATCCATCCCATAGTTCTTTTCCACCGACATATTTATATTCTTTTTTAGTTTCGTCATCAATTAGTTTTGCTTCAGGAGTATAATTTGGATTGCCAGCTCCAATAATAACATCTAATTTGGAATCTAAAATCATACTTTGGGCAATTTCTTCAAAATTATCTCTATTTGTGTTATGGGTAGAAAAAGCAGCGGGAGTAGCATCAGAAAGATTCACAGTAGTAACAACTCCAGTTGATTTCCCTAATGTTTTAGCAAATTCAGTAAGATTTAAAAGGGGCTTTTTGTCAACTCCAACGCCTATACATTTATTGTATGTCTTTTTTCCCGTTGCCATTGCTGTTCCAGCTGCTCCGGAACATGTATAACTCTGAAGTGGCCATCTAAAATTAGTCCAGGCATCTTTTGAATTATAATTATTACTCCATACATTAACATTGTTGGGTTCTAATGTCTTTGCCGGATAAGTTGACATAAAGTATTGAAAAGGGAATTTCTCATATTTTTGAGCTTCTTTTTTCCCTGTTAAATAATAATTTACCAGTTCAATTTGATTTTTTCCCATACCGTCAGCAATCATAATAATTACATTTTTCAGTTCGCTTGAAGGTTTTTGAGCAGTATTCTTTTTATTTTGTGCATTAAGACAAAATGGGATAATAAGAATAATAAGCAAAGTCAAGAAATTATTTGTAGCTAAATTTAATTTATTTTTCATAAAGTCTCCTTTTTAAAATTCGAGAAGTGGTTGATTGGTAATCTAATAAATTAATAATAAATATTTTTATAAAAGTCTAAATGTTCTATAGAATTAATAACTTGATTAACTTTATGTTTTTTATCATTAAAAGCGACCTGTGTTAACCAGCCATCATTAAATTCGTAATTTACATTTGCATAAGTAAATTGTTTATGGCAATTTGCACATACTAAGCAAATATTCTTAAGATGAGCTTCTAAATCTGGAAATATATGATGTAATTCAAAATATGGCTGATTATCTTTTTTTAAGAAAGAAAAATTACAAATTTGACATTTACCATAGTATATTTTTTCTAAAAGCACCCTTATATTCACTGGTACATTAGAACGTTTAGTTGAGTTATTAATTTGATTAATATTTCTTAAGAGAAATTCTTTTTTTGATAATCTAATAAACTGACTTATTGAAGAAGTATATAAATCAATGCTATTTAAATTAGATAAGTTATTTAAATATTTATAAGCTAATTGTTCTTTATTTGTGTTATCAAATTTATTTTCCAATGATTTAATTGTTTGTATGAATTTCTTTTCGCTTATAAATCTATAAATAAGTTTTTCTTTATCAATTATTTGAATAACAATTTCATCATCTGGATTAGTTATATTATTTTTCAACCAGTAAGAAAGTCCATAAATTCTTGCTTCTTTATTCTTTTCCGATATTATAAATTTTTTTCTTTGAAGAATTTTAGAATCATTAAAAAAAAAGAAAATGTCTGTAGAATATTCTGGAAAAAGGAACAAAAGAGAGCGAGGAATAGCAATCATACCATAGCTTAAACGACTTTGTGAAATTCTTAGAGTAATATAATTGTAGTTGATATTATTATTTAATATTATTCTTTTTTCCATTTTCAAATATTTCTTTATTTTCTTATGCAAATTTAATAAAAAAAATTAAGTTTGAATAAAAATGGAAAGCATTTGCAATTCCATTTTTGTTGATTGGCTAAATAATCTTAATTTTGTAAAATGGTTATGAAATAAATTATTATGAAAATGACACCATTAAAATTTTTAATTATACTTTGTGCTGCTTTCTATATTTTAGTAGGAGTAGTAGGATTTTGGGTTATTAATACTGTTTCAAAGGATTTGCCTTCACTTGAGGAATTAGAGAAACCCGACCAGAATTTAGCGACCCGCATTATAAGTGCTGATGGCAAAGTTCTTGACCATTTTTACGCACAAAAACGGCTTTCACTCCCTTTTGACAGCATACCCAAAAATTTTATGAATGCTTTAATTTCCGTAGAAGACCGAGATTTTTACAATCACTGGGGCGTATATCTTCCGAGAGTTATTTCGACAGCTATAAACAATATCATATCTATGAAAATTAAGGCAGGCGCTTCTACAATCACAATGCAGCTTGCCAGCAACCTTTTTTATGATAAATCTAAAAGTTTTTCGAGGAAATTGAAAGAAGCTGTTGTTGCTGTTATGATTGAACGAACATACACTAAAAATGAGATTTTGGAGATGTATGCAAATACTGTTTGCTATGGTCGTGGTGCTTATGGTATTCAAGTGGCTTCAGAAATCTATTTCGATAAAAATCCTTTGCAGCTCACAGTTTCTGAATGTGCTTATTTGGTTAGCTTGCTCAAAGCTCCTGAGCATTATAACGGTTTGACAGATTACGACAAAGCAATTAAAAGGCGCAATCTTGTATTAACTCTGATGAAAGAACAGGAATATATTAATGAAAGTCAATACCGTGAGGCAATAGAAGAACCAATAAATCTGATTCAATTAAAGCAAAACAAGCAGCAATCCTTGATTGCTCCTCATTTTGTTGAGATGATAAGACAGAAATTAAGTAAAGATGAAGACTTTAAAATGTATGATCTATATCGCGATGGTCTTGTAATCCATACTACTTTGAACTCTTCAATTCAAAAATATGCACAGGAAGCTGTGGAAGAGCATTTTAAAGAATTTCAAGCTACTTTTCAGCGCCAATGGTCTTGGAGCAATAATAAAGATTTGTTAAACAGCTTAGTAACGCGTGCTATTAAGCAATTGCCGGAATATCAAAGTGCTAACGAAACAGAAAAAAATAATATTGAAAACAAATATAGAAAAAAGAAAGAATTTGTTGATTCAATAAAAAATGCAGCAACTACTGTTCAGACTGGACTTGTAGTGATTGAACCGCGAACCGGCGCAATACTTGCGATGGTTGGTGCTTCGCCCAAATTTATGAAAGAAAACCGCGATGCAAAATATTCCCTTAATCATATAACACAAATCAAGCGGCAGCCCGGCTCAACCTTCAAACCATTAGTTTATACTTCTGCTTTACAAGAAGGTTTAACCCCACAAAGTTCTGTTGGTTGTGGTCCCTTTACTTATACTCTACCTTCCGGAGAAGTGTGGACTCCAAGCGGAACTCACGATTGTGCAGAAGGAGAAACAAAATCGCTAACCCAGGCATTGGCGCTTTCAATAAATACTGCCTCAGCTCGTTTGATTACTGAAGTTACTACTCCAGCAAAAGTTGTTGCTCTTGCAAAAGAACTTGGCATTAAATCAAAACTCTATTCGGTTCCTTCTCTTTCTCTTGGTGGAGGTGGCGAGGTAACTCCTCTTGAAATGACAGCTGCTTTCATTCCTTTTGCTAATGATGGAATTTATACCGAACCATTTGCTATTACAAAAGTTGAAGATAATTATGGCAATGTTTTATATGAAAATAAAAAATACAGCGTTAAAAGTGTGTTGAAACAAGATATTGTTCGCAATATGACCTATATGTTAAGGCAGGTTATTGAGCAGGGAACAGCTTGGAAAATCAAATCAATGCTAACGAATTTGGAAGCAGCTGGAAAAACCGGAACTACAAACGATTATGCTGATGCCTGGTTCATCGGCTATACTCCGCAGCTTGTTGCTGGAACCTGGGTCGGTTTTGACGACAGACGTATAACTTTCACTGGTGGATATGGTTACGCTTCAGTTGCTGCTGCTCCTCTTTGGGGATTGCTGATGAAAAAGATTTATGCTGATGATAAACTACCATATAAGCAAAGAAAATTCCCTTATGAATACCACGACAGCACTGTAGCTAATTTTGATGATGATATTGAAAATCCACCTGTTGAAGCAACTAAACCAGATGAAGAAAAAGAAAAGAAAGATTATAAATTTCCAAAATTACCGAGATAGATTATGCTAAATCAACTTGAATTTACAAATGGAATGCAAATGCCTATAGGTGCTATGTATGGCATCGGGCAAAATTATACTGCTCATGCTAAAGAAATGGGTGGGCAAGAATACACAATGCCGATTTTATTTATTAAACCTCCTTCTGCTTATATTCCGAGCGGCAGTGTTTTTAAAATACCAAATTATTCTAATAATGTTCATTATGAATGTGAACTTGTTGTCGTGATTGGAAAAGAATGTTTGAACGTAAAAGCTGAAGATGCCCATAATTATATTGCCGGCTATGCTGTCGGATTAGACATTACTTTACGCGATTTGCAAAAAAAAGCAAAAGACGAGGGCTTACCTTGGGCAATTGCCAAAGGTTTTGCTAATTCTGCCCCAATATCAAAAGTTGTTCCTTTTAATCAGTTCAAAGAAAATTATCCAATTTTTGAAATTGAATTAAAAGTTAATAACGAAGTTAAGCAGTACGCAAAAACAGATGATTTTATTACTTCTGTCAGCAAATTAATCGAAATTTTGTCCGGGATATTTTCACTTCAGCCCGGAGATTGCATTTTTACAGGTACTCCAAGCGGAGTTGGACCAATTCATAGCGGCGACAAACTTCACGCAGAATTAAAAGGATATGTCGATTTAGATATAGAAGCGGTGTAATTGTTAATTGTTAATTGTTAATTGAGTTATTAGGTGATTGGGTTATTGGGTTATTGAGTTATTGGGTTATTGGTAAAAAATAATTAATAATTAACAATTAATAATTAAAAATTATGTTCTTTATCTCCTTCACAAGTTGAGCATAGTAAGGTTTTTTTTAAAATTCAAATTTCTTTATTTGAATAAAACTTTTATTTTTATTAAATTAAAAAAGTTTGAATTGTTGTAGTTCAACAAAGATAAAAAGATGAGATGCCGACATTACTAAACAAAAAACCATATAGGTTTTACTTTTATAGTCACGAAAGCAATGAACCTTAGCACATTCATATTGATAAAGATATGTTTTTTACATATAATTCAGATATGCGAATAAAAGCAGTCAATTTTAAAAACGAAATGATTGTTGTTAGTTTAATGGATGGCAGAATTATTTCTGTTCCACTTATTTTTTATCCAAGACTATTCAATGCAACATCAGTTCAACGAAAGAACTGGCAAATATGCGGCGGTGGGTATGGAATTCACTGGCCTGATTTAGATGAAGATTTAAGTGCTGAAGGTTTACTTCGCGGACAGCCAGCTCCTTCTAAAGAGTTTGCACTTGCTTGATTTTACATTTGAAAAATAAAGAATAAAAAAATTGAATACAATAATCCAAATAAATATTTAAAAATTGATGGAGAAAAAATGAGAAATTTATTTTCAATTGCTTTTTTGCTTTTTATTTTAACAATTACCGCAAATACTACCCCAAACAAAGATGACAGAATTCTTGGCGAACCAGGAACATTGCAATTTACTCTCGGCGGGCATGAAATGGAAATGACAGATGTAAATCTAAGTCCAGATGGTTCAAAAGTTGCAACAAGTAGTTTAGACGGAACAGTTATAATTTGGGATGCTTCTACAGGGAAAAGGATTCATACTTTAATCTGCAATAATATTTGTGTCAATGAAATAAATTGGAGTCCGGACGGTAATAGAATTGTTACAGCTGGAGGTGATAGCAATGCTATTGTTTGGGAAGTATCTTCCGGAGAAAAACTATTTACACTTTCAGAACATACAGCTTCAATAATATTTGCTAAATGGTCAGATTCATATAATAAAATAATCACAATAGGTTATGATGATAAAACAATTATTTGGAACGCTAATACAGGAGAAAAACAATTTACTTTAAAAGGTGGTTATAGTGATTACAGTGATTACAGCACATTTAATCAAATACAATATCAAAATAAAGTAATAACTTTTTTTTATGATACTGTAGCTATTTGGGATATTAACACAGGTGAAATTTTGCAAAAATTTATTAATGATGAAGAAGAGAATGGACCAATATGTGCTTCATTATCTCCTGATGGCAGTAAAATAGCAATAAGTATTTATGATAAACAAATTACTATTTATGATGCTACTACCGGTATAAAAATTAATTCTTTACAAAAAGTTGATGTTTCTTTTTATAAAAATATCCATTGGAGTCCAGATAGCAAGAAACTCATGGCTTCTGATGGTGCTTTTAAATTTAATGTTTGGGATGTTGAGAGTTGTAGCTGTTTATTTAGCTATGAGCATTTGTGGTATATTAAAAGTTTATATTGGAGCCCAAATGGTGATAGAATTATTTCTGTTTCTAATAGTGAATTAAATATTTTCAGTTCATCAACATTTAATCTTCTTTTTGTCATTGATGATAAATTATATATAGCGAAATGGTCAAATGATGGAAAAAAAATTGCAGCTTATGACAGATATGGTATTTTTATATATAATTCAGAAAATGGTACTAAATTATATGATTATGGATACCATGACCCAGTAAATGATCCTGTCTGGGCACCAGATGGAAAAAAAATTTTAACAGACGGTAAGTATATTTGGGATGCAAAAAACGGTGATTATTTATATAAAATAGATATTGACAACCATTCAATAAGTGATTCTAAATTAAGTCCAGATGGAACTAAAATTGCAATTGCTGAGTCTTATTTGAAAACTAATATTTGGGATTTTTTAACTGGAGAAAAATTAATTACTCTAAACTTTAACAATGAAATTACAAAAGTTGATTGGAGTAACGATGGCAAAAGAATTTTATCATCAAATTATTATCATACAGCAACTGTATGGGATGCTATAACTGGAGACAGTTTATTTACTATAACAGGTCGTATTAATAAACTCTATGGCTCTATTGAAAATGCATGCTGGAATCCTAATGCTTCCAAGATATCTTCTAAACTAAAAGATACTTTATTTATTTGGGATGGAAATAACGGAACTCTGTTATTAACAATTTTCGGAGCTAATCAAACAATTAAAAATTATAAGTGGTCTCCTGATGGAAAAAAAATTGCAACAATAGGTGGTTTGAAAGATAGTATTGCTTATGTTTTTGATGCTATTACAGGCAACAAATTACTTACTTTATCTGGTCATAAAGATATGCTTTTTGATATTAACTGGAGTCCAGACGGCAGTAAAATTGTAACTGCTAGTGATGATTCAACAGCAATAATTTGGGACGCCAATACTGGAAACAAAATATTTACACTTAAAGGACATAATGGTTTAGTATTTATAGCTAATTGGAGCCCAGATGGTAACAGTGTTTTTACATCTGGTGGGAGTAAATCAATAATATGGGATGCTAATACTGGAAATCAAAAATATCAATTAAAAGGTTTAAGAAATACAGTTGAAATAGCAAATTGGAGTCCAGATGGTAGCAGAATATTAACTAAATCTTCAAATGATATGACAGCAAAAGTTTGGTACACAGATATTAACAGCTCCATAGAAGAAAATGAAATTGAAAAACAAAATAGCGTATCTGTATTTCCTAATCCAACTGAAAATATTTTGAATATTAAATTAGCGCAAATACTAACAGCTCCCTTAAAATTAGAAATATTCGATATGCTTGGCAGCAGCATTGCAGAAAGTTTTGTTTCAGAAGGAACTAATGATTTTCAAATGGATATATCAAATCTTTCAAAAGGTATGTATTTTTTGAAAATCAATAATGAAATACAGAAAATTGTGAAATATTAATTGATTTTTTAGCTATCGGCTATCGGCGTTTTAGGATTATAAGTCATTAGTCATTGGTCATTAATTGTTAGTAAAAAATACTAATGACTAATAAAAAATGACTAATTACCTGTAAAAACTACAAATCAACCCTCGGTTAATCCGTGGGTTGATTATAAAGATGGATTCTGACATCCGTCAGAATCACACTTTTGCTATGTTATCTCCATTTAAATAAAGGTCTTCCTTTATTGAGGGGGGTGAAATTAAAATTAAAGTATATAAAGTTTATTTGTCAGGCATTTGTAGCTTGTTATTCGTATGGTTTTATAAAATCTTAATTGATTAAATCATAACTCAATAATCATTTAAAGCCGTAGGAATATAATAGCTTACTTTAAGTTGAGGAGATAAAGAACCTTGTTCAGCGAAAAAATAACCAAATTTTTTCTCATCTTTTGGAAAAAACATATTAAAATCTAGAACAAGCCCAACAGTTAAATCTTCCAATAATTTAAAATCAGCACCAGCTCCGATATTAAAACCGAAGCTTAGAGATTTAAAATCATCATTTCCTACTTTGGATATTTCTCCACTTGCGCCATTGTCACGATAAGCCCAACTAAAAACCCCTAATCCAGCTTTTCCAAAAGGTCTGATAAAATCTTCCCTGAGCATTTCATTAAAAAAGTAAATTAAATTTGCATTTATTGAAAAATTAGTTCTGACCGGCTCCATTCCGGGAGTTCTATATTTTACTTTGTAATAATTGTATTCATATTGAAAAATCCCTTCAATTCCTACTTGTTCAGTTAAATAATAACTAATCCCTAATCCGAACTTAGGACCAATATCTAGCATATCTGTAGTTTTTAAATTTGAAGTGTATTCACCACTTATTGGGACTGCTACGCCTCCGTAAAGAGAAATACCAATATTGTCCATTAAGCCACCTTCAGCAAAGGCAGTGTTATTTGGAAGAGAAAATAAAAATGCTAAAAAAAATATTATTTTAATATTTTTCATAAATACTCCCTAAAAATAAAGAATTTACCTATAATTTTCTTTGAAACATAATGAATGAAACTTATAACACTTATTAGTCAACAAAACAAGTCATTCGTATCACTACAAAAAACTACAAAGTATGTTCAGCTTTGCTTTTTAATCTTTTTTTAATATTTAAAGAAGTAAATTTAGCTTTTTAAAGAAGTTAATGCTTCATCAAGAGTATTATATATATTGAATAATTTCAAAAAGCCGGAAATTTCGAAGACATTTTTTACATTTTCCTGCAAGTTAGCTATTACCATAGCGCCTTGCTCTTTTTGAACAGATTTCAAGGTGCTAAGGAATGCTCTTAAGCCGAAACTGCTTATATAGTTGAGATTTATGCAATCAATAACTACTTTGTCTTCTTTAGCAACTAATTCATGCATCTCAGTTTCAAAGCTTGCTTGTGTTGAATCAATTCTTCCTTGCAATTCAAGGACTTTGACTCCATTTTTTTTATATTCAGAAATAAACATAAAAACCTCAAAAGTAATTTATAAAATCTATTATCTTGAAATTAATTTACAAATATAATTATTGATTCAATTCTCAAATGCAATTTAATAAATTCTTCTAATTTTATGCAATTTCTCTTTGATTATTGAGATATATTTATATAAAATTTTTTTTATTCATTATGAAGATTTATTTAATTTATCTTATTCTTAATTTATTTAAAATCGTTCTTTAATAACAAACAAATAACAAATCGTTCAAAATTAAATTGTCATGCCAATATGAAGTTAGGAATCTCAATGTAGTTTTAATAAGGAATTGTGAGATTTCTAGTCGAGCTTACCAATGACAAGTAAAGATGTCACTGGAAACGAAGTGAAGAATCCAGAGAATAGTAGTTTAAAGGGAATAGAATCTCAAGTATCGTGTTAGCAATGACTTGTGAGATTCCTCACTTCGTTGCCAATGACATCTTTTCTCAGTCATACTATCAACAAGTTGATAGCATGACTTATCTCTTGTCATGCTATCAGCTTGCTGATAGTATGACTGAAAAGCACTTTTTCAGAATGACACTTCTA
>ERZ795059.6501-NODE-6501-length-10335-cov-4.810798_pt1 | contig 10335 bp, 11 predicted proteins | sample MGYA00375143_ERZ795059 | MGnify/ENA primary metagenome ERZ795059 (study PRJEB30188, sample SAMN05720168) | activated sludge metagenome | isolation source: Anaerobic digester | place: USA | collected 2015-01-07 ... | reverse complement strand
CTACACTGGATGGTACACTCTTTCCCTACACGACGCTCTTCCGATCTTCTTATGGACCTGGTGAGAATCGCCGAGATCAAGGAGTATTCGATCTTTCTGGTGGGCGCACGCCCTGAAATAGTGGAGAGAACCTTTTCGAACATCCACAGGTCCTTCCCGAAAATTCGCATCGTCGGCCGGCACGGCGGCTATTTCAACCTGGAGCGCGAAAAATCGGTGGTCGAGGCCATACGCAAATCGAACGCAAACATCATCTTCGTGGGGCTGGGCTTTCCCAGGGAGGACCGCTGGATCGACATTTACCGCCACGAATTCAGAAACGCAGTGCTCATCGGCGTGGGCGGCGCGATCGATATCATCTCGGGCGAGATCAGAAAGGCCCCGGCCATCTTTATGGACCGCGGACTGGACTGGTTCTATAGGATCATAACCAGGCCGTGGAGGCTCGGCCGGTTGTTACGCGTCATTTTTTATTTCCTTCGCGTAGTGTTCAAACGCGTTTTCGGGCGCTGAGCGGTTCGCTTTCTATTCCATCTTTAAAACGATGATCGAGACGTCTTCGCGGCGTTCGAGTTTCTCTGAAAAATCCTCCATGAGGGCGAGAAGCGAATCGATTGCCCCGCCCGTGCTTTCGAAACCCGCCTCAAGGCGCTTCATGACGCGGCTTAGCCCCAAAAGCTGCCCGGCGCGGTTTTTGACGTTTATCAATCCATCGGAGATTATGACAAAGGCGTCCCCCTTTTTGAGTTTTACGCTCACATTCCTGCTTGCGTTCTCCCCCACCGCCGCCCCGAAGCGGAGGTAGCGGGCAACGCCCCCTCGCACCAGTATTGGATATGCTATGCCCGTGCTCGCGAATCGGATGATGTCGTCATCGCGGCGCAGTATCCCATAGAAAAGCGAAAGCTTGAGACTCTCGCTCACGTGATCGCGCGCGATATCCTGCACGTACGAGATGATCCCCGCCGGATTGTCGGATCCCCCGTGCGAGAGCGCCTTAACCGCGCCGCTTACCACAGACGCGTACAATGCCCCGGGAATGCCCTTGGTGTGCAGGTCGCCAAGCGACACCGCGATCGATCCGTCCTTGAGAAAAAAAATGTCATAGAACTCGCCCCCCATCTCCCTTGCCGAGATCGAGCGCGCCCCGATGGAGACCTCCCCCTCGCGGCGGTTTATGATCGGAAGAAGGGACCGCTGGATCGAATGCGCTGCTGCCAGCTCGCTCTTTATGCGCTCCTCCTCCAGCGCGTTCTGGAAGAAGATGGCGTTCTGCACCGCGAGCGCGCACTGCGTTGCGAAGGCGTTGAAGAGCGCCACGTCCTCGTCGTCGAAACCCGGCCGGTTTTCCGGATTGATCGCCTGAATCACCCCCACCAGACGTCCCTTGTAAAGCAGCGGCGCGCACAGCACCGAGCGCGTGGCAAAGCCCGTCTTGGCGTCGAACGATGGGTCGAAACGTTCGTCGGAATAGGCGTCGTTTATATAGACCGTTTTGCGGTGTTCGGCCACCCATCCGGCAATCCCCTGGCCGGACTTAACGCGATACTTCTCCTCGAGCTCCTTGCCCGCCTCGCCGAGCGCCACCTTAAACACAAGCTCGCGCGTGGCTTCCTCGTACAAGAGCAGGGTGCTGGCCTCGGTATCCATTATATCCTTGATAATTTCCATTACGAGCGTAAGGAGCCTGGCCATATCGAGGGTGGAGTTGATGATGCCGTTGATCTCCACGAGCCTGCCGAGGTTGTGGATCTGGCGCTCGAGGTATTTGAGCTCCGAAAAATCGATGCTCAGATTGTCGTTTTCGCCCATTGGATTGCCTCGCGGAATTATTCCGACCGTCCATTTTTTTCCGTCGGTAATTCTATCGGCAAAAACCGGCCCGATGCTTACACCGCCGGCGGATTCTCCGCCCTTTCCCCCCTCTGCGGGACCGGGCAGGCCCTCGGGATTCCGGCGCCGTTCACGGCGCCACATTGACCTTATGGCCGGGCGCGCGGCTTTGCAACGAATTTATATCCACCTCCCTAAAAAAGAATTGGCATAAATTCGGCCCTGTTTCAATACTTGGGCTTTTCCGGGGAGCGGCGCCGTTATATGTACCTGGTGCGCATACCGGCGCGCCTCCCCGAAGGTGCGTCCGGTCCTTAGCCAGACGAAGTTTAGCGAGTCCGGCTCGCCGGCCCCCGGCGGCGTAATATTACTCCATATCGAAGGTGCGCGACTATGAAGGCTGAGAAGATACGATACGATCATGGAAATGTCCAGGTTCCGGACAACCCGATCATACTGTTTATAGAGGGAGACGGCACCGGACCCGACATCTGGCGCGCAACGAGGATAGCCCTGGACGCGGCGGTCGAGAAGACCTACGGCGGCCGCAAAAGGATCGAATGGATGGAGGTGCTCGCCGGGGAAAAGGCCTACAACCGCACGGGGGAGTGGCTTCCCGCGGAAACAATCGACCGCATCAGGGAATACAAGGTCGCCATTAAGGGCCCGCTAACAACGCCAGTCGGCGGCGGTATCCGCAGCATCAACGTCGCGCTGCGCCAGATCTTGAAGCTCTATGCCTGTGTGCGCCCTGTACGCTATTTTCCAGGCGTTCCGAGCCCGGTGAAGGACCCCACCAGGGTCGACATGATCATCTACCGCGAGAATCTGGAAGACCTCTACGCCGGAATCGAGTGGAAGCAGGGCACGGACGAGGCCAGGAAGCTTATCGAATTTCTTAATCGCGAGATGGGGCAGAACCTCGGCCTCGACGCCGGCATAGGCATTAAGCCCATAAGCGTATCGAACACCAAGAACCTTGTTCGAAGCGCCATCAATTACGCCATCCGTAACGACCGTAGAAGCGTGACCCTGGTTCACAAGGGCAACATCATGAAATACACCGAGGGCTCGTTTAAGGACTGGGGATACGAACTGGCGCGTGAGGAATTCGCGGACCGCACCATTACAGAGGACGAGGTATGGGAAAAACACGGCGGCAAATCGCCGGTTGGAAAAATCGTAATTAAGGACCGCATAGCCGACTCCATGTTTCAGCAGGTGCTCCTGCGGCCCGGGGAATACGACGTTATCGCCACACCCAACCTCAATGGCGACTACCTATCCGACGCCCTCGCCGCCCAGGTGGGCGGACTCGGCATGGCGCCCGGCGCGAACATTGGCGACAGCGAGGCGGTTTTCGAGGCGACGCACGGCACCGCGCCGAAGTACGCGGGTCAGGACAAGGTGAATCCCGGCTCGCTCATACTCTCCGGAGAGCTCATGCTGCGCTTCCTGGGCTGGAGCGAGGCCGCGGACAGGCTGGTACGGGCGATCGAGAAGACGATCGAGCAGAAGCGCGTTACCTACGACCTCGAGCGCCAGATGGAGGGCGCGACTCTCTTAAAGTGCTCGGAATTCGGCATGGCCATCGCCGGGAACCTTTAAGCAAAGCAGGCCTTCGCCCGATCATCGGTAAGAATGTATAGGCCCGGTATCTCCACGGCGACCAGAAGGATGCGAAGCGAGGTGAAAATTAGATCTAATCCGCCCGCCGACAGGCCCCCGGAGAGCGCTCCGATTATAAAAGGGATCGAGTACGCGGCGTGTATCTCCATCAGAAAGAGCTGGGCCTTGCGAAACGGCTCCTTCCTCATGGCCAGACCGATGAGTTGCAGGCAGAGCAGGGCCGAAAGCGTCAATCCCATAACGACCGCCGGGATTCTTCCATAGAGAAAGGCCATGGCGACCATAAAATAGATGATCTCCATGAAGTAGAACACTCCCGCGTAGGCATAGAGCGTTCCGGCATTTTCGAGCGCGTATTCGCCAAGCCTCGCGGCGCGGCCGGATAAGGACAGGCTGAATGATCTGAGATCCATGCGGGCTATTTATGGCTGGACGAACCGGAAAGTCAATATATTATACATCATTCATCCGGCGTACGGGGCGCTTTTTGCCGGATTCGTAACAGGTTTTGCGCCCTAACCAGGGGCCGCCGTCGGGGCGCGAGCCTCCCCCCGGCAATCCCGGCCCGAATTCAAGGGCGTCGGCGTAAAAGCCCGATTACACCGGACCCAATTCCATGAACGGCGAACGGATTACAGTAATTATTCCGGACGAGGGAGAGCGGGAGCGAATCGACCGCTTCCTCTCGCAATCCCTCGAGATGGACCTTTCCCGCAGCCTGGTGCAGCGGCTAATACACGAGGGCCGCATCCTGCTAAACGGAGCGACGGTAAAGCCCAACCACCGGCTGAACACCGATGATATCGTCGAGATAAGCTTTCCCGAACCAGAGGTCTCCGACCTCAAGCCGCGGAATATCCCCCTAAACATCTTATACCAGGACGAAGAGCTCGCCGTAATCGACAAACCCGCCGGACTGGTCGTCCATCCCGGTCCGGGAAACAGCGACGGCACGCTCGTCCACGCGCTGCTCTACCATCTGCGCGATCTCTCGTCGATCGGCGGCGTTGAGCGCCCGGGAATAGTGCACCGCCTGGACAAGGATACGGCCGGGGTGATGGTGGTAGCCAAGACCGACAGGGCGCATCGGGCACTCTCCGAGGCGTTTGCCGAACGGACCGTAAGCAAGCGTTACATCGCGCTTTCGATAGGGAAACCCACCCGTGAGCACTTCACGATCGATTCGCCCATAGGCCGTCATCCCCGCTACAGGCACAGGATGTGCGTCCGCGATGACGGCCGGGAGGCCGTAACCGAGTTGTTTTTAAAAAGGGTCTTCCACGCGCAATCGTCGGTCTTTTCCCTCTTCGACATCCTTCTCCACACGGGACGCACGCACCAGATACGCGTACACCTTTCATCGGAGGGCCTTCCGGTGGTCGGAGATCCAATCTACTCCCGCAAATGGGAGAAATACGGCGTCCCCCACCTTCTGCTCGCCTCGGTGCTTCTGGAGTTCACGCATCCGGGCACGGGAAAGCCGATGCGTTTCGAGGTGGGCCCGCCCGCGCACATCACCGAATTCATAAAAAGGCTTGAAAAAGCCGCCACCTGAACGGCTTTAATTGAGCATGCGCGTATTCGAAACGATAAGCCATTCCGAAGAGGAGAGCCTTCGCCTCGGCACAGAGCTCGGCCGAAGCGCCCGGGCCGGGACAGTCTTTGCGCTGTGCGGCGAGCTTGGAAGCGGCAAGACCGTCCTCGCGCGCGGCATAGCCAGGGGCCTGGGCATCGGCGACGACATCACCAGCCCCACCTTCACCCTGCTCGAGATATACGAGTGGAGGCCGCCTCTTTATCATTTCGATTTTTACCGAATAGAAAGAAGGGCCGAGTTCGACGAACTGGGCTTCGAGGAATACTGGGAGGGGGATGGCGTTTCCGTCATCGAGTGGGCCGAGCGCGCCGAAGGCCTCCTTCCGGAATCGACCATATACATATACCTGGAATATCATAACGAACACGAAAGGAAGATCCGCGTTGAATACCCTGGTGATTGAAACCTCCACCCCGATCGAACTCCTCGCCGTGTCGGCGGACGGGCGCGTCGCTGACCGGACGGCCGTCTCGAACGTATCGCATTCGGTGACGCTCTTCTCGAACATTGACGCGGCGCTCGGCGCCCTCGGCATCGGCATCCGCGATATCGGGCTTATTGGCGTGGGAGTCGGCCCCGGCTCCTTTACCGGAATCCGCATCGCCGTAAGCACCGCGCGGATGCTCGCGCAGGCGCTCGCCATTCCCCTGGCGCCGGTAGTTTCGCAGCTTTTTTACGCCGTCTCGGTCGGGGCTTCTCCGGGCGAATTCATCCTGACGGCCTTCGACGCGAAGAAGGGCCGCGTATTCGGCGCGCTTTACCGGGCAGGCGAGGACCCGCTTGCCCCTGCCGAGCTCGTGCCTCCGGGCGATTACGAAATCTCCTGGCTCCTGGAACCGGCGCGCGGTGCGCGCACCATTGCCGTGGGCGACGGCGCCGAACGATATAGCGACAGAATCGGCCTGGCACTTTCCAAATGCGAGCTTTTAACCGGATTCATCCCCTCGGGGGAGAGGGCCTGCCGCCTTGTGGAAAGGTTCCATGCGGAAACCCCTCATCGCTTTGAGGATATTTCGAAGGTGCTGCCGTTTTACGCGCGAAAATCGGACGCCGAGGTCATCAGGGAGGCCGGAGAGATAAAGGATCGGGGGTGATGTTCACCTGTTCTTCTGCTTCATTTCCTTTATAAGCCGGCTTTTATACTCGACCTCCATTGGCCTGATGATCGAATAGAAGCGCTTCATCTCGTCCTTTCGGGACGAGTTGCCCGCAAAATCGACGCCCACGTACATGTTCCCGGCGCTGTCGTTGAAGGTGAATTTGATATCTCCATAGATGGTGATGGGCGCCTGCAGCTTGAAGACGATGTCGAAAACAAACCCCTTGGAGTGTATAATATACTTTTTTAGGTTTTCGTCCGTAAGCAGCAGTTTGGCGCCGCCAAGGCTTATATCCACTATCTGCTGGTGGACGGGCACCATCAGCGTGTTGGCGTCGCGGATTCGGTCCATGAGCGCAAAACCGAGCTCCTTTATCTCGAGCACCTTTTCAATCGTCAACGGCTCCTTTTTCGAAATCGCCTGAATATAGGCGAATGGAATGGGCTGTTCCGACTGCGTAATATAGGTAACCGGGGAGATGATGAGCGACTTGTAGCCGCGTTCGATACCTTTTTTAAGGTAAAGCTCACCCTCGTCTCCAAGGAAATCGCGTAGATCGATAAAATTTTCGTTTTCCGGAGCGAGCGAGTCCGGGTTCGAGAAATCGTGGATATAAACGGTCTTCTGTGTCTTCTTGACCCTCTCGATTATGGTGTCGCCGGGCTGAAAAACATCCACCTTGAATATATCGGCGAGCCGGGACTGCTGGGACTGGAACTGCTCTATTATGACCTTTATGCTGGTGGGAATGGTAAAATTGGTAATATCGATGGTATGCTTGGATATCTTGAAATTGGTCGCTATGACCTTCTCGGGGCCGACCTTGAAGCGCAGGTCCCGTCGGCCGCGGGAGGCCTTGCGCATGCTCACGATCCTGCATTGGAAATATCCCGGCCCCCGTGTCTCCACGACCTTCATGTCGATCTCGAAATACTTGTCCAGCAGGCCGTAAACCGTTATCGTATCCTCCGGGGCATATTCCTGGTCCGTGACGAGCATCACGGTATTGTCCTCGAGATACTCGTTTACCCGGGCTTCAATTCGGTCGATGGAATATTTTATATTGAGTTTTCTGTTATGGAACTGGGTCTTCAACATCTCGATGATATCCTCGAGTGTCCGGATCTCATCGAATGCCCTGGGTTTTCTTTCTTTGAAGTCCGCCACAACGCTCTCCTCGATCGCCCTCACCGCCGGTTAGCGGTTTCGCCGCCTTTAGAGGGATTCGGCACTCGCGCCGGCGACGGCATCGCCTTCCGAGAAATGCCGCCGATATGGTTATGTGCTTATATTATCTATCGAATTTCCCCGGAAAATACTTCACTTAATTTTGACGGGGTTTTGGCGTCAGGATCAGACTTAAAACAATAAGGGGAGCCTCATTTCTCCCCTCGTTGGTTCTTCCTTCGCTTTCGGGTATGGTCTACTTTTTAACGGCCTTTTTGACGGGCTTCTTCGCCGTTTTCTTCTTCTTCTTCGCCGCGGCCTCGGCCTTCTTTGCCGTCAGCAGTTCCTTCTGCGCTCTGGCAAGAGCGACCTTTTCCTTTTTGAGTTCGCCCTCGAGCTTCCTTATCCTGAGAGCCCTCCTCTTTCCCTCCGCCGTCAGCTGCTTTACAGATTTACCTTTCATGTATCGCACCACCCCTTTTATTTTTTGTTGCCGGGATACAGGACCCGGCGCACCCGCGAACATTAAGTCAATTAATTAACGAGGCCGGGCGTCGCGGACGCGAATTTGAAATAAGTATAAACACATTATCGTTTTTTGCAAGTAAAAAACTGTTTTTATACGATAAATATTATTATAATCTTTTCGAAGCATATCACCTGTGTCTTTTCCGCCGGCGGACGTTTTACTGCATTCAAGGCGCAAGGAAATTAATTTCCATATAAATGCCGCCTCCATCCTGGTTTTACGGCGGGCGCCATAAATTAATTTACTTGTAAGCCGCGAGGCCCGGTTTATTGTGGTGCAGGAAAGGAGTAAAGCTCACAGCAATGGCAAAACAGCTACCCATCGTCACCATTATAGGCAGGCAGAACGTCGGCAAATCGACGCTCTTTAACGCGCTTATCCGGCGTAAAAAGGCGATTGTCGACTCCATGCCGGGTCTCACGCGCGACATACTGTCATGCCGGGTGACGCACGAGGACGCCTCTTTCATGCTGTCGGACACGCCGGGACTCGACCTGGAGGATTCGTCGCTCCTCTCGCAGGCGATTCTGGACAACGCCAGGGCCTTCCTCTCACGCTCCTCGGCCATCATCCTCCTGCTCGAAAACCCAGCCCCCGCCTCCTTCGACATGGAACTTGCCGACATAGTACGAAAGCTCGGCCTTCCCGTGGTCGTGGCGGTCAACAAGATGGACGGGCCGCGCGATTTTCAGAACCTGTCCAACTTCTACGAAATCGGATTCGACGACATCCTGCCCATCTCCGCGCTCAACAGGCTCAATATCGGCCTGCTCCTCGATATGATAACGGTGCGTCTGCCTGTCAAACGGCTCCACTCCGGGGAGGAAACCCTTAAAATCGCCATCGTCGGCCGCCCGAACGCCGGAAAATCGACGCTCTTAAACGCCTTCATCGGCTATGAGCGGGCGATCGTGTCGGACATACCGGGCACTACGCGCGACGCCGTCGATGAGGAGTTCAGCTTTAACGGCCGGAAAATCACCCTGATCGACACGGCCGGAATACGCAAAAAAAGCCGTATCAGCGAAAACGTCGATTTTTACTCCCTGAGGCGCGCCGTCGAGTCGATACGGCGAAGCGACGTGGTCATTCATCTGATAGACGCACGCGAGGGGATCACCGATACGGACAAGAAAATTGCCGACGAGATCATCGGGGCGCAAAAACCGACCGTAATAGCGGTGAATAAATGGGACTCCATCGAAAAGGACCACAGGACCTTCGACGAATACCGGGAGCGCCTCATCTTCTCGTTCTACCGGGCCGCCGATTTCCCGATTATCTCCATCTCGGCCATAAAAAAACAGCGGATACACCGCCTTATCGAAACGGCGGTGGAACTGGGCGAAAGGGCCGAAGTGCGCGTGGAGACGCCGCGCCTCAACAGAATAATGGAGGAAATCCAGCGTTCGCACCACATCCCGACTCTGGGCGGGAGGCTTAAGATCCTCTATCTCACGCAGACAGGGGTTAAGCCGCCCCGCTTCAAGCTCTTCGTTAACAATCCCGCGCTATTTCGAAAGGACGTCTCGCGCCACATCGAAAAGGCCCTCCAAAAGAGGCTCGAGCTCGTAGGCATTCCGATAGAGATTTCGATAGAGGGGAAAAGGCGATCGAGGCGCCCCTAAAGCTCCACGCGCCCGGCAATGGAGCGGGCCACGGTCATGGAATCGGCGTACTCCAGGTCGGCGCCGACAGGAAGGCCATGAGCGATCCGCATCACCCGTATTCCAAGGGGCTTGAAAAGCCGCGCAATGTACAGGCCCGTCGCGTCGCCCTCCACCGTAGGATTGGTGGCTACGATTAGCTCGCGCACCGACTCCCTCTCACAGCGCTCGACAAGCGGGCTTATGGAAAGCTCCTCCGGGCCGATTCCGTCGAGAGGCGAAATAACGCCGCCCAGAACGTGATACAGACCCCTGAATTCGCCGGTGCGCTCGACGGTGAGCACATCGCGCGGGTTTTCGACCACGCAGATCTGGCTTCTGTCGCGCGAGGGGTCGGCGCAGACGGGGCAAAGCCCCCCCTCGGCGATCGCGCCGCAGGAGGTGCAGGCCGTGATGGCGCTCTTGCATTCGACGATCGCCCGCGCGAGGGCGGCCGACTCCTCCGGGTCCGCCTTGATCAGGTGAAAGGCGAGCCTGGAGGCGCTTTTGGGTCCTATGCCCGGAAGCCGCGACAGCTCACGGATGAGCGCCTCGAGGGAGGCCGGAAGGTTCACCGTGCGCTCCTATTTCAGAAAACTGGAAAGGCCCGGTATGTTGAGCCCCCCGGTGAGCTTGGCCATCTCTTCGGCCGCGTATTCCTTGGTTTTGTCCACCGCGTCGTTCACGGCGAAGACGATCTTCTTCTCGATCGCCCGTTTGTCCGCGCCGGCGAGGACAGCCTGATCGATCTGGATGTCCACCAGGCGGTACTCGCCGTTAACGGTCGAGATCGGAAGAGCACACGTCTGAACTCCAGTCACACCATCCAATCTC
>ERZ795059.6500-NODE-6500-length-10336-cov-5.508316_pt1 | contig 10336 bp, 7 predicted proteins | sample MGYA00375143_ERZ795059 | MGnify/ENA primary metagenome ERZ795059 (study PRJEB30188, sample SAMN05720168) | activated sludge metagenome | isolation source: Anaerobic digester | place: USA | collected 2015-01-07 ... | reverse complement strand
ATCAAGGACTTGCGTCAAGGGACCTTTTCGCTTGCCAATTTCTGGGAGCGCAGGATTCGGCGGATTGTGCCCGCTCTGTTGACGGTCACGCTCGTGACCACGCTGGCGAGTTGGTTTCTGCTTGTTCCCGAGGCCTTGGCCGCTTTCGGCAAGTCGGTTGTCGCTCTTGGTTGCCTTGTTTCCAATGTCCACTTCTGGCGCGAGGTCGGTTACTTTGCTGCGGCCGCCGACGAAAAGCCTTTGCTGCACACCTGGTCCCTGGCGGTCGAAGAGCAGTTCTACCTGTTCGTGCCGGTGTTCCTGCTCTTGCTGAGTCGCGTGCGGCGGCTCCACTGGGCGGTGACGCTGGTCGCGGTCGCGGCGGTGGTGAGCTTCGGCGTGAGCGTGTACGGCGTGACGCATCATCCTTCCGCGACGTTTTATCTGCTGCCGACAAGGGCCTGGGAGCTGTTTGCGGGCGTCTTGCTTGCGTTTCGCCTGGCTGACCGGTCGGGCCGGCCGGGACGATGGCGGGAACCGGTTGCTGCGCTGGGGCTTGCGCTGATCCTTGCCTCGTGCTTCCTGTACGACGACAAGACGCCTTTTCCAGGCCTGGCCGCCGTCCCGCCCGTGTTGGGAACGGCGTTGCTGATCGTATCCGGCCATGCCAAGGACGGACTGCCCTACACCAATCGGTTCCTGGCGTGCGGGCCGCTGGTCTTCATCGGCCTCATTTCGTACTCGCTGTATCTGTGGCATTGGCCGCTGTTTGCGATTGCCCGGCATCAGAGCATTTATCCGCTGGGGGTTCTCGACAAGTTGCTGCTGATTGCGGCAAGCTTCGTGCTGGCGGTGATCAGTTGGCGTTTCGTGGAAACTCCGATTCGCAGCCGCAGGTTCCTGGCCACGCGCTGGCACCTGGCGGCGACACTCTCGGTGGCGTATGCCGCCGTTTTGATTGCAGGCATTGTCATTTATCAAGGCGATGGGTTCGCCCGGCGTCTGCCTCCCCAGGCGCGACTGTTCGCCAGCACCGGGCGACTGGATCCACGGTACATCTTCGAACTTGCCAGCACGGACGTGCCCGATCGGTTGCCCTATTTCGGCGATCCCGGTATTCGTGCAGAGCTGCTGGTCTGGGGGGACAGCCATGCGATGGCCATCATTCCGGCCATTGAGACGCTGTGCCAGGAGGAAAGCCTGACAGCCCGAATCGCTACACACTCTGCGACACCCCCCGTCATCGAGTACTTGTTCGAAACCACCTACGAGCTTAACAAGGAGCCAACGCCATTGAGCGTCGCCATCGCAGATTTCGTCCGCAGCAGCAGGATCCGAATCGTCGTTTTGGCTGCCAACTGGGACCTGTATTCATGGAATCCACGGTTTCCAGACGCGCTGCTGAGAACCGTCGACACGCTGAAGGAGGCCGGTGCCACCGTGTGGTTCATGAAGAGCGTGCCAAGCTTTGCCTTTAGTGTTCCCAAGGCTCTTGTGTTGTACAGCTGGCGCGGCTGGGACTTGCATCAACTTGCATTGCAGGAGATCGCCTATCGAGAGCACATGGGTATGCAGGATTCGTTGCTGTCCAGCCTGCAGGCCCGACAGGTCGTGATTCTCGATCCGGTGCCAATCCTACGAGAACGAACGAACTCGTTCGATATCCTGCCGTTTGATTCAGGCGGATCGTTCTATCGCGATAAAGACCACCTAAGCACCTACGGCGCGATGGCGATGAAGCCGCTGTTTGCACCCTTGTTTCGGTCGGCCCGTTGCCAGATGGATTCGGAAGTCTCGCGTCAAAACGTTTCCGTTGGGGCAGAAAGAGGGCTCGTCAACTGACGGCGGCAAGCACGGCCAACCAGTAGGCCGTGCCACCGCCAACACGGCCAACCAGTAGGCCGTGCCACACAGGAGCGTGACATCCTCATCGGGCGGCACCACTTTAGGGCTCGCTAACGTGCGTAAGGCTAAGTGATTCAATCGTTTAACGGCAAGCCAAAGGCGACTGCGCGGGGCGAAACGCCGTCGCCTTCGGCTTACCGTTAGCCAACGCGTGCGGTGTCCGGAACCTAACTCACTTGACCACCGATGGCACGGATGGCACGGATAAGAAGAATCCGTGAAATCCGTGACATCCGTGGTCCAATTCCGCATCACGCAAGAGCGACGGACAACCGTTTGGTGCTACTAAGAAGTAACAGCTGATGGCCGAGCCCACGATCTCCGTCGTGACCAGCGTTTACAACGGTGCCGAGTATCTTCGCCAGTCGCTGGAAAGCGTGCTCGGCCAGACGGACATCGACTTCGAGTTTCTGATCGTCGACGACGGTTCGACGGACGAGTCGGCCGCCATCCTGGCGGAGTATGCCGCTCGCGACGCGCGGATCCGCGTGATCGAGCAGCACAACCAGGGGCTGACCAAGGCCCTGATCCGCGGTTGTGCCGAAGCGCGGGGCGAGTACATTGCGCGTCACGATGGCGATGATCTTTCCCTGCCCGGCCGGTTTGCCACGCAGGTCGCTTGGCTGCAGGCGCATTCAGAGGCCTCGTTCGTGTCCTGCTGGAGTTACGGGATCGGACCTGCGGGAGAAGTGTTATTCGAGGTGAAGCGTCCGTCCCACGCGGAAGAGGTGATGGCCGGCCTGGTCGAGCGTGAGGAAGGGCCGCCGGGCCACGGGTCGGTGATGTTTCGCGCTGAGGCTTACCGGCAGGTGGGCGGGTATCGGGCCGAATTCCGCTACGCCCAGGACTGGGATCTGTGGTTGCGACTGGCCGAAGTGGGCCAGTTCGCCTGCGTGCCGCAATTCGGTTATGCGTACCGGGTTAGCGAGTCGTCGATCAGCGCGTTTCGGCGCCGGCAGCAACTGCGTCTGGCGGAGATTGCCCATGCCTGCCGTGGGGCGCGGCAGCGGGGCGAGTCCGAGATGCCGCTGTTGGCGGAGGCCGCGCGCGTGTCGGCCCTGCCGTCGCCGCCGCCGCGCGAGACCGTCGGCACGGCCAGTTACTTCATCGGCAAGTGCCTGCTGGATCGCCGCGACCGGCGGGCGGTCCGGTACCTCGTGCGCAGCCTCCGTGCAAGACCCTGTAACCTGCACCGTTGGCTGGCGTTGGGAGCGGCCCACGCGCTGTGCCGCCGGGATGGCGAGACGCTGTAAAATAGCCCGAACATCTCGGTATCGTTAGTCGCCGGTTCGGAGGACGTGTCTCTCACGTATTGCCCGTTTTTGAGGTCGCCCGCAGCAGCTTCGTTGCCACCGCGCAACGCCAACCACAGATTGTCGAGGTTGATCCCGAAGGATCGAACTGGGCAAGCGGACCACGCCTTCCGACCGGTCTCGGATGCTCCCTATGGCAACAGTACTATTAACATCCAGTTTCGACGTCCAAACAGAGCAGTCCCGCTGGTGGAACGACGAATTCCGGCTGCGTCGGTCCGCCGCTGGGTGCGCAAAGCATCAACTTGTGGACGAGCCCGCTCAGGCCGATGTAATCCTGTTGGTCGCGGGCGGTGAAAGCGATCAACGCACATCACGCACCCATCGCTACGCACAGGACTTCCCCGAAAAGTGCTTTGTCTTCGACACAGGGGACCGCGTGATTCCCTTCTTGCGTGGGGTGTATGCATCCGTGGAGAAACGGTATTGGAACCCGAAACGAGTAAAGCCTGGGTTTTACGCGAAAGTCTTCGATCACGATTCCATTCAACCGTCGTTGGCCGCCACGCGAGAAAAGTTTCTGTTCTCGTTTGTTGGATCCTTCGCGAACGCGCCCGTCCGTCGCCAACTCGCCAAGCTCAGCCACCCGCGCGGGCACATCGTCGATACGTCGCAGGCGCCGGCAAACCTACCCAACCAAGACGCCGACACATATCGTGCTTTTTCGGAAGACTACGCCCGTGTGATCAGTAATAGCTCGTTTGTACTCTGTCCGCGAGGTGTGGGAACGGCCAGCTATCGCATCTTTGAGGCGATGAAGGCGGCCCGCGTTCCGGTGATTATTTCCGACCAATGGGTCCCGCCGGAGGAGTTGGATTGGGAATCCTTTTCGCTGCGGACGCGCGAACGCGACGTGCTAAGCATCTTCTCGCGACTCGAAGAACTTGAACCGCATGCAGCCGCTCTGGGAGCCCGCGCACGTGCGGCGTGGGAGCAGTACTACGCAGAGCAGACCGCATTTCAGACAATTGTCGATTCCTGTCTGAAGTTGAAAGGGGAAACGACTTGGGCCAGGGAACGGATCAGCCGCTGTCTTGTCCGATGCCAGATGCTGCGACCGTGGTACTTGCGACACCTCGTGGCGCCCGGGGCTGCAAGACGGCTGCGTCTTGGGCGGTATAAACGCGAACAAACACTGTGATCTCGACCAGCTCCCCGGGCACGGGCGCTTCGTGAGAACGTGGTCGGGAAGGTCAGTCCAGGAGAGGGCGAATGAGGAACGTTCTCCGAGCCGTTCAATTACTCTTCCGCCAGTTTCCGTTCCTTGCGGCGCTGCGCATGCTCATCGCCGAGGCCGCGCGCAAGGTCTTCGATCCGTACGGTGTCCTGAGCTACGGCCAGACTGGGGAGGATTGCATTATCGCGGCGCTGCTCGGCACGCGATCAGCCGGATTCTACGTTGATGTCGGCTGTCATCACCCTTACAGGCTATCCAATACCTTGCGATTGTACAAACATGGGTGGACGGGGCTGGTCATCGATGGAAATCCGCAGGCAATTCAGCTCTTCAGAAAATTCCGCCCGCGTGACACCGGAGTTTGTGCAGTGGTCTCGGATCATCGCGCCAAGGTGACGTTCAGTGTCGACTTGGACGAGCCGGCGATATCGACGATAGCCAGTGAGCCCCCGATGAAAGACGGTCCCAACTTCGGCGCTAGCGCGATTAGGGACGTTCAAGTGCAGACAGTGACACTCGAGGAACTGTTCGTTCAGTACTGCGTACCGGCGCAGTTCGATTTGTTAAGCATTGATGTCGAGACGCACAATCTTGAGGCTTTGCGGTCGTTTGACCTTTCGTCGTTTCGTCCCCGTCTGATTGTCGTTGAAACGGACGCTGATGTTGACAGCCGGATCAACGGCGCGGTCCAGGGATACCTTGGGCAGCGCGGTTACCGGCGTGTGGCGTATGCGTTGCGAAACGCTTACTTCGTGCGAGATCAAGACAGTCGTGAGAATTGAAGTTCGATGCGAGCGGTAGAACGCATGCGATTTTTCAAGAGTAAAGCGTGGCGCCTGGGACAATCTTTCGGGAAACAGCGCTGGTCGTATCTTCTTCGCTCGCTCTGGGGCGTTTTCGATCGCCGGCGGATGCGCTGCCCCCATTGTTCCTGTTCGCGGCATACAACCGTCAAACGAAAATGCGCCGTGACGGCATTGGTCCGCTGTGAGTCCTGCAGATTACTTTTTCGCGTGCCGACGGATCCGCCGGGTTTCGGGGACCGCTTCTATCAAGAACAATACGACGGGGACTTTGTCACCGACCTTCCTTCGGAGACGGAGCTTCGCGACCTTCTTTCGCGCAGCTTCGCGGACAGCGCGACGGATATGAGGGAGGAGGTCTCGATCCTGCGGGCGCTGGGGATCAACGCGGGAGCGCGAATCCTCGATTACGGCGCGTCATGGGGATACGGAGTTTACCAGTACCAGCAGGCCGGATACGAGGCGGTGGGATTCGAAATCAGCCGCGCCAGGGCGGCCTTCGCGCGGGACGTGCTGGGTGTCAACGTGACCTCGGATAGGAAAGACCTGTACGGACCTTTTGACGTGCTGCTGTTAAACCACGTTCTCGAGCATCTGCCGTCTCCGCAAATCGCCTTTTCCCTCGCCGACGCTCTGCTCGGACCCGATGGCCTTTTCGTGGCCTTCACGCCGAATGGCTGCATTCAGCGCTGTGGCAAGGACCAGCGCGCCTACCATCGGGTCTGGGGATCGGTCCATCCGCTTTATCTGGACGACGAATTTTACCAGTCGGCATTGGCCGGGCGGCCGAAGCTGATTTGCAGCACGCCATTGGACGTCACCGAGATCGGGGCCTGGAATCAATGCGACAATCTGACCTGGGATCTGGAAGGTTGGGAGCTGTTGTGCGTGTGCGCCTGGAGCCCGCCGAGCGATTCTCACACCGGTTGATGCGCGCTGGCAGCGGGAGTCCGAATGCCGATTGACGCGAACATGTCGATCGTTGTGCCGAGCCTGGAGCGGGGCGAAGTGCTGCTGCAGACGATTCCCATGCTGCGTGAGCTGACGCCGCCGGCGGCCGAGATCATCATCGTGGACCAGACAGCAGCTTACCCGGACAGCATTCAGCGCCAGATGGCGGACTGGGCCGCGGCGGGGATTATCCGTTGGGAACGCCGTCTGCAGCCGTCCGTTCCGGCAGCGATGAATCACGGTCTGATCACCGCCAGGTGTCCCATCGTCCTGTTCCTGGACGACGATATTGTGCCTGCCAAGAATCTGATTCAAGGCCACCTCCAGAATTATTCCGACGCGTCGGTCTGGGCCGTTACTGGGCAGGTGCTGCAGCCGGGGCAGCAGCCTGCGCCGGTCATGGCCCGCCCCTCGAAATCGGCCCTGTGGCGAGACCTCGATTTCGGTTTCTACAGCAACCAGCGGCAACGGGTACACAACTGCATGGCAGGGAATCTGTCCGTTCGCCGCGACCGCGCGATCGACGTTGGCGGCTTCGACGAGAACTTCGTGCGGATCGCCTATCGTTTCGAAACTGATTTTATTCGGCGGTTGATCCGTGGTGGCGGGGCAGTGGTCTTCGAGCCCGAAGCCTCGATCCAGCATCTCTTGCTGGGACGCGGCGGTACGAGAGTGTACGGGCATCACCATCAGACGTTCCGGCCGGACCATTCGGTGGGCGAGTACTATTTTGCCCTGCGGCACGGCCGCGGCGCGGAGCGGTTCACGTTCGCCGCCTACCGGTTGTTTCGCGTGCTACGTACGCGGCACAACGTGCTACACCCTTGGAAGATCCCGTTGCGTCTGGTCGCCGAACTGCGCGGATTTGCCTGGGCCATCCGCTTGTTCCGGCAGGGACCGCAACACCTTTCGCATCCCGAGGCGGTCTAGGTCTTCCGGGCGTAACTATCGACAGAGAGTTGTCGATGCTGCCAAACGGGGGCAAAGGAATGGAGGGCAAAGGAATGAAATCGTCCAGAATTCCTTTGCCCAACATTCCCTTGCCCATTGAAAACATATCTGCGGCCGGTTTGAGCGTTGCGACATTTCGGATTTGAGCGTCAGTTGATCCGTCCTTATGTTGCGTAAGATCGTGATCGTGGCACCCGAATTTCCGCCGTGCAACCTGACGGCGGCACATCGCTCGCGGTTGTTCGTCCGGCACCTTCCCGAATTCGGCTACGAGCCGATCGTACTAACCGTTCGGCGGGAGGACTACGAGGGGACGATCGACAACGAGTTGGAGCAGCTGCTTCCAGAAGGCCTGCAGATTGTCCGGACTCGAGCCCTTCCTACCCGACCCCTGCGCCTGGTCGGGGACCTAGGAATCCGCAGTTTCTGGTTCCATTTTCGCAAGCTCAAAGAGATTACTGCGGCTTCGCCGGTCGCACTGGTTTACTTCCCGATTCCGCCGAACTACAGCTGCCTGTTGGGCCGCCTGATCAAGCGACGGCGTGGCATTCCGTACGTGATCGACTACATCGATCCGTGGGTCTATCCGATCACGGCCCAGGAACGGCGGTCCTGGAAATCGCGGCTTTCTCACTGGCTTGCCCGGCGACTGGAGCCGATCGCCGTCCGGCACGCGGATGGCCTGACTGCGGTGGCCGAGACGTACTACGAAGGCGTTCTTCAGCGTCATCCGGAGCTGCAAAGCCTGCCACGTGCCGCCATGCCCTACGGGGCCGAGCCACTGGATTTCGAGCATGTTCGGCGGACCGGGCGGCGTTCGCGGGTCCTCGATTCGCTTAACCTGAAGGACAAGTGCGTTTTCGTCTACGCCGGCGCGGCTTTGCCTCGCGCCACCCAGACGTATCGCGTCTTGTTTCGAGGACTGCGCCGGCTCCAACAGAATCAACCGCAGCTGGGCAACCGCATCCATATGGTGTTCGTGGGCACGGCTGCCGGTTCGCGCGATGCTGTGACCGGTCCGATCGGGCCCCTGGCCCGCGAGATGGGAGTGGCCGATTCGGTCACCGAGTTGCCCCGTCGCGAACCCTATTTGGAGATCCTCGCCCTGCTCAGCTTGTCAGATGCGATCATGGTGCTGGGGTCGAGCGACACCCATTACACGCCGTCCAAATTGTATCAAGCGTTGCAGGCGCGGCGTCCGCTGCTGGGCATGCTGCACGAACAATGCCCGGCGGGGGACCTCCTGCGCCAGATCCGCGATTGCCAGTGGGTGCCCTATGGCGCTGATCTGGATCCCGGCGACGAGGTCGCCCGAAGAGTCGAGGGAGCGCTGCAGCGGCTGGTACAGCGCGACCCAACGCGACCCGTGGAGCACGATGGGGCGGTGATGGAGGGCGTGTCGGCACGGGAGATGACGCGCCGGCTGAGCCAATGCTTCGACCGTGTGCTCGCCTGCCAGACGCGGCGGCGTGAGGATTCGTAGGGGCGGTTAACAGAGAATTGTAGGGCGGAGTTGATTCCGCCCGTCCGCCCGAGCGGACTGAGGCCGCGTATCCATGACTTTCCGGTTTGCCGCCGTCATCTCGCATCCGATCCAGCACTATGCGCCGATCTTCCGGGAATTGGGCAAGGTGCCGGGCATGCAGGTCAAGGTGTTCTATGGGTGCCAATGGGGTGTCCGGCAGACGCACGACCCGGATTTCGGCTGCACCTTCGCTTGGGATGTGCCGCTGCTGGAGGGGTACGATTACCAGTTCCTGCCCCTCCGGCGGGAACCCGACAAGCTGGGGTTCTGGGATGTGGACAACCCGGAGATCGCACGCTGTTTGAGCGAGTATTCCCCGCACGCGATGTGGGTGCACGGGTACGGCCATCGAACCTGCTGGCGTGCGGTCAGCTGGGCGCAACGCCGCTGCGCGGTGCTGCACTTTGGCGACTCGGAATTGCTCCGGCCGCGGTCGCTCGTCCGGCGCGTCGCCAAGCACTTGGTGCTCCGCTACTTCTTTCGCCGCTGCGATGCGTTCATCACGATTGGCGACAACAACGAAGCGTATTACGCTCGTTACGGCGTGCCTGGGAGCAAGATGTTTCGCGGCGCCTGTCCGATCGACTTGCAGCGATTTCGCCAAACGCTCGCCGCGCCGGACCGGCCCTCACGCGGGGAGATGCGAGCACGGTTCGGGTTGCCCGCGGACGCCGTGGTGGCCGTCTTCTCCGGAAAGATGGTGCCGATCAAGAGACCCGGCGATCTGGTCGAGGCGGTCGGGCGACTGCGAGACCGGGGCGTCGGATTGCACGCCCTGTTTGTGGGCGACGGCCCGCTGCGGAGCGAACTCGAGGCGCAGGTTCGAGCGTGCCGTCTGGAAAACGAAATTCGGTTCTCGGGTTTTGTGAACCAACGGGACATCCCGCTGGTGCTGGAAGCCGGCGACCTGCTGGCGATCCCGTCCGAGCGCGATGCCCATCCCTTGGCGGTCGCCGAGTCGATGGCGGTGGGGCATCCGATTGTGGCTTCCGATCGAGTGGGCTGCGTGGGCGCGACGGACAGCGCGCGGCCCGGCGTGAATGCCTTGGTGTACCCCATGGGAGATACCAGGGCCCTGGCGAAGGCGCTGGAGCAGCTGGTTCGCGATGGCGAACTGCGGCGGCGCATGGGCCAGGCATCGTTGGAACTGGTGGCGGGACAAGACGTGAGCGCGGCGGTCGGCGCCGTGCTGCGCGCGGTCGGTGCACTGCACCACAGGTACAAGCAACCGTGGAATGAGGTTCCCGAGGCGTTCTTCCGGGGACTGGACGAAAAAAGACTCGCAGCCTGAGAGATCGGATGCACTAGACCATGGAAGTCATTTTCTGGTCCATTGTAGCGCTGAGCTGCCTCGTTGCCATAAAAGATTGGCGCTGGGGCCTGGTCACGATTCTTGCCGTGGGATTGTTGCAGGACCCGATGCGCAAGATCGTTCCGGGCGCGCCGATCATGTATACGGTCGCGTTCACGCCCATCTATGCCAGCTGCATCCTGAGCTTCTTCGGCCGGCGCCAACGCGAGACGAACTTGCTGAACTGGTTCCCGAACGTCCGCTTGCCCGCGGCTTTGTTCTCGATGGCTTTGTTTGTCAGTCTGCTGCAGACGTTTTCGTACGGTCCGATCGCTTACATACCGGGGCTGATTGGCGCCTTTTCGTATTTCTGCATCGTCCCGGCGATCCTGCTGGGCTTTTTCTACCCGCGGGTAAGGGCGGATGAATTCGACCGGATCA
>ERZ795059.6496-NODE-6496-length-10338-cov-5.033064_pt1 | contig 10338 bp, 8 predicted proteins | sample MGYA00375143_ERZ795059 | MGnify/ENA primary metagenome ERZ795059 (study PRJEB30188, sample SAMN05720168) | activated sludge metagenome | isolation source: Anaerobic digester | place: USA | collected 2015-01-07 ... | reverse complement strand
TATCGGGAAACTCGGGATCCTTAACAAGCGGATCTCACTTACACTATGAAGTACTATTTAACGGTATAGCTTTAAACCCAATTAACTTTTTTTATGACAATCTAACAGTTTTTGATTTGAGAAGTAATAAAAATAAATAAAAAGCGGAGGTATTATGATTTGGACTGTAGAATTAGCTTCTTATTTAGATGATGCACCATGGCCTGCAACAAAAGAAGAATTAATAGATTACGCAGAACGAATAGGTTCACCAATTGAAGTGATAGAGAATCTACAAGAATTAGAAGATTCTGATGAATTTTATGAATCAATTGAAGATATTTGGCCTGATTATCCGACTGATGAAGATTTCTTCTTCTCGGATGATGACGAATTTAATGCTTAATCGGTTATCATATGATTCCTTTTTTAGATGAGATAACCGGACAAAAAAAGGTAATACAATCTTTATATCAAATATTTAAGACAGGCAAAATCCCTCAGGCTCTACTATTTGTCGGAACTGAGGGAGTCGGTAAATTTTTTACAGCTATACAATATTTAAAACTTCTTAATTACGATAAAATTAGTACCGATTCAAGAATTGAGAGACAGATTTCTGCATTTAACGAACCTTTTGTTAGGGTAATATTTCCAATTCCAAGAGGAAAAAGCGAATCGGATGATAACCCTTACAACGGATTATCCGAAACACAACTTTCCGAAATAAAAAACCAATTAAAATTAAAGTCTGAAAATCCATATCACAAAATAACTATTTCGGGTGGAGAAAGTATTAAAATAAGCAGTATTAGAGATATTAATAGTTTTACTACGCTTAGTTATGAAAATATAAAGTATCGACTAATATTAATAGTAGATGCACATTTAATGGGTGAAGAAGCACAAAACGCATTATTAAAAAACTTGGAAGAACCTCCTGAAGGCATAATATATATTTTAACAACTAGTGATGAGAATAATATTCTTTCTACAATTAAATCGAGATGCTGGAAATTAAGTTTTAGTTCTTTATCTAATAATGACTTAATTAATATTTTGATTAGATATTATAATTATCAATACGATACAATTGACAGTGTTAAATATTTTTCAAACGGTTCCGTTACACAAGCAATTTATTTATTAGATAGTCAATTCAATCTTTTATTAAGTAAAACTTTAAATATTCTACGTTATTCATTTGCAGGTTGGTACAATACGGCTTTCAGTGAATTTAAGGAAATTTTAAAAAATTCTGATTATGAATTAATAAAAATTATTATTATTTTAATATATACATGGTTAAATAACTTGGAAATTTTAAGGTCACATGGTAGTGAAAATTGCTATGAGCCGTTTATAGAATCTTTAATTAAATTTAATACCCGTTATCCGGAAGTTAATATAAATAAGCTTTTAACCGAAATAGATAACATGTTAAACAATCTTGATAGAAATGTAAATATAAATATAGTTTCTGCAAATATAATTATATTATTATCAAATTTTACAAACAATTAAAGGAAATCACTTTTGGAAAATATAAATAATGAACAAAATTTTAAACCGGATATTTACGACCTTCAAGCCTATCATGCGTTTAAAGATGTTGTTGTAAATAACTTATGTGATGATTGTAAGAACGATTGTCCGAATATAGAAAACGCAGTTAATTATATCATTAACACTAAACTAAAAGATGTTAATATTATAGAAGTTGAATGTCAAGGATTATTGGGCAATCATTTTTGTGAGTGTATTGATGAAATTTCAAATTCAATAGTTGAAGGCGACTATACTTTAGTTGAATGCGAAGATACTGTTGAAGTTACAAAAGTTGTAGAAGTTGGAAATATAGCAAAATTAAAGATGTTCAAATATACAAATGAAGGTGATAAACTACCTAAAGTTTTACGTAAACTTACAGAAGAGGACTGGGCACAAATAGAAATAAATAGAAAAGATGAGGCAAAAGCTAAACCCATATTTAAAGATAGAATAGAAAGATATCAATTAAATATGAAACTGGTTGATATTCATTATCAGTTTGATAGAAAAAAACTCTTTTTCTTTTATACATCTGACGGAAGAGTTGATTTCAGAGAATTAGCTAAAGATTTAGCTGCCGAATTTAAAACAAGAATAGAACTAAGACAAATTGGCGTTAGAGATGAGGCAAAAAGAGTAGGTGGGTTAGGGTCATGCGGAAGAGAATATTGCTGCTCTGTTTTCTTATATAATTTCAAGAAAATCACTACACAATTGGCTAACGATCAAAATCTTTCGGCTAACATGTCTAAACTAAGTGGTCCATGCGGTAAACTTAAATGCTGTTTATCATTTGAAGGCGAATAAATTAAAAGAGGATTTATGAAAAAAGTTGTTATTGTTTCTGCTAAAAGAACGGCAATCGGAAGTTTTCAGGGTGTTTTATCCGGTTTAACTGCAGCAAAATTAGGTGCAGAAGCCATAAAATCGGTATTATTAGAATCAAAAATTGATATTAACTTGATTGATGAAGTAATTATGGGTAACGTTTTGTCTGCCGGGCAAGGACAAGCTCCTGCAAGACAAGCAACACTCTATGCAGGATTACCAAATAAAACCGAAGCATTAACCATTAATAAAATGTGTGGCAGCGGCTTAAAATCCGTAATGTTAGCATCACAATCCATTAAATGTGGTGATGCTGATATTATTATTGCCGGTGGTATGGAAAGTATGTCTAACGCCCCTTATTTGTTATCTGATGCAAGAAGCGGATATAGATTAGGTCATGGTAAATTAACCGATAGTATTTTAATAGACGGGCTTTGGGATGTATATAACGACATCCATATGGGAAATTGTGCAGAAGTGTGTGCTAAAGATTATGAATTATCGCGTATTCATTTAGATGAATTTGCAATTAAATCCTATGAAAAAGCTATCTCTGCAACATCAAGCGGTATTTTTAAAGAAGAAATTGTTCCGATTACAATAAAATCCAAGAAAGGGGATTTTATTGTTGATGAGGATGAAGAACCTAAAAATGTTAAGTTTGATAAAATACCAAGTTTACGTCCGGCATTTGATAAAAATGGAGTTGTTACTGCTGCAAATTCTTCAAAACTTAATGATGGAGCAGCCGCATTATTAATTATGTCTGAAGAAACTGCATTAAAACTTGGATACACTCCTTTAGTTGAAATAGTCGAACAAGCATCTGCTTCTAAAGCACCAATTGAATTTACAACTGCCCCGGCAGATGCAATTGCAAAAGTGTTAAAAAAAGCAAATTTAACTAAAGAAGAAATAGATATCTTTGAGATTAACGAAGCATTTGCCGTTGTCTCTTTAGCTGTTAACAAAATTTTAGGATTAGATGAATCCAAAATAAATATAAATGGCGGAGCAATTGCTTTAGGGCATCCAATTGGAGCAAGCGGGGCACGAATTCTTGTAACGCTTATTTATGAAATGATGCGTAAGAATTTTACATACGGTTTAGCTTCGTTATGTATTGGAGGTGGAGAAGCATCTGCATTAATAATAAAAAAATATAATAAATAAAATGAAAAAAATTGCCGTAATTGGCGCAGGAACTATGGGTAACGGAATTGCGCATGTTTTTGCTCAATTCTGTTTTCCCGTTCAGTTAATAGATTTAAATGAAAGCATTTTAACACATGCTTTCAATACAATATCAAAAAACCTTGATAGACAAGTAAAAAAAGAAATTATTGATATTAATACCAAAAACAATATTTTAAGTAATATTTCTTTAAAATCTAATATTGATAGTATTGATTTCGATACAGATTTAGTTATTGAAGCGATAGTTGAAAAAAAAGACGCTAAAATATTGCTTTTTAATAAATTAGATAGCTTGATTAACAAGGATTCTATATTTGCCACCAATACTTCGGCTATTTCAATTACTGAATTACAAATATCCAATAGACCGGATAAATTTATTGGGATGCATTTCATGAATCCGGTTCCCGTGATGAAACTTGTAGAGTTAATTAAAGGCTATTTAACTTCAGACGAAACTTTTAATAAAATAAATAGCCTTGTGTATCAGTTAAATAAAGAACCTGTATTGGTTAACGACTCTCCGGGCTTTATTTCCAATCGTGTATTAATGCCGATGATAAATGAAGCAATTTTTGCTTTATATGAAAATGTTGCTAGCGTTAAAGACATTGATTCTGTTATGAAATTGGGCATGAATCATCCTATGGGACCGTTGCAATTAGCTGATTTTATTGGATTAGATGTTTGTTTAGACATAATGAATGTTTTATTTAGTGGATTTAACGATCCTAAATATCGTCCTTGTCCTTTATTAAAAAAAATGGTTGCAGCTAATAAGTTAGGGAAAAAATCCGGGGAAGGTTTTTATAAGTATTAAGGAATAAATTGATTAGTTTCAACATTAAAAACATACCGAATATCCGTTTTAAGCTCGAAAAGATTTTTTCGCGTATATCTTTCTCACAAGAATCTTATTTATTGTTTTTAGGAGGTGTAACCGGATTATTAGCAGGGATAGGAGCAATCATATTTCATCATACAATAGAATTAATTAAATATTTATTTTATGATTTTCCTGCACAAATTATTGGTAAAGATTCTTTAATAGATAATTTTTCTTTTTTTTCTATAATAGTATTAATCTTTTTACCAGCATTTGGTGGTTTATTAGTCGGACTATTTGCATATTTTTTTGAAAAAGGAGAAAAAGGCGAAGGAATACCGAATGTTATTGATGCCGTAGCTACTAAATCCGGAATAATAAAAGGAAGTATTGCAATAAAAAAAATAATAGGGACAGCAATTAGTATTGGAAGTGGAGGAGCGGGAGGTAAAGAAGGACCGATTGTACAAATTGGAGCATCGATTGGATCTGCATTTGGTCAATTTTTAAAACTTTCGAGCGACAGACTAAAAATATTACTTGGTTGTGGAGCAGCTGCCGGTTTAGCAGCAGCTTTTAATGCTCCGTTAGGAGGAGCATTATTTGCTATCGAGATAATACTTCGTTCGTTTAGGGCTCAAACTTTTAGTCCAATTATTATAGCCTCGGTATTTGCAACTGCTATTTCGAGAAGTTATATTGGCAATGAACCGGCTTTTAAAATACCACCTTATGACTTGACATCAAATGTAGAACTTTTATTTTATATAGTATTAGGAATTTTAAGCGGATTGGTTGCGGTTTATTTTGTAAAAGTATTTTATTATATATCTGATATTTTTGCAAAATTAAAAAAAGTAAGTCCAATTATTAAACCTGCATTAGGCGGTTTAATTGTAGGTATTTTAGGTATTTACTTACCGGGTTTGTATGGTTTTACCTATGTAAATTTTGATGTACCATATTCAACAGATATCTTACTGATATTTTTTGGATTAATGGTATTTAAACCTATTGCAACGGCTGCTACAATAGGCTCCGGAGGAAATGGCGGGACATTTGCACCTAGTCTTGTTACAGGTGCAATGTTAGGTTCGTTGTTCGGCTTTTTTGTAAATTATCTATTTCCAGAATATTCGGCACCTTCAGGAGCTTATGCAATGGTAGGAATGGCAGGTGTAGTAGCAGGAACAACCAATGCTTCGTTAACTGCATTAATTATGACTTTTGAAATGACAAATAATTATAAAATTATTTTGCCATTAATGCTAACAATTATCATATCAACTACTGTTTCAAAATCAATATTAAAGGGTTCATTATATTCAATAAAGTTTGCAAGAGAAGGTAGAGAGATTGATATTTACGGTAGGAAAGTATCAATTTTAAAAAAGATATATATGGCTGATTTAATAAGCAAAGAATTTGAGGTAGTAAATATTCACACACCTTTTCAGATTGTGATTAATAAGATAAAGAGTATTAAATTAAATTCCTTAATAGTAATTGACAATAAAGAAAATATTGTGGGACAAATATTATTTGAAGACATTCGAGAAGCATTACTTAATGAAGAAACTGCAATAATTTCTCAGTTTTTAGTTGCAGAAGATTTTATGACTCGTAATATTACAACAGTGTATCAAAGCACATCAGCGGATAATGCATTAAATTTATTGGAATCAAGCGATTTGGATTATTTACCGGTACTTGATTATCAAAACAATAAATTATTAGGAATAGTTAGCCGAATAGATATTATTAATCATTATCAAAAAGAACTATTGTTAGGACAAAAAGATATTGAGATTTAATTAATAAAGATATAAATTTGTCTTATAATGTATATTATGTAAACTAATCAAAACAAACAAAAATGTTATTTTTCAATAACATTTTTAATTAAAATACCCTATCAGTTTTAAATAAACAAATATTATTATTCCAATAATTACAATCCAAAGTATTGGCGATCTACTTTTTTTTCTTAAAGACTGATTTGAACGAAATTTTAATTTTCTTTTTCTACGTTCAACTTCGTCTTCTTCCGGTTTATAAAATCTTGGTTGATATTCAAAAACTTTATTTTTGGTTTTTTTCATAAACATTTTTAACCTCTTAATAATTAACTTCCAAATAAGGCATTTACATAACTATCTGAATCAAAAGTTTGTAAGTCTGCAATTCCTTCACCAACTCCTATATAACGAACCGGAATATTTTGTTGAGCAGATATTTGGAATAAAACTCCACCTTTAGCTGTTCCGTCAAGTTTTGTAACAATTAATCCGGTAAGCTCGGTATATTTAGCAAACTCTTGAGCTTGAATAAGAGCGTTTTGTCCGGTATTACCATCTACTACTAAAAATATCTCATTAGGTGCATAATCAACAACTTTTGTCATTACTTTTTTAATTTTCTTTAATTCTTCCATTAAATTATGTTTAGTATGTAATCTTCCGGCAGTATCAATAATAACTATATCAGCATTTTGTTTACGTGCTACCGATAGTGTATCAAAGGCTACAGAAGAAGGATCGCTACCTGATGCTCTCATAATAATTTCAACCCCGGCGCGTTTTGCCCATACATCAAGTTGTTCGTTTGCTGCAGCCCTAAAAGTATCTGCTGAACCTATTACGACCTTTAAGCCTGCTTGCTTGTAGTTATGTGCCAATTTTCCAATTGTTGTTGTTTTTCCGGCTCCGTTTACTCCAACAATTAATATTACAAATGGTTTAAACTTATCTGTCAATTCATATTCTGATTTAATATTTTCATTACTTACTAAAACTGCTTTAAGTTCATTTTTAATAATATTTAATAAATTCTCTTTGCTTCTTTCTTTGTCCTTTTTAAATTCTTTTCTGGCATTCTCTATAACTTTTGAAGCAGTTTCATATCCAATATCACAAGTAACCAAAATTTCTTCCAACTCATCTAAAGTCGATTCATCAACCTTAGCTTTTCCTGTGATAGTTTCCGTAACCAACGTAACTAATTTATCTTTTGTTTTAGATAAACCGCTAACTAATTTGTCAAAATTTAAATTTTTAAAGAAACCCATATATCAATAAACTCCGTTTTATCTTGTTATTGCAAATTTTCCTAATTTCACTTCTGTTTCGTTATTGCTGGCATCAATTACTGCAGCACGATAAATATAAATTCCCGAACTAACTTTCTCCCCTTTTAGGTTGGTTAAATTCCAACTTACTCCTCCATTTCCATCTCGTTCACTTATCTCGGCTATTCTATCACCTCTTATATCAAATATTATGATGTCCGTTTTTGCAGGTAGATTAGCAAAATAAACAGTTCCGTCCGATTCGCTTAAACTAAACGGATTTGGAAAAACATACATATCGGATAGATTGTTGGCATTTGTGGATAGTACAATATAACTGCCTGCTCCTGTCAACAACTCTATATTTCCTGTTTCTATTGATGATTTCATATTCTCCAATTTAATTGTATAGGTTATTCCTGTACTTTTTATAGGATATTTAAATTTTACATTAATAGATTTGGTTCCTAAAAAACTGACCGTTTCTATACTATTAAAAGGATTAATTCTATAATTATTTGTAATCAAAAAGCTTGACTTATCTAAATCCAAATTAAAGTTTATTGAAATTTCTTTAGAATTTTCAATTTTATAATCTGTAATATAAAATGTTTCATCGGTTAAATAGGGTGTTACAAAAAAATCTACAGTAAAATCATCTATCGGGCTACCATAATAATCAGTAATTCCCTTTACATGAATAGAATACATCCCTTCATTTAGTGAAGGAACAAAATTTATGAGATAAGACTTTTCCGATAAAACAGAAATTGAGGATGGACGCTTACCGCCATCCATTAAAAAGGATTCTAAATTTAAAACTGCTGTATTTATCTTTCCGTCAAATTCAATTACTAAGCTATTTCCTTTAATTACTGTATGATTAATTAAACGAATTTTATCATGTGTAAATATTTTAATAGCTGATGTTAGATCGGAAAAATGATTATAACCATCTGAACTATATGTCTGCAGTTTATAATAATAATATGTATTATTAACTAAGTTGGAATCAATATAACTATCGCTAAATGTTGAATCATATAATACAACAGCATCTTTAGAAAATCCTCTATAAATATAAGTTTTATTCCCAGAATTAACCCAACTAATATAGGCTTTTGATGAACCAATATTATAATATTTTTTAACTATAGGAGCAGAAGGTTGAAAAGTTTGAATGAATTCATAAAATCGCAATTTTCCTTCATATGGTAACACAAATTCATTTATTCCATTATTATCCAAATCATCTGAAAACGAGGAATAATAAAACTCATTTGCTCTGATATCATTATTTTCGTTGAATAATATCCCTTCATTTATTCCATATTTACAGTCAAAAACAAATGAATAAGGATATGTATTTACCATTAGTTGTTGACGTCCTTCTTCAAAAAGTTTTGAGAATTTCACATTAGCTTTTGGTTTTATTCCTAAAGAAGAAAACTGAAGAGATGGATCAATAAAAATTCTTTCGGTAATAATATTTAACTTATTATTTTTAATATTAAATACTAATAAAAGCTTAAACGGAATATCTTCTGATTCTAACAAAACAGCAATATCATTTTGCCCGTCTCCGTCAAAATCGCCTGCAGAAAGCAAATTTTTTAATCCTAATAATCCGGTCGATACAGTTATTCCGTTTTGTAAATGACCATCATTTTGTATGAAATAACAAACAATATCCCCTTCCGAATCAATCATCCATAATTCTTTTAAATTATTTCCGGCTACTCCAGTTGTAACAACTCCACTAGGTGAACCAAAAGAATTTTTATAAATATTACCATATAAATTTGGAGAAAAATTATAAGCTTTGCTTAACAAAATCGGTTTTAATTCTTCATTAATTCTATATACAGAAATGGTAGTATCATTAGTTAAAGCTAATAATTCATATTTGGAATCGAAATCTATATCATCAATAAGAATAGGTCGGAAAATTGCTGTTGAATCAACAAATTTTAAGGCAAATTTTGATGAATTTATTTCATTTTGTTCATCAATTGTAGCTTTAGGATAAAAATAACTTAACAAATCAATTTTATTATTATTGTTAAAATCACCTATCGATTTTGGAACTTGCCTATTCTTTAAAGAGTCTATCTTTATAAAATCACCGTCTTTAAACTTAAAAATTCTTAAAACTGATGAATTATCAAAGCTATTAGAAAACAGAACTTTGTTAGTTTCGGAAATATCGTATGCCTTTTCCGAAATTCTTCCAAAAGGTAAAGAATAATTTAATTGGTTAATTGGTTTATTAATTATTTGTTTATCTGTTGTAATAATAAAATAATTATTGTTATCATACAAAAAGGTTGAAAAACCCGTTAAGTTTTTAACTTCAAAAAAAACTTCGTAAGTTGTATTTGGTAAGACAGTTTCTAGAGGAATAAACCCATAATGAAGTTGTTTGAAGAACATATTATTTGTCGAAAAACCATCCAAACTAATTACATTAAAACTTAAATCGCCTAATTTTCTATAGTACATAAATCCGTTACATAATTCATCCGTATAAATTCCTCCTAATACTGTAGATGTATTTCCATAATAAGCAGGAGCAATTGTTAATAAATCAATTTTTGCAAGTCTTCTCGAAATATAAAAATTAGCCCTTTCTTCCATAGTAAGTCCATTCTTAAAATAAACTTTTAATTTTAGGCAATAAACAGTGTCGGGCATATCGGTTACAATAAACTTGTATATATCTCTATTAATAAATTGATTTTTTCCGTCTGAAATTAATGTAACCCATTCATTCGGGTTTAATCCGTAACCATAATGCAACTCATACTTATCAAAATAACCTGAAAGTATCGAAGCATTAACATAAAAGTCTGAAAAAGTTGCAAAATCTTGTCTAGGTGAATTAATC
>ERZ795059.6495-NODE-6495-length-10338-cov-7.261111_pt1 | contig 10338 bp, 5 predicted proteins | sample MGYA00375143_ERZ795059 | MGnify/ENA primary metagenome ERZ795059 (study PRJEB30188, sample SAMN05720168) | activated sludge metagenome | isolation source: Anaerobic digester | place: USA | collected 2015-01-07 ... | reverse complement strand
CCTTGACCGTTCTATTGCCCACGACAAAGCAGAGAAAAGCGCCTTCTTTAGTAACTCTGTGAAGTTCCTTCACGCACATATCAAAGTCCAAGTAAAAGCTCAATACATCTCTGGCTCTTTCAGCATCTATGTTAGAAATTTTTTCTATTGTTTCTTTTAGAGAAGGTGAATCAATAGTAACGGTCAAATCCTTTGAAGGTATGCCACCAAGACTTTCCTTGTCAATTCCCATTACCTCTTCTTTTTCGTATCCAATCCATTGAAGTGCCAATCTTGAAAACTGGCCATATGCCACGGTAGTTCTGCTATCACCATATGGAGGAGAAGTTACTACAAAGTCTACTTCTTTATCTTTTATGGAAGTCTTACATCTAGAGTCTTCAGAGAGTATTTTAACTTGACATTTTTTGTTAACTTCAGTTTCATAACTCTCCATTTTTTTAAGATTGTTTAGTGCCCTATCCTTAAAAGTGCCTAATACGTTAGGATTATGTTTTTTTAGCATTTCTTCGTTCATTCTGTAAAGCTTAAACTCGCTGTTTCTAGTATTGGAAACGTTTCTAACTGTCTCGGAGAAGACTACATAAAAGAAGTTTTTTATTTTAGGATCTTCTATTAACTCAATGTTGTTCTTAATTATTGTGAGCTCTCTGATTACATTTGGTTTAAACCAGAAGTCTATATTGAAGAATTTCGGTGTTTCTATTTCGGCATTGCCAAGATTAATTTCATTAAGACCTTCTGCGCATTTTGATACAAGTTTTTTATATTCATTTGATAATATGTCAGAGTTAATTGGAGTTGTCTTAACTTTTGATATTAGGATGGCCAAGGGATTAATGTCAATTCCATAAGCTTTTTGAAAATTCTGGTGAAGAGTGGCTTCTAAAACGGCGGTGCCTGAGCCCATGAAAGGATCAAACAGGACCTTTGTATCTTTACCATAAGTTTCTATCAGTCTTCTTGCAATCTGAGGTATCATCATAGCAGGATATGTATGATAACTATGGTTTGAGTACTTTGTATCGCTGCCCCTGAAGTCCCATGAGGCATCTATTTCTTTCAATAGCTCTTTTTTATTAAAATTTTCAGATTGCATTTTACTACAGCCTAGTTCTAGTTTTGGATTTGCCCTTTTAGGTGTTTTGATTTCGAGGGATATATCTTTTGTCCTAGCGAAGTAGTTCTTACAAGGCCAATTTTGGCAATGGCCAGTTAATGCTATGATCCGAAGACCGAGGGATCTTTTAGTTTGTAATAAGTGCAAGAAAAGATAGAGTAATCTGGCGATAATTATATATTTTGTAAATCTAACTTTTCCTTTTCAAAAATAAATTCTCTATTGAATTATTTTCATGATTTCAATTAAATGAATCCAAAACATATTTGAATTCACTATCTGTCAAACTATAAAGGTCTTTTATTATATTTTCTAATTCCATTAAGATTTTTTGTCGTTTACTTTTGTCTGTAGTTCCATTTAGTATATTAACTATTTTTTTCAAATCATTGTATTCACTAGAAACACAAATTAGCTCTGCTACATTATTTACAATTTTATTAAATACTATATTAGTGTCACTAAGTTGGGGTATTGGTAATTCATATATAAAGAACATATTGAGATTAGTTGTAATTTTTAATCTTAGAAGGTAATCTAGTATATGGCTATTAAAAATTCCGCAGAGGTATAATAAATATTTTTCATTTATAATTTTTACATTGTTATCATAAATTTTTGTTACTATGATTGAATTTCCAACGAAAACGTTCTTGTGTAGAATTGTTGATATTAACGAACGTCTATTAGTACTTGAAGCAACAGCCCTGAATCCTAATCTATATTCTTTATAATCCTTATAATTTACTCCTAATTTTTGAAGCCCTTTATTCTCTTCTATCCAAAACCTTGGATTTTCAAAGTTATTAATATATTGTTCAATCATCTTTCCTTCATAGAGAGTTAGTCCCTTTTTATCTTTGTTAAATATCCGACTGTCATTTGTCATGTCAATTTCTCTAAAAAATTTTATTTCCGTCCCATTGTTGAAATCTCTTAAAATTGGATGTTGATACATTTTTTTAACAATTTGTATATCCATATTATTCTTAAACTCGATTATAGACCACGATTGGGGGGATAGTTTCTTTATTAAGTTCCAATCGATAGAAATCGATATCTTTTCTATTTTTTTCAAAATTGATGTTTCTTCCAACATAAAAGCAGCATCGAAGGATTCTGATTTTTCACCTTTTTTGAATAAAACTATAATAAATTTAAAAGATCTATGAACTGGTTTAAATATGCCCTTGGTATTAACAAAACAGTAAAGGTCAGTTACTTTGGATTTTTCAAATAATAATTTTCTGATTCCTTTTGTCCCAGCATCTGTATATAATCCAGAAGGTGTAACTATTCCGCAATAGCCATCTTTTTTAGTTAATTGGTGAAATCTCTCTGTAAACAATTTATATAAATTAAGATCTCCACTTACAGTTTTACCTTCTATTTTATCAGATTGATATTTGTAATACTCTGATTTATTGAAATACTTAGCACCTAGTACAATGGTATTCTTGTGTTCATCCCATTTTTTAGATATCTCCTGGTCTTTTTTTAGTTTATCTATAATTTTTTTAGCTTCTATTTTATCAACATTGTATTTTGTTAATTTAGTATCATATTTATAAAAAAATTCTTTCTCTATAGGTTTATAAATGTCCCAAGGAGGATTCCCAAGACATATATCAAATCCTCCTTCTTCTAATACTTCAGAATATTCCATGATCCAATGGAACACTCTTAATTCGTTCAACAATTTCTTTTTCTGAATAATTGTTAATTTTTTTAGTTCTTTGTCCATATCAAATAGATTTTTTATTTTTCCATAAAAATGACTATTGAGATCAGAATTAAATGCTTCAGTTAGAATATTTAAAAGATGTCTAAATTTTTCTTGTAATTCTTTGTTATGTAGTTCTTTATATATCTTAACAAGTTCTGTACGTAAATTAAATAAATCAAGTGGATTGACATCTGGATTTGAAACAATTTTTTGTGCATCGTCTACTAAATTTGGAGCGCATTCTCTTAAGAGTATCATTTCTTTTGTCAGAGTTATTACTGAGTCACTGTTATTTCCCAACCTATTATTAAAATCTTCTTTAGAGCTAAATCCAATAATAGAGTTTCCTCGACGGAAATTAAATTCAATGTTGGGCAGTTCACGAATATGGTCAACATCCTTAAAAGACTCAGCAATATTTAAAAACATTCTTAATTTACAAATTTCTATAGCACCTGGTAAAATATCCACGCCATATAAATTTTCTCTGATAATATACTCTTTTATTTCGTAATTATTCCAGTCAATTATCTCTTCTTTCTTAAAGTATAGGTATATATTCTCTAATACGGAAATTGTATCTATCAAAAAGTGGCCTGAACCAACCGCTGGATCCAATATTCTCATTTTTTTTATAACATCATTAAAAAATTTTGTCAATTGTTTTTTATCTACATTAGTAAATAGATCATTAATAATGTTGCCACTATACGTATATTCTGTTTTATATAGTTTGTTATATCTATCTATCAAGTATGGATGAATTGTATTCTTAGCTATATAATTTGTAATTTCTTCAGGAGTATATACTGCACCTAATTCTTTTTGATTTATACTTTTCTCGAATATATATCCCAATATCTCTGGACTAATCTTGTCAACTTCCCCACTTCTTTCATCTATTGTCCAATCTTTAGACTCTAATAAATTGAGTAAGGGTATGTCTTTGTTTTTTTCATCAATGGGGTAAGTCATATCCCTATAAAATAATTCATTTTTTATTTTGATTTTATATTTTATTTCTTCTTCTGATTCAATAAATAAGCCACCGTTGAGATAAGGTATATTGCCTATTAGATTATTTGTGTCACTATCACGTTCATTTTTTTTGTAACAAAGACCCTTAAAAAATAAGGTTTTCAAAAAATCTTCATAATAGAACCTAGAACTAGTAATTGTAGCCCTATAATTATCTATAAAATAATTAATATTACCATCTAAGAATGATTTTTTTTGTAAAAACCACAAAAATAACATTCTATTCATTAATATTTTTACAAATAACTCTTTTTCTTCTTCAGTTGGAATTCCTTCTATATTGTTTATTAAATATCTTTCAGAAACACAATATAGATCATAAAACTTGTCAATCAGCTCACTTCTGTCAAATAATTTTTCAAAACTTTCGAACCCGTCATATTTCAAATCTTGTAATTTTTTAAGAAATGAGATTTCTATACTATCCTTCTTCTTTTTAAGTTTGAGTGTCTTATTTGTTCCGATATCTTTTTTACAAAAAATATATTCAGATATATCATATTTAACTAGAATTAGATAATTAACATAAGAATTATAGTCAAACTCTTTTTCAGCTTTCTTTGAGTCGTCAGTATCAGAATAAGATAATATGGCCAATAAGGAATCAGGGCCTATAGAAAAGTGTTTATGATTTCTATTTTCTAGAATCTCAGATTCTATATCCGTATCTTCATTTTCAAAAAATCCTTTGCTTCTAAAAAAATTACATACGTCTTCAAAAGAATTAGCTGTTTTAAATATAGAAGAGTTTATACTTGCCATCCAATCACCCTATACTCTAAATCTTTATCTGTCCTTATTCCACCAAAATAAGTTCCGGGAAGTTTTGATAAATAATTATCATAGAATCTCTCAAGTATATCAATAATTTTATTAGGATCTAGTTTAGTTAGATTGTCTTTTTCGATATCAATTCCTTCAGATTCAAACCATTTTTTAAGTTCAGATGTCTCATTATTTTTAAGATTCATGCTTTCATATATTTGTCTTACTCTTAAGAATTTGTTATTTGTTATTTCATCATTAGTTAGGGTTTTTTGCTGATTTATTCCGATAAGGTATGTTCTTATTTTTTTCTGAATTCCTTGAAATTTCTGAAGTTGACCTTGACGTATAGGTGAAAATAATTTTTTATATTCTTTATATACTTTGTCTTCAAAGAATTTATCACTTAGTCTTACTTTTTCTTCAATTAGATTTATTTTATCTTGGGGTAGTTCAATCTTAGATATTTCTTTGTCAATTTTTGTGATATTTATTATCGTGTCAAAGGGAACTTCTTTACCTTCTTCATTATATTCTACTAAATAATTCCTCATTTTTTCATTTCTGATTTTATCGAATATCCTATACAATCTTATTATATTATCAGAATCTAAAATAGTATAATAGGGAGTTCCAGATAACAAATCCTCTACTTTCTTAAACTCCTTTTCTGAAACATCTATTTCATCTAGTTTAGAGATAATTCGAAGTTTTTGTAAAGTTTCTTCATCTTCACCATATACATCCGCAACTTTGAAGTCATCACTTCTAGCATTAAGTTCTAGTTGAGTTATGTCTACTTCTTGTCGTGTACCTTTTATTTTTTCACCAAGAGTATCAACTGTTACATCTTCCTCTTCGCTAAGAATTTGCATCTCTTTAGCAAGTAAATTTTTAACATCCTCAATTTTATCCTGTAGTTTATCCAATAATTTTAACAACTCTTCTAGATCTCTAGTTGGAAAGAAGTTATAAACATAGACATCGCTTGTTGATCCAATTCTATTAACTCTTCCGACTCGCTGCACTATTCTCATAGGATTCCAGGGTAAATCATAGTTAATAACAATAGATGCATCTTGGAGATTAACTCCTTCACTCAAGGCGTCAGTTGAAACTAGGAAGTATAGCTCTTTTTCATCTTTTATTTCATGATTGTTAGCTATTGGCGCAAATCTCTTTAGCTTTCTTTCTTTTGCTTCTATTTCTATATCTCCTGTCACAATATCTAAACCGATATCTCTTGAAGAAATAGAACTATCTGAAGACAAATATTTTTGTAGCTCTCTATACACATAATTAGCAGTGTCCTTAAATTGAGTAAAAAGTAATACTTTAGGGGCAGTGTTTCCGTTAGAATAAATATTATCTTTTAACACAGTGGTCAATCTTTTTATCTTAGGATCAATATAATTATCATCATCTTTTTTTACTTTTCTAAGTTTTTCTTCGTATGCGTTAATTAATTCTAAGTCTTTTTCAGCAAGAGCTAACAATTTTTCTATATCAATTCTTGGGCCATTTTCTGATTCCATACTTTCTTCAATTTCTTCAAATGCAAGAATCCCTAATTCTTCGTCTTCATCAAAATCTACGCCTTTGTTAGTTTTATACTTTTTATTCCATTCTTGTTGTATCTCCTTGGCATTTTTCATTTTCTTAAGAAGATATATAAGAAATACTTCTTTCTCTTTTATACGTTGTAATGAAATATCAAATGCGTAAATGCTACTTTCAATCCTTTTGAGGAGCATTATCTTCAAGAGCACCTTGAATGTAATCTTTTTACTGTCTTCAAGTAGGAATAAATCAATGTACGGGTATTCTAAGTTTTCTAAAAAAATGGCGAGATCAGTGTATAAGTCTAAGTAATCGTTATAGTATGGCTCTACATCTTTGTCGTATTCTATCTTTTTAATAAAAGGATCCTTGAAAACTAATGGTTTTCCAGCAACTTCCGTTCCTTTATACCTTAGAGATTCCAGAATATATTTCCTAGTCCTAAGAATCATCAGATCATCTAGGATTTCATCTTTTAGTTTTCGAACATTATTCCTTAGTTTTATTTTTAGCTCTTTATTTGACGGATTAATTTTCAATTCCTTTTTTAGTTGGTTATACTTTTCAAACAAAGTGATGTTCTTACCGTATCTAGTAAGATCTCTCAAATCTCTGTCCAAGAATATCTTGAATAAGTTTAATAAATCAGAAATTCTGTTATTTAATGGGGTGGCAGTTAATAAAATAAATCTATTCCTGATAGACTCTTTATCATATCCAAGCTCTCCAATGTAACTTACTTTTTTCTTAAGAAATTGGATATTATTCCAAGCGTTGGTATTTTCATCTCTAAATCTATGGGCCTCATCAATTAAGATCACATCAAATTGATCAGATAGATGATTAAGTGATTCAGGTTTATCAGCAGATAGCCTCACAAATTTGGAATAGGACATTATTTTTAGTTCACCTAATGCCCCAGCTTCTTTATCAATTAGTTTAAAGTGATATTCTCCGTCTATACTAATAATAGAGCAATTTGTAAAAAATACTTTAAGTAAGACGTCATCGCGCCATTGTTTTCTTAAGTGGGCTGGAACTATTAATAGACAACCTTTTCCTTTTTCTTTCCATTTTTGATCCAACTTTCCATTCCAAAAATCCTTTTTTCCATATAAAAAATCCTTTAGTATTTCGGCACCAATAAATGATTTACCAAGACCAACAGAGTCTGCAACTAAGCAGCCAAAGTATTTTCCCATTTTTTCCTCGGCATTTAATACTCCAACCTCTTGGAATAAAGTAAGTATTTGTTGTTCTTTGGCAAGGCTTACTCTGCCGTCTAGTATTTCATAAGCAAATAATTTGAATAGTTCTCTAGGGGGAAGATAAGTTCCCCATCTTAAGGAATCAGTATTTAGAACGCCTGAAGTTTCAATTATTTTTATTAATTCATTTTGAAATGGCTCTGATTCATTTTCCCATACTTCATCAAACCATGTAACTAGTTGTTCTACTTTTTCTGATTCTTCTTCAATTACATTTAATTCGACGTTTGTTACAAATCCTGGTTTTGTAAAGTTGCTTGAACCGACAATTGCAGTTTTATTTTCTCCTAGAAAGATATACAATTTAGGGTGGAAAACACCTTTATTATAAATTCTAATGTCTATTTTTTTAGAGTTTAGTAAATTATAAATTTCTCTTACCTTTTTCTTTAGATTTTCATCTTCTTCTTTTTCTAAATCTTCTAACATTTTTCGCTCAAGATAGTCTTTGCATGAGATTAACTCATCTTCTTTGACATCTACAGAGAGCTCATTTCCTATTACGATTTGAACCTTATTTAGGCTTTGAAAGGCTTCTGAAACAAGCCTATATCCATTAATATAAAAATAACCGGATGCAATTTTGGCTTCAGAAGAAACATTTGAATATTTAATAATTTGATCTTTTAGGGAAATTGCTTTGTTATCAATAATATAATTATCATCCATTATACCATCTGCAGTTTTTTTATTTGTTGGGATATATAAGTATACTGAATCTTTTAATTGTAATTATTTGATTCGGCACCATAATTTTATCCTTCCTATAATTTAATAAATACTAATACAATGTTATTCTTAAATATGGCAATAAAAGTTACTCTTGATACTTGTTGTTTGATTGACTATCAAAATAAGAAAGATATCTATATGCCAAAAATTATAGAAATGCATAAAGTAGGGAACATTGATATCAAATGTACAACAAGGGTAGATTTTGATCAAAGAAATTATGAAGACACAAATAAGAAAGACGAACTTGATAAATTATGCAATCAATTTGGGATTATCGGCACTGTCCTCAGATGGGACTTCTCGAAATTGGGCGATGGAGATTTCTTTTCAGGTGAAGAAGAAAATATATTGGAAGAAAGATTAAAAACAATAATGTTCCCGAATGTAGATTTTGTAATACTGAATGAAAAAAATCAAGGTAGATTAGCGGATATAGATCATCTTTTAGGGCATATTTTAGAAAAAAGAGATTATTTTATTACTTCAAATACTAAAGATTTTATAGATAAAGGTAAAAGAGAGAAATTAAGATCTTTATTTGGAATAGTTATACTTACGCCTGAAGAATTTTTAAAAACTGTTTAATTATATTATTGGCTTGCGAATTCTGAGTCTTAAATTACTTTCAAATCAGTATTTATGCTTTTGAGCCTCCTCCATATATCTCATCAACAGCTCCTTCAAGGCAAAATCAAGTACTTGGATAAAAGTAGTGTTTTCTGAGTCCCCTAAGAACTCAAGCGCTATTGATTTCGGCTGATAAAAATAGCTCTCTTCTCCATTACTTTCAGTTATTGTGATATTCCAGCCGGTATTTCCATTGTCCGTAATTTTTAGATATGTCCTTCCACCATGCCCTGCATCCCCTCCGCAAGGGCAATTCGACCCAACATCGGCATCCAACATATTGCAGCCCCAAAATTCCTTTGATTTGATTGGGAAATTATATTTCATACAGCCACCTCGATAAAAAGAGGTAAAAAAGTTTAAGATGATTTCTTAAATGAAGTGGGATTTTGTATAATTGATTTTAAACTTTGGATTATTTGAGTAATTTCTTCTCTGCAGCTCTGATATATTCATCTTGTTGCTCCATATATTCATCCAGTATTCCGGATATCCTTAATTTTGCTAATATGCTCATTTCCTCTTTAGTTAAAGGATTTTTACTATTTGGATCTTCTGTTCTTCCTTCAACACTTTTAAAAAATTCTTTTAGTTCATCCATTATCGCTTTATCCATCAGCTTTTTGTCAAGTATTCTGATATAAATATTTATCCCGAAATACTTGGCCCTAAAATTAAGGCCATTAAATATATAAATCGATTTAATTGAAGATTATTGATAAATAGATTGAAGGTGTTTGATTGAACTATGCAGGTAGTTTATTTATTAAAAGTAAGTTCTCATTTATTTCTGGAGCATTTTTCATATTTGGGGGATTTTGGGTTTTAATTTCTGTTCTTATAGGTAGTAAGTTGTTTCAAGCTGGTTTAATAAGTCCTTATTATTTTTCAAATTTTGATGCCTTTTTCGGAGCTTTTATGTTTATTTTTGGAGCATATCTACTAATTAAATCTATTAAAATCAAGCTTGAAGAAATATAGTTTTTTTATTTATGGCCCTAATCTTAAGGCCAAAATAAAAATATACTCTTGGTCAATTGTATTATATCTAATAATGCAAGTTAGTTCGATGACAAGCAACTGGACTTATGGTGGGATAGATGCGCCTTCTGTGGCGCTAAATATAGCCGACAACTCCAAGACAATGGAGGAGGTAAGGGACAGAATAAAGAGCGAAATACTAAGGGCGCAAAAGAGCGTCTTTGGAGAAAAGGTCAGGGGCTACCACAGGAACTACGTCAAGAGCATGGCAGTAGTTCTAAAGATAGCAGAGACTTGCGAAAGCAGGGAGGCGTTCATAACAAACGTTGAGGGTGTCTTAATTGACAAGTTAAAGGATGCAGAAGTATAATCTGCCTAACTATTCTTTTTATCTTTCCTTTAGTTCTTTTTTTAGTTTCTCTAATTCCAAAAGCTTTCTTTCAACTTCATCTAACTTCTGCCTAACGGCCTCTTTTACAAAGTCAGCCCTTGAGGTGTAGCCAAGATCTGTTTCTTTG
>ERZ795059.6493-NODE-6493-length-10340-cov-6.550997_pt1 | contig 10340 bp, 8 predicted proteins | sample MGYA00375143_ERZ795059 | MGnify/ENA primary metagenome ERZ795059 (study PRJEB30188, sample SAMN05720168) | activated sludge metagenome | isolation source: Anaerobic digester | place: USA | collected 2015-01-07 ... | reverse complement strand
GAACCGGTCGCCTGATAGACCAACACCACGTCGTAGTCCACGGCGTGGACCTTCGTCGCTTCGTCGGCGGTCGTGACCGTCTGTAACGGCAAGATCTCCAGCGGAAAGTCGCACTCTTTGGACAACGTCGCGAGTTCGCGCTCGATTCGCTGCCGTTCTTCCGCCGCCGCTTCGGGTGTGCTGATCGCACTCCAGGACCGCCAGCTGGTCGCCTCACGCCGTTGGAACGTCGTGTGCATGAACACCGGCTGGACCCGGAGCTTGCGGCCAGTGACCAGCAGCGGACGATCCGGATCAAAGCCATCTGCGGCGTCCGCTGCGAACAGGCACCGAGGCAGTCCCAGCGCCCCGCCCGCAAGCCCCCACAAACCGAAACCAGCAAACTGTCGTCGATTGATTGGCAGCATGGCGTTGTCCCTCCGAACCGCCTGGGGTGAATCATCCGTTACTGCCCGTCCAACCAGGGCAGCGCGAAATACAGCAAGAACGCCAGGGCCGTACAGCACAGCAGCGGATGGACCTGCCGGCTGCGGCCTTCGCAGACCTTGATCGCGACGTAGCTGATAAAGCCACCGCCGATGCCGTTGGTGATCGAGTACGTCAACGGCATCACCAGGATCGTCACCAGTGCCGGGAAGCCTTCAGCGAAGCTGCTCCAGTCGATCGCCCGCAGGCCGCGGGCCATGAGAAAGCCCACCAGCAGCAACGCCGGCGCCGTTGCCTGCGGCGGAATCACGCCCGCCAGGGGCGCGAAGAACATCGCCAGGGCGAACAGTGCGGCGGTCACAACCGAGGTCAGACCCGTGCGGCCGCCGGCGGCAACCCCGGCTGCACTCTCGACGTACGTGGTCACCGACGACGCGCCCACCGCTCCACCCACCGCGGCCGCCAGGGAATCGACCAGCAGCATGGGGCGGAGCCGTTCGACCTGGCCTGTCGGACCGACATCGCCCATCTGATGCGACACGCCGATGATGGTCCCCATCGTGTCGAAAAAATCCGTGAGCATCAGCGAAAACACGACCAGCAATCCGCTGAGCAAGCCCAGTTTGACGAGCATCCCGGCCGTCCCCTGCACGCCCGGCAGCGCCAGGAACCCCAGGTCCGGCATCGCCCACAGCGAATCGGGAAGCGTGGCGCCAACCGCCAGACTCGTTCCGCCGGTCAGCCAGTTGAGCGCCGTTGCCAGGACGGTCGTCAGGATCATTCCCAGCAACAAGGCCGACTGCCAACCCCGCGCGAAGAGCAGCACGGTGATCGCCAGGCCAAAGATGGTCACGCAGACACTGACCGTGCCCAACGCCCCCAGGCTCAGCGGCGTCGCCGGCTGCCCCGTCGCAGCCCCGCCGACGACCGCAATCGTTTCGACGGGCACCCGCACGAGTCCGCCGTTGATCAGGCCGATGAAGAAGATGAAGCAGCCGATCCCGACGGCGATCGCGTGTTTCAACGAGGCGGGGACCGCTTGCATCACGGCCTCGCGGAGCCCGACGAGCACCAACACCGTGATGGCAATCCCTTCGACCAACACGACGCCCATCGCCTCCTGCCACGTCAGTCCCATCCCGACCACCAACTGGTACGCGACCACGGCGTTCAGCCCCATGCCGGGAGCCAGGGCGAAGGGACGGTTCGAGACCAGGCCCATCAGCAATGTCATTAGCGCCGCGGCGAAGCAGGTGGCGACCATGACTTGCGCAAACGGCGGCCCCTTGCCTTCCCCGCTCGGCACACCGGCGAACGACAGGATCGCCGGGTTCACAAAGATGATGTACGCCATGACCATAAAGGTCGTGACGCCGGCCCCGATCTCGCGCCGCACGGTGGTCTGGTGCTCGGTCAGCCGGAACAGGGACGCGCGGGGGGTGGGTCCGTTCGGAGTCGTCGTCATCTGGGTCACATCGGAGCATTCTGGTGCGAAGACCTGGGCAAATCTTCCTGCTTTTTCCGCAACGTCGCAAGTCGGCATCGCGCTTTCCTTTCCAGGATATGCTAGACTCTACCCCATCCGTGAGTTTACATGTCCTGACGTTGCCAGCCGCGACCAGACGCCCACTGAGGGAGATGACGAAGCAGGCATGTCCAAGGTTTTGATCATCGAAGACGACCGGGACCTAAGCGACATCTTGGCCTACAATTTGCGCCAAGCGGGATACGAGGTGGATTCGGCCTGCGACGGGCTGGACGGCCTGACCCGGGCGCAACGCAAATCGCCCGACGTCGTGGTCCTGGACCTGATGCTGCCGATCATGGATGGGATCGAAGTCTGCCGCCGCTTGCGGAGCGATCCCCGCACCCGCGAGATCTTGGTCCTGATGTTGACGGCCAGGACGGAAGAGGCGGACCAACTGGCCGGGTTCTCGGTCGGCGCCGACGACTACGTGACCAAACCCTACAGCACGCGGTTGCTGCTGGAGCGGATCCGAGCGCTCCAGCGCCGCCGCACCGGAGCCGTCTCGGATGCCGGCATCCTCAGCCGCTCCGGCGTGACGGTCGACCGTCACAGGCATCAAGCGTCCGTTGCGGGCCGGGCGTTGCACCTGACGCGCAGCGAATTCCGCCTGCTGGAGACGCTGATCCGCCAGCCCGGCCGCGCGTTTTCCCGCGCCGAACTGATCGACGCGGCGATGGGCCAGGACACGATCGTGCTGGAGCGGACGATCGATGTACACATCCGTGCCATCCGCCGCAAGCTGGGCCACGCGGCGGAGGTGATCGAAACCGTCCGCGGCGTGGGTTACCGTTTTCGCGATCCGAGCCCGGCTGGGGAAGCGTCCAAGTCCTCGACAGTCCTTCCCGAGACTGGTTACCAAGGCAAGCGTGGTCAACGGGACGCTTGACTTGCCGTCGTCATGCGAACGGCAGAGGCAGACTCGCGCGCCGAGGGGCAATTCCTCATCCAATCGCACATGGTCAGCAATGGCCCGCCACTACCAAGGCCGGAGACGCTGCGCCGTTCTGCTACACCTTGTCTTCCACCACCCACGGTCGGCGGTAGTCTCGCGTGAACAGCTCCATGGCGCGGGCGTTGCCGGCGATTTCCTCGGTCTTCGGGTCGATGGTCAGTTTTTCGGCCCCCAGACGGTAGCTGATCATCGCGTAGTGCACCAACAGCAGGCTGAGGTGGCCCTCCACAATATCGGCGTTGGGCGTTTTGCGGCTGCGCACGCATTCGAGGAAGTTCTGGAAATGTTCGTTGTCGGGGAACCGGCCGTGCATCTGGTCGCGGATCACCGGCTCGCGGTTCTTCTGCCGCACGTACACCTGCCATCCCGATCCCATCCGGCCCACGTACATCACGCCCTCGCTGCCGTAGATGTCGATCCGCTCGGTGTTCTGCGGCCAGTAGGGATAGATGTCGCCGTCGCGCACGCCCATGTCGGCCTTGATCATGTACGGCGTATTCAACGATAGCTCGATGCTCATCATCAGATCGTCGAATTCCAGGACCGCCAGCTGGGTGTCAGGCGTTTCGGCGGCACCGTCGCGATCGTAGCGTGCGCCGTTCGAAAATACGGTCTTGGGGTACTTCAGGCCGCACAACCAACGGGCCAGATCGACCTGGTGGATGCCGTCGTAGGTCAGGTCGCCGCCGCAATAACGCCAGAAGTACCGCCATCTTTCGCGGAGCGTCTCGTTGTATTTGTGCTCCGGAGCCGGACCGTTCCACATGTCCCAATCGAACCCCTGGGGCGGCTCGCTGTCAGACGCCATGGGGAAATTCGGCTCGCCCTTCTGATCGATCACGCGGACCAGGTGAATCTTGCCGAGCTTACCCGACGCGATGTACTCGCGGGCCGCGTGGTTGTACGGGGCGGAGCGGTTTTGCGTGCCGATCTGCACGATGCGATGGTATTTTCGCGCCGCCTCGATCGCCTTGCGGCCTTCCCAGCCATTGTGGCTCTGCGGCTTCTCGCAGTAAACGTCCTTGCCGGCCTGGCAACACCAGATCGTCGCCAGGGCGTGCCAATGCGGAGGCAAGGCGAGCACGGCGGCGTCGACCGATTGGTCTTCCAGCATCTTCCGGAAATCGGCCACATACTCAGGCATCTTCCCGCCCTGTAACGTGGCGATGCCCTTGGCCCGCGTATCGTACATCTTGCGATCCAGGTCGCAGAAGTAGGCCAAGTGGCAGTCGCCGCGACTGGCAAACCCGGTGGCCAGCATGTTGCCTCGGCCGCGGCAGCCGACGATCGCCAGGATCACCTTCTCGTTCGCCGGCGTTGCCCAAACGGACCGCGGATCGGACAGGATGGTCAACCCCGCCGCCAGGCCGATGGCCGACCCCTTTGCCTGTCCCAGGAAATCACGCCGATTCAAAATGCTCATGGGTCATCGCTCCTTTCAAAAAAAGGTCGGCTGCGCAGAGATCGCTCAACCACACCGCAGTCTAACTCGCCAGTGTTGGCACGACAACACAAGAACTCCGTGCCATGCCTTTCCTGCAAAAATCCTGACAGTTCCGGAACGCGAAATCGTAAGCTGACACGGCCCAACCAGACGTGCGGGAGACGTCGTTCGGCAAGGTCTTACGGCTCTCTTGGGTTGACAATTCCCATCGTAATCAGCAAACTGCTGCCCAAGCTGGCAGCACGCGACCGCTTCTCCGGCATGTTTTCCGAGACCCAACTACCGAATCATGACATCTCCCCGACAGACCGCTTCGTTTCTGATCGACAAGTTCCGCGAGGTCGGCATCCGGCCCAACACCCGCCGCGGGCAGAACTTTTTGATCGACTTGAACCTCGTGCAGCTCTTGGCCGACTCGGCTGAATTGGAGCCGGACGACGTCGTTCTGGAGATCGGCACCGGCACCGGTTCGCTGACGGCGATCCTGGCGGGGCGGGCGGCCGCGGTGGTTACGGTCGAGATCGATCCGCAGATGTACCAACTGGCCAGCGAGGCGTTGATCGACTGCACGAACGTGACCATGTTGCGGCAGGACGTGCTGAAAACCAAGAGCCGCTTCCACCCGGATGTGCTGGCCGCCGTGCGGGAGAAGTTGGGCGAGCAGCCCGGTCGGCGGCTGAAGGTGGCGGCCAATCTGCCCTACAACATCGCCACGCCGGTGTTATCCAATTTGCTGAACACCGATTTGCTGCCGGTCTCGCTGACCGTCACGATTCAGAAGGAATTGGCGGATCGCATTACCGCGGTGCCGAGCACCAAGGATTACGGGGCGTTGAGCGTTTGGATTCAAAGCCAGTGCGATACGCAGATCATCCGCGTGCTGCCGCCGACGGTCTTCTGGCCGCAGCCGAAAGTGGAATCGGCCATCCTGCAGATTCTCCCCAACGCAGAGAAACGGGCCCGAATCGCGGACTTGGATCTCTTCCACTCGTTCGTCAGGTCGATCTTCTTTCACCGCCGCAAGTTCTTGCGGAGCGAGTTGTTGAGTGCCTTCAAACGGCAGCTGGACAAGGCCGCCGTGGATGCGATCCTGCGCGAACGGAGCCTGGAAGGCAGCGTCCGGGCCGAAGAACTGGGCGTCGATGCGATGCTGGGATTGTACGAGGCGGTCCGCCGGCGAGTCCTGGATTCGAAGAACCCCGACTTTTCCGAAGAGCCGGGCTTCTGAAACCGCTTTTGAGTCGCGGTTCTCTCGGACCCCGAAAGATCGGAAACGTGGGCTCGCCGTCTTGTCGGCGGCATGGGTTCCGTTGTAGACTCGCGATCAGGCCGTTTCCAGCAAGGCGACGCGATCAGCGCTGCTCGCCCCCTTGTTACAGGAGTTGCCAGACATGAGGTTCGTCGAGGTCACCGGAAAAACGTTGGCCCAGATTGTCAACGAGGGCGAACTCCGCGCCGCAGACATGGCGGCGGTGGGAATTGCGGACGACACGATCGTCCGCATCAACGAGCAAGGGGACGTCGAGGTGCGGCGCCGCGACGGCTGGGACGTCGTCGGCGGCTTGCTGGGGGATTACGAGGAGCGCGTGAAGCGGATTTCGGGCTTGGACTGGGTATAACGCGGTGAGGCCATGCAACAAGCGGAGCTAGAGCGTCTGGCACAGCAACTGGCGGGCGGAACGTTGTCGGTGGACGAGTTTGTGCGGACCGTCGCGCCTCCGCTGTCGGCGCCCTTGGGTGAAGTCACCCTCGATCTGGACCGCGCCCAGCGCTGCGGTTTTCCCGAAGTCGTCTACGGCGAAGGCAAGAGCGTCGAGATGCTCGCCAAGATCTTTCGGCGGCTGCTAGACGAGGGCATCGCCGTCCTGGCGACGCGGATTAACGCCGAGAAAGCGCAGGCCCTGGCGGCGACTTATCCCGAGGGCCGCTACAACTCGGCCGCCCAGACCTTTCGCATTGCCGCGCCGCAGGGCGTTGGGACGGCCGCCGAGTCACCGCCGGCGGGCCGAGTTGCGGTTGTCACCGCCGGATCGAGCGATCTGCCGGTGGCCGAGGAGGCACGGGAAACGTTGGACTGGATGGGCATCGAGGTCACCATGATCCACGACGTCGGCGTGGCCGGACCGCACCGACTGCCCGCGCAGCTGGACAAGCTGCGGAACGTGGATGCCGTAGTCGTAGTGGCGGGCATGGAGGGGGCGCTGCCCAGCGTCGTCGGCGGCTGGGTCGATTGCCCCGTCGTGGCCGTGCCGACCAGCGTCGGCTACGGCGCCAGCTTCGGCGGCTTGGCAGCCCTGCTGGGCATGCTCAACAGCTGCGCGTCCAACGTGACCGTGGTCAATATCGACGCCGGGTTCAAAGCGGCCTACGTCGCCGGCCTGATCGCCCACAATCGGCGGCGGCCCAGGTAGAACCGCGCCGAAAGAGAGTAGCCATCACACTCCGTGTGATGATCGCGAATAGACACTGGACCGTTGTCTCTCGAACGCTGCTGAGGTCTCTACGTCAACGGCGCCTGTTCCAGCGTCTGCCGCAGCTTGACAATTCGCCCGCCTTCCCAGTAGCCCTTGCCCAGGGCGACTTGCGGATAGACGAGCGCTCCCGGTCCGACCAGGCAACCGGGATGGGTCACCACGTTACAGCCCGTCCGCACGCCATCGCCGAGAATCGCGCCCAGCTTTAGCAGTCCGGTGTCGATGGCGGAAGACGAGAATGCCGGAATGCGCAGTTTGACGGTGCGCTCGACGTCCGGCCCTGCCGGTTGCTCGCTCAGCAGGCCGAAATTGGACAGCTTGGTGCCGGCTCCCAGATTGACCTTGTGCCCGAGCAGCGAATCGCCGACGTAGGCAAAGTGGGCGGCGCTGGTTTCGTCCAACAAGAGCGCATTCTTGAACTCCGAGGCGTGCCCCAGGACACAGCCTTTGCCGGCCATCACATGGCCGCGCAGATAAGCGCCATGCCGAACGCAGCAATCGTCTCCCAGGTAAGCCGGACCGCGCACGTACGCGCCGGATTCGACCCGCGCCCCCTGGCCCAAGTAGATCGACTCCGGGTTGACGAGGACCGCTCCCGGCTCGACGTGCCCCAGGATCTTGCCCGGCGTCCGAAAGAACTGCTCCAAAACCGTCTCCAGCCGCGGTATCGCGAGCCAGACTTCGGCCACGCCGTCAAACAGATCCGCAAAGGGCCCCGCGAGGCGGGACATATCAAAAAAATCTTCCGGTCGTAACACGGTAACCTCCTACTTCGACGGTCTCATGTCGGCGCAATCGCCTCGGGTCCTGGCGAACGTTGGGCGTTAGCCCACCGGTTTTTTTCGCTGGTTCGCTCGCTAGCACCAAGGGAACCAGTGGGCTAACGCCCAACGTTCGCCGAAGTAAGTCAGACTACGCGATGTCCCGGACTACGCCAGGAAGTCGAGGCCGCTGACGCGGCGTTTTTTGTCTTGGCGGAAGACAAAATCATGAATCGCAAGTTCTCCCACGGATAGCATGGCAATACCACGGATAAGGAACGTGTCTTGGTCTTCATCCGGGGTATCGCCTTCCCATCCGTGGGAGTTCTAAGAACCGCTAACAGAACCGTTCGGCGCGGGTCTCTGACCCCGCCGAAACCGCCGACCGAAGGTCTCCGATTTCGGTTTTGTTAGCGGTTCTAAGTCGATCCCGAAGCCAAACGTATGACCGCGATAACGGCCGAGAGTAACTAATGAACATACGCAGATCGGGATGTCAATCGTGGTTGCCGCATGCCGTTGCGGGACGGCGCCCGCTGCAATACGATGGAAGCGCCGACAACGGGAGAGGCCCGGCTTTTTCAAAAAGTCGAACTTCTGGAGTTTCGACTCGACGGAAGCAACGCTCATGAAACTGGTCATCTTGGACGCGTATACCACCAATCCCGGCGACCTTCGTTGGGACGAACTTGCGGCTCTGGCCGACTGCGATATCTACGATCGGACGCCGCCGGATCAGGTCTTGGCTCGCGCCCGTGACGCGGAACTGTTGCTCACCAACAAGACGATCCTGGACCGCGCGACCATCGCCGCCCTGCCCAAACTGCGTTACATCGGCGTGCTGGCGACGGGGTACAACATCGTGGACGTCCAGGCGGCGCGGGAACGCGGGATTCCCGTGTGCAACGTCCCCGAATACGGCACGCCCAACGTGGCCCAGGCCACGTTCGCCTTGCTGCTGGAACTGACCAACCGCGTCGGACACCACGCGCAAACCGTCCGCGACGGCCGCTGGTGCAACTCGCCGGATTTCTGCTACTGGGACTTTCCCCAAGTCGAACTGGCGGGGTTGAGCATGGGCATCGTCGGCCTGGGGCGGATTGGCCAAGCCGTAGCGCGGATTGCAGCGGCGTTCGGCATGCAGGTCCTGGCGTTCGACCAGTCTCCGCCCGCCGCCGTCCCCGACGGCGTGCGTCTGGCCGACCTTGACGCCTTGTTCCGCGACAGCGACGTCGTCACGTTGCACTGCCCGCTGACGGCTGACAATCGCGAGCTGATCAACGCGGTTCGGTTGGCGCGGATCAAGCCGACCGCGTATCTCGTGAACACCGCCCGTGGCGGCCTGGTCAACGATGCTGACCTCGCCCAATCGCTGAACGAAGACCGCCTGGCCGGGGCGGGACTGGACGTGCTGTCCGTCGAACCGCCGCTGCGAGACAACCCCTTGCTGACCGCCAAGAACTGCCTGGTGACTCCCCACATTGCCTGGGCCACGCGGGCGGCGCGGGCGCGGCTGATCCGGGCCACGGTCAACAATGTCCAAGCGTTCCTCGACGCTCAGCCGATCAACGTGGTGAACCGGTGACCACGGCTTTGGGGTCCGGCAAAGGGGGCGAAAAGGGGACATTCTACTTTTTTCGCGGGCGTCCGCATACCGCAACACCGTCAGGTAGTGCTCGTCCTGCTCGAGCGGAAATGCCTTGAATCGTCCTTGCCATACGTGCCCACTGCCGTGGTAGTGCCGGTGGTATCGCCGGACGTGCGCCGTCAACAGCCATTGCATCCAACGGCTCGAGTCTCCGTCGCCGTAAGGCCAGAGGAGAAGATGGAAGTGGTTGGGCATCAAGCAATACCCTGTCACCCGCATCGCCAGACGCCGATTCACGTCCACCATGCCGTCGCGGAAAAGCGTCGCTGGTGGCGTCGAACAAGCATGACGCGTGGACCTTTCGTCCGCCAGGGATTATCATTTTGTGGTTGCCGGAACCTTGCCAAATGGGATGTGCCGTCGATGTTGGACATGTTGGACGGATGGTTTCTGTCTCTGACGTACGCTTTTCAGCGGGCGAGCCAGGGCCGATTCCGAGGGACAAGCCGCGTGATCCCCGGTGCGTGGATCATCTGCGTCTCGGCAGTGTTGGCGAATGTCGCCGCGGACCAGACCAAGGGCTATCTGGGGCCGTCAACGCTGGTCGTCTCGAAGGATGGCAAGACCGGATATGTTGCCAACGCCGATGCGCGGCAGATCGCCTGCATCGAACTGCCGGCGGGGCCGGTGACGCGCCGCATCGAGGTGCCCGCCGAGCCCACCGGTTTGGTGCTGAGCCCCGACGGGAGCAAGCTGATCGTGACCTGTGCGGCGCCGCGCAGTACCGTCGTGGTGCTGGACGCCGCCACAGGACAGACGCTGTCCGCGATCCCGGCCGGGCATACGGCGATGAGCCCTGCCATCGCGCCGGACGGCAAGTGGCTGTATGTCTGCAACCGCTTCGATAACGACGTGTCGATGATCGACCTGGCGGCCGGCACGGAGGTGACTCGCGTCCAGGCCGTGCGAGAACCCGTCGCGGCGGCCGTCACCCCCGACGGCTCCGCCGTGTTCGTGGCCAATCACTTGCCGAACGACCGGCTCGATAACTATCCTGTCAGTGCAGTGGTGACGGTGATCGACACCCAGACACGGCAGACGACGGCGGTTCGGCTGCCCCACGGCTCCCACAGCTTGCGCGGGCTGTGTGTTTCGCCCGACGGCAAG
>ERZ795059.6491-NODE-6491-length-10342-cov-7.296102_pt1 | contig 10342 bp, 6 predicted proteins | sample MGYA00375143_ERZ795059 | MGnify/ENA primary metagenome ERZ795059 (study PRJEB30188, sample SAMN05720168) | activated sludge metagenome | isolation source: Anaerobic digester | place: USA | collected 2015-01-07 ... | reverse complement strand
TTTCCCTACACGACGCTCTTCCGATCTGCCGGCCGTGCTGCTGATCGTGGCGAGCATCTTGATCCGCTCCGAGATCGGCACAATCCGTCGATCCTTGGGGGTATTGGGGAAGTTGGCACTTGCGGTGGGTTTCCCCATGCTCCTAATCCTGCTTCAGCCCGATCTGAAGTCCGTGATCGTGCTCCCCCCCATGGTCTTCGCAATGCTCTACGTGTCCAAACTTTCCACGAGATTCTTCGTGGCGGTGCTGGGTGCGTTTTGTGTGTTGCTGGCGATTGTGGCATGGGACAGCGCCGGCTACGTGCGCTACATGGAGGCCAACCGCCTCTCGTTCCTCACGGACAAAGGCGCGTACGAGCCGCATACGTGGGTGCCGTTGCACGATTATCAGCGCAACCGCATCATCTCTTTCATCGCGCCCGAAAAGATCGACCCGAAGGGGACGGAAAACGTCTGGAACCTCCGGCAATCGCTCATCTCGGTCGGCAGCGGCGGTCTCACGGGCAAAGGCTGGACGGAGGGCACTCAGGCCCAGCTCGGCTACCTGCCCCGCGCCGTCGCGCATAATGATTTTATCTTCTCGGTCATCGCCGAGGAGAAAGGTTTCCTCGGGAGCCTCTCGGTTCTCGGCCTGTTCGGCATCGTTTTATTCAATGGAGTTCGCATCGCCAGTCTCGCCAGAGACCGGCTCGGCACGTTGCTCGCCATCGGCGTCACCGTGCTGTTTTCCGTGCATATCTTCGTGAACATCGCGATGACCATCGGGCTGGTGCCGGTCACAGGCATCCCGCTTCCGTTCATCAGCTACGGTGGCTCCTTTGTGCTCAGTTGCTGCTTGTTGCAAGGACTGGTCCAGAGCGTCTATCGCTTCCGCAAGGATTTCGCATGACCCCACGCGATTTGCCTTTCCGCGATATTGACCGCTCTGCCGGGATTTCCTGCGCAGCCGCGATCTCTGCCCATGGGTGCTCCGTGCTAAAAACACACATAACCCACCCGCACCATGAGCGATTCCACATCGCAGACTCCTCCCGATTCCAACCAGGATGCCGCGCGCAACCTGGAGGACCAGCTGTCCCGCCCGCCGGAACCGGCTGAGAGCATCGACATCGACCGCAACGAGCTGCGCGCCAGCGCCGCCGAGCGCGCCAAACAGCGTCCGCTCCTCCAGAAGATCCTCTCGGTCTTCCAGAAGTCCAAGACCTCCTACCGCGAGCTCATCATCAACTCCGAGCCGCTCGAAAAACGCGTCGCCCTCCTCCTCGATGGCCGACTCGAGAAATTCGAGATCGAGCGCCACTCCGACGACCGCATGGTCGGCGGCATCTTCAAGGGCCGCATCAAGAACCTCGATGCCGGCCTCAAGGCCGCCTTCGTCGACATCGGCTATTCGAAAAACGCGTTCCTCCACTACTGGGACATGCTCCCGGCCGCCGCCGACTCCTCCGTGGAAGTCGTCCGCGTAAACAAAAAGAAGAACGCCGCCCCGCGCCCCGCCGAGCCCACCGTCAAGGACATCCCCAGCCTCTATCCTCCGGGCACCGACATCGTCATCCAGGTGACCAAGGGCCCCATCGGCACCAAGGGCCCGCGCACCACTACCAACCTCTCGCTCCCTGGCCGCTACCTCATCCTCACGCCGTTTAGCGACGGCTGCGGCATCTCCCGCAAGATCGAGGACCCCGCCGAGCGCAAGCGCCTCAAGCAGCTCATCAACGAGCTCACCATCCCCGAGGGCATGGGCGTGATCGTGCGCACCGCCGGCGAGGGCAAAAAGTCCCGCTACTTCGTCCGCGACCTGCACCTCCTCCTCAAAAAATGGGAGGAGATCCAACACAAGATGCAGACCGAGCGCGCCCCCGCCTGCCTCTACCAGGAGCCAGACATCGTCGAGCGCACCGTGCGCGATTTCCTCACCGAGGAGGTCGATCGCGTGCTCATCGACAACAAGGAGGACCACGCGCGCACCGCCGACCTCGTCGGCCTCATCAGCAAACGCTCCCGCTCCAAGATCGCCCTCTACAAGGACAACATTCCGATCTTCGAACGCTTCAACATCGAGCGCCAGATCGAGCAGACCTTCCAACGCAAGGTCACGTTGCCCTCCGGCGGCGAAATCGTGATCGACGAGACCGAGGCCCTCATCGCCATCGACGTCAACACCGGCTCCCACAAGAACCGCTCCGGCGACGAGAAAAACACCATCTACGCGGTGAATCTCGAAGCCGCCGAGGAGATCGCGCGCCAGATCCGCCTGCGCAATCTCGGCGGTCTGATCATCATGGACTTCATCGACATGAAGGAGCGCCGCCACCGCAACGCCATCTACGACAAGATGGTCGAGCTCATGTCCGAGGATAAGGCCAAGACCCACATCCTCCCCATCTCGCAGCTCGGCATCATGCAGATGACGCGCCAGCGCCAGCAGGAGTCGCTCTCGTCCAACCTCTACACCGACTGCCCGTACTGCCGCGGCCGCGGCATCGTGAAGTCGGCCACGACGATGTCCGTCGAGCTCCAGCGCCGCCTCTCCGCCGTCGCCCGCCGCGTCACCAACCGCAACGACGGCAAGGAGTACTCGCTGCGCGTCATGGTGCATCCGAGCATCCTGGAGCGCCTCCGCAGCGAAGACGCCGACCTGCTCGTCCGCATGGAGAAGACCTTCGGCGTCAAACTGGCCTTCCGGGCCGATGCCGCCTACCACGTGGAGAACTTCAAGATCGTCAACGCCAACACCGGCGAAGAGTACCGCTGAGGTCCGTATCCTCGTAACACTTCCCCACGGGCGACGGCTTCGGCCGCCGCCCGTTTTTTTGCCCCATGGCCGGTGGGTCCTGCGCAAACGAATGTGTGTGGCGCGCGGCTAAACTCGTTGGACTTTGCGCCCCGCTCCGCGCTAAGCTCCGGGCACCCTACTATGCGTTTCCCCATTCTGGTTAGTCTCGCGCTCCTGTGGCTGTGCGCGCCCCTGTCTCGCGCCCAAGCGTCCCTTTCGCTCTACTCCGACGCCCTCGACAACGGCTGGCAGAACTGGAGCTGGGCCACGGTCGATCTCTCCAACACGACCGCGGTCCATGGTGGCACCACCGCCATCAAGGTCACCGCGGGCGCCACGCAGGCCCTCGCGCTGGAGCACCCCGCGCTCGATACTTCTCTCTTCGAAAACGTCACCTTCTGGATTCATGGCGGCACCACCGGTGGCCAGACCTTGCAGGTGCGCGCCACCCGCGACTGGGTTGCCCAACCGCCCGTCGCTTTGCCCGCGCCTACCGCCGGCACCTGGACTCAGGTCACCCTTTCCCTCGCCTCACTCGGCGTCGCCAACTGCACCGACTTTGACGGCCTCTGGATTCAGAATTCCGGCAGCGCCGCCACCGGTACGTTCTACATCGACGACGTCGCGCTAACCTTCCCCGCCGCCCCTGCGTCGATCGCCCTCTCTGTCGATGCCGGAGATGTCCTTCAGACGCTCGATTCGCGCATGTACGGGACCAACCTTGTCATGTGGGACCCGCTCGCCTCCGACGCTCAAACTGGAGCCCGTCTCCAGGCGCTCCAGTTTGGCGCGCTGCGTTTCCCGGGCGGCAGCCTGTCCGACGATTACGACTGGCAGACCAACCGCCGCGTCTCCGGCAACCCCAACTGGACTTGGTCGAGCCACGTCGCCGACTTTGCCGCCGTGGTCGAAGAGCAGGGCGCGGATGCCTACGTGATCGTGAACTACGGCAGCGGTACGCCCGAGCAGGCCGCCGCGTGGGTCGCCTACCACAACGGCGATCCGGCCAGCACCCAGGCGCTCGGCACCGACTCCCGCGGCCGCGACTGGAAGACGGTCGGCTACTGGGCGACCATCCGCGCCGCCGCGCCGCTGGCGACCGACGATGGCTACAACTTTCTGCGCGTCTCGCACCCCGCGCCCTATGGCTTCAAGTATTGGGAAGTCGGCAACGAGTGCTACGGTACCTGGGAAAACGACCAGCACGGTGTCGCCGGCAGCGGTCTCTCCGGCAAGGCACACGACCCGGTCACCTATGCGGCCGCGTACCAGCAGTTCGTCGCCAGGATGAAGGCCGTCGATCCCACGATCTCCATCGGCGCCGTCATCACCGCCGAGCCCGACGATTACGCGCTGACCGACACCACGCCTGTGACCAACCCCGTCGACGGCAGCACTCACACCGGCTGGACCTCCGTGTTGCTCGCCAGGCTCAAGGCTCTCGGCGCCATCCCCGATTTCGTCGTCTTCCACTATTACGCGCAGAATCCCGGCACTGAGTCCGACTTTGCCCTGCTCCACGGCGTCGACCGCCTCAATGTCGATGCCGCGTCGATCCGCCAGATGTTGACCGACTATCTCGGCACCGACGGGGCGGGCGTCGAGATGGCCATGACTGAACTCAACTCCGTGAGCTCTGAGCCCGGCAAGCAGACCGCCAATCTCGTCAACGCACTCTTCTACGCCGAGGCCTACGGCACGCTCACGCGCAGCGAGTACCGCTCCGTCCTGTGGTGGGCGCTGCACAACAGCGCGGAGACGGCGAACAACAACGACGCCTCACTCTACGGCTGGCGCCAGTTTGGCTGCTACGACCTGATCGCCGGCGACGGTTTCCCTGGGCTGGCCACGCACACTCCCCTCCCGACCTACTGGGCTGCGAAACTCCTCACCCACTGGGCGCGTGGTGGTGCCGAGATTCTCGCCGCCACGACCAGCTACCCGTGGCTCACCGTGCACGCCGCCCGCGCCGCCGACGGCAAGGTCCGCCTGCTGGTCATCAACAAGCACCCCACGGAGCCGCTCACCGGCCAGATTGCCCTCACCGATTTCGCGCCCGGCAGCTCCACGGCGACGGTGTACAGCTACGGCAAGGAAAACGATGCGCAGGGCGCCGCGACTCCGGGCTACACCACGGCCACGTTTACCGGCGCCGGTGCGAACTTCGCGTACACGTTTCCCTCCTACTCGATCACCGTGATCGAGCTCGCCTCGCCGGCCACGTTTACCGCGCAGCCGGCGTCGGTCGCCGTCGATGCGGGCGGCTCCGCGCAGTTTGCGGTCACGGTCACTTCATCCGGCTCCGTGACCTACCGCTGGCAACGCTCGACCGATGAAGGCGCGAACTGGAGCGACCTCGCCGACGGGGCTGCGTTTTCTGGGACGGGCACGGCGACGTTGACGGTGGCGCAGGCCAGCTTGGCCGATTCCGGTTCGAAGTTCCGCTGCGTGGTGACGGTGGCCGGGGCGGGCCAGGTCGTCTCCAAGGCGGCCACGCTCACGCTCCACGGCAGCCAGTTTGCGGCGTTGTCGGCACGGGCACCTGCCGGGACGGGCGAGCAGACCTTGATCCTGGGCTTCGTGTTTGCCGGAGGCGGCAAGCCGACGCTGGTGCGCGGCGTGGGCCCCGGTATTTCCGCGACGGTGAGTGGCTATCTGCGGGACCCGCAACTGCGGTTGTACTCTGGAAGTGGGGCCGAGGTGGCGAGCAACGACGATTGGGCGGGCGGTGCCTCGCTGTCGGCTGCGTTTGCCAAGACTGGCGCCGGCGCGCTCTACCTGACGTCCAAGGATGCCGCACTCCACGAGTCACTGACGGCCAATGTGTACACGGCGCATGTGAGCGGCGCAAATGGCACGACCGGCGTGGCGCTGGCCGAGGCGTACGATGCCAATCTCTCCGACAAGACGAAGCGGCTGACCGCGTTGTCGGTGCGCAATCAGGTCGGCGTGGACGATGCGATCCTGATCGCGGGCTTCGTGATCGCGGGCGATGCGCCGAAACAGGTGATCGTGCGTGGTGTGGGGCCCGGTCTGGCCAAGGACGTCGTCGCCTACCTCGCTGACCCGCAGCTTCTGGTACACCGGCTCAAGGACGACCGGAGCGGCTGGGACCTCGTCGGATCGAACGACGACTGGGACGGCACGACAGACACCGCGGCGCTTTTCGAGAGTGTGAGCATGGGCGCGCTGACCGTAGGCTCGAAGGACGCAGCGCTGGTGCTGACGTTGGAGCCGGGCATCTATACGGCACAGCTGACGGGCGTGGGTCGCACGACCGGCGTCGGTGTCGTCGAGATATACGAGGTGCCGTAACACGCCCTCCTCCGATCGTTTCGATGCAAAGCGGGCCTGAATGGGCCCGCTTTTTTTGCCGCGGTGCGCGCGGCGCGGGACGGAAAATTAGGCACGCTTTTTGGCGGGAGATGTGACAGCGTCACCGGCTTTCCCTCGCGGAGATGAACATCTCGATCCCATTTCGGCCCAAGTTTTTTGAGGCAATCCAAGGCTACACCGCCAAGACGTTCCGGCAGGACTTCTTTGCCGGGCTCAACGCGATGACGCTCGCGTTTCCTCTGTCGATGGCCTTCGCGATCGCGTCGGGCGCGACACCGGAGCAGGGGTTGTTCACCGCAATCATCGGGGGCGCGTTAATTGCGCTGTTCGGCGGGTCGCGTGTGCAGATCGGGGGGCCGACGGGGGCGTTTGTCATCATCACGTACAGTGTGCTGCAGAGCCACGGGCAGGGCGGGCTGTGGCTGTGCACGATCATGGCGGGTGCGATTCTCTGCGTGCTCGGTTTTGCCAAACTTGGCTCGATCATCCGGTTCATTCCGTACCCGGTGTCGCGTGCGTTTACCAAGGGCATCGCCGTGCTGATCCTCAGTTCGCAGATCAAAAACTTCTTCGGCCTTCAGGTAGACGCGATGCCGGTCGAGTTGGTGGGGAAACTGCAGGTCCTGCTGGGGCATCTCGACGCGATCCACTGGCCCACGGTCGCCTTTGGCGTGGCCTCGGTGCTGGTCATCGGATTCTGGCCTCAAAAGGCCTCGCGCTTCGTGCCCGGCGCTATGGCCGGGTTGCTTCTCATGACGCTCGTGGCGGTGGCAGTCGGCCTGAACGACCGCTGGCAGGTGGCGACGATCAACTCGGCCTTCGGGGCTTTTTCGGGCAGTCTTCCGGTGCCGCATCTGCCCGCGGTGGAGTGGGGCTCGCTGCGCGATCTCGTGCAGCCCGCCTTTACGATCGCGCTGCTGGTCGCGATGCAGGCGCTGCTCAGCGCCGTGGTCACAGATGGCATCATCGACGACCGGCACGACTCGAATCAGGAACTCGTCGGACAGGGTGTGGCCAACCTGGTCGGCCCACTTTTCGGCTGCCTGCCGGTGACGGGTGCCGTGGCGCGCTCCGTGGTCAATGCCCGCTCGGGTGCACGCACTCCGGTCGCCAGCCTCACGCATTCGGTGCTCCTGCTGGTGATGCTCGTCGCGGCGGCGCCGCTGGTCGGCTACATCCCGCTGGCCACGTTGAGCGCGGTGCTGATCGTCGCCGCCTACCGCATGGTCTCGTGGAAACAATTTCTGCGGCTGAGAAACTGGCCGCTGAGCGACTCCTCCGTGTTTCTGGCGACTTTTGCCCTCACCGTATTGACCAACCTGACCCTTGCGGTGGAGGTGGGCGTGGTGTTGGCGGCGCTGCTCATGGTGAAACGCATCTCGGAGACCTCGCAGATCACGGCGGTGGACGAGGCCTCGGAGACCGAGGGCTCGCAGCACTCGCTCGTCGGCCGCGAGATTCCCGATGGCGTGCTGATCTTCCGCGTGTTTGGCGCGTTCTTCTTCGGGGTGGTCGACAAACTCGACAACGAGCTCAAACGCGCGAAGCGCGAGCCGAAGATCCTGATCTTGCGCACGCGCAAGGTCCTCGCGATCGACGCCACGGGCCTGCAGGCGCTGGAAGATTTGCGCGCGAAACTTCACTCGAAGGGCAAGCATCTCATCCTGAGTGCGCCGCACACGCAGCCGCTCGCGGCGATGATCAACTCCGGGTTTATCGACCGGCTGGGCGAGGAAAACGTGTGTCCGCACATCGCGGCGGCCCTGGCGCGCGCTCGCGAAATCCTCGGCCTGCCTCCTGTGAAGGAGGATGCCGTGGACCAGTTGGCGGCGGTGCAGGCCGAGCGCGCCAAGATCGAGGTCGTGCGCAAGGAGTTGGCCGAGTCGTTGCAACGTGCGCAACAGTTGCTCGGCCACTCTGCGGATAAGAAGTCCTGAGTGCTGTGCCTGTCAGCCGCTGCTGCGCTCAGTCGTAGCGGCGGATGCGGGTGGCGATCTCGTCGCGGAGGCGATCGACGTACCCGAGCGTGTACTCGGCGACGTCGAGCTCGGAGTCGTGCATCAGGGGCGTCAGGTCCATGGCCCAGGTGATGCCCTTGAGCTTATCGTTGGCGTGTGAGGCGCTGAAGGTCGCGTGGGCCTTGCGCCGGCCGACGGTGGCGAGGTCGTAGCGTTTGCCACCGGCGATCTGAGAATCGAAGGTGGCCAGGAGTCTGGCGGCGAGCCGGGGTTGGCGGCCGGAGTCGAGCGCGACCTTGTCGGCATCGACGAGCCAGTCGAGGTCGCGCCAGACCTCGCAGCCGAGCACGCGTTGCGGGCGGCGGCCGGGAGGGAGCGCGCGCAGCGCCTCGATGCAGCGCAGGAGGACGGCGACGTGGGTGTCGTGCTTGTCTGCCGGGTTGTGCAGATAGACGACCTCGGGCGAGCAGGCGCCGAAGATGGCGGTGAGGTCTTCGAGCACCTCGGGGCAGTCGCCGCTTTTCACATGGGCGCTGGGGTGGGCGAGCTGGATCTGGATCGCGTAGCGGCCGAGCTCGGCGGCGCGCCGCTGTTCGTCGCGGCGGATGCGCGGCATCTCGTCGTCGCTGAACATGGCGTATTTGCCGGCGCGCGGAGAGCCGGCGCCGTTGGTGACGACGACGCCGCCGAAGGCCTTTGCCCCTTTCGACTCCACGCACTCGGCGATGCCGGCGTGCGCCATGATCTCGATGTCGTCCTGATGGGCGGAGACGCAGAGGTGCGTGACGCGCGCGAGCGCCGCCGCCGGAGTCTGCTGATCCGGGACAAAGATGTCGGCGTCGTCGCGTGAGAGTCGCATGGCGTTTTAGAAGAGCCTGGCGGGATACTCGCCACGGTGGACCAGCGCGGCGAGCGAGGCAACCACGCGGGGGCGATCGTCGCGGTTGGTGACGCCAAACCAGTCGCCGGTGGTCGGCAGGACCTGGACGGTGGCCTCGTGGCGCGCGATCATGGTGGAGACGGCCGCAGGCAGGTAGAACTCGCTCTTCGGCTCGCCGCCGCGGGCGCGCAGGAAGTCCGCGAGTTGTTCGTCGAGCGCGGGGAAGAGTGCGGGCGTGAAGCCGAAGCAGTTCATCGAGACGGTCTCGGCTCCGGTGAGCTCGCCGCGGCCGATCTGGGCGGTGTCGATGGCGGTGCGCTCGACGATGCCGCGCAGCTGTCCGTCGGGGGCGACGTCGCAGAGGCCGCGCGAGACGCTGCCGTGCTCGGAGAGCGTGCGGTCGAGCCGGTAGCCAACCATGGAGAACGGCGCGGGTTTTTGAGCCGCCGCCGGGAGCGCGCTGAGGAAGCGGGCGAGTTGTTGAAAGGCGTCGCGGCCGAAAAAGTCGTCGGCGCCGACGACGGCGAAGGGCTCGCGGATGGCGTCGCGTGCGCACCAGACGGCGTGGCCGGTGCCCCACGGTTTCTCGCGCCCGGCGGGCGGCGTGAAGCCGGCGGGCAGGGCGTCGATCGCCTGGAAAACGAAGTCCACGGCGATGCGCTCGGCGTACTTGGCGGCGACCTGCTCGCGGAAGGCCTGCTCGAAGTCGCGGCGGATCACGAAGACGACGCGGCGGAAGCCGGCCTGGGCGGCATCGTACACGGCGTAGTCGAGGATGGTTTCACCGGACGGGCCGACCGGGTCGAGTTGCTTGAGGCCGCCGTAGCGGGAGCCCATGCCTGCGGCGAGGACGAGAAGGGTGGGAGCCATGAGGTGCCGACGAAAACGACTCGGTGCGCGGAGTGCAACGCAGGCCTTGGGTGAGCAGGCGCTTGCCGTGTGGGCGGGGGGACGTAGCGTGGCGGCATGTTGCCACAAGCCATACTCGCACCGCTCTGGATGGGCTTCGAGTTGTGGCAGCTCGTGCAGGCGGAGCGGTATCTCGGCATCCGGCAGATCGAGCGTGGCACCGATCCGCGCACGCTGGAGGTGGGCGAGGGGCGCGCGGCGTTGTGGTCGCTCGGGCTTCTGGCGGAGAGTGTGTGGGTGCTGTCGTTGCTCTTCGAGCGCCGGCTGATCGATCCGGCGCTGGGGATGATCGTGGTCACGCTGGCCGGTTACGCGATGCGGCGGAGCGTGGAGATGAAGTGGGTGCTGGTGGTGCTGACGTTCGAGGGCGCGGTGCGCATCGGCATGCTGCTGGCCATCGCGGTGCGCTTCTGGCGGTACGCATGACTTTGACTTGATCGAACCACGGAAGATCGGAAGAGCGTCGTGTAGGGAAAGAGTGTA
>ERZ795059.6490-NODE-6490-length-10342-cov-9.714105_pt1 | contig 10342 bp, 7 predicted proteins | sample MGYA00375143_ERZ795059 | MGnify/ENA primary metagenome ERZ795059 (study PRJEB30188, sample SAMN05720168) | activated sludge metagenome | isolation source: Anaerobic digester | place: USA | collected 2015-01-07 ... | reverse complement strand
AAGATGTGATGCTCCCATGGTGGGACACCTTAAGGATACTCACCGGAGTCAGCTCATTCTCTGAAAGCAGCACGTTCTCAACCACCGAGCCTATGTCTCCGGGGAACAAGGCGGAGAAGGAACCATAGCTGAGCTTTATCACTATCGAGCAATCATCGACATCATCGGGTAATGATCCTGCAGGGCTCAGCACGTCCATTTTCACAGAACCTACTTCAAGGCTGCTGCCCGCTTTTGCTAGCTCTATAGGTATGCCCCGCTTTTGAGCTTCTAGTATGAAGGCTGGATAAGAGTCGGAGGAGACGGCCTTGCCCGGTTCGATTATCTTCCCGACGCCATATGCTTCGAGTATGTCGATAAGGCCATCGATGTGGTCCATGTGAGGATGTGAAGCCACGATGACGTCAATATGCTCTATACCCCTGGAGTTTAAAGCCTTGAATACCGCTGACACCTGACCGGTTTCTCCGGCGTCTATGAGGATGGCCTTACCTTCCGGCGTAACGATCAGGGCGCTGTCACCCTGACCGACATCGATGAAAACCAGCTCGAGCTCCTGCGATGCGACCAAGGGGATGGAAAGGCCGAAAGTGATGCATAAAACAAAGAGAGAAATTACCAGCAACCTAAATAAATTCTTCATCTAACTCCTCAGTTCAAATAAATATGGGGAATACGACGAGTTGGATTACGCTGAAGTAACTAATTATTTCCATACATGACGGCGACTTCCTGCTAGAATATGGCATGGACGGTGAATTAAATAGATCGGCGCTCGGCTCTTCCGGATGGAAGGATGAGCATGCAGTCGAGTAGCAAGGCAGTTGCGGATTTCTCCCGAAGTAATGGCATCGGTTCATTCTATTGCTCACGAAATAAACCTAGCCGCATCTCGGGCCCCATCCATTTCCAGTGAAGGTTTTCTAGCGGCAACATTGAAGAGATTTATCGGCACCTGGCGTTCTAACACAAACCCGATGGCCGAGGTGATCGTGCATTAAGACCAGGAATGACAGGATATTGAAATGGGTCGTTGACAGAGTCAAGGAGCACTTCCATAAGGACGTGTCGATCCTGGCCGTCTATGGTTCATATGTAAACCGCACCGAGGGCCCCCTTTCGGACGTGGATTTCTTCTTCGTGCCCAAGACCGCTCGCGGAAGCGGGCTGGCAGCCACGTTCATAGTCGAAGGCGTCGGATACGACCTTTTCCCGATGAGCTGGACCAGGATAGAAGGAATCGCAAACTTCAAGGAACCGCTGACGCCTCTACTGGGAGATTCGGTAATTGCCTTCAGCTCCTCCGAAGAGGATGAGGCGCGCTTCATGGCTTTGAGAAAGACCCTTGAAAAGAACCTGGAAAACAATGACTTCATGCATATCAAGGCGATGGAGCGTTTCAAGAAGGCCCGGGAGTTGCTGGGACGGATGATTCCGGCTGATGGAATGGGAGCGCTGAGGTCTTCGGCTGGCAGGATCCTGATGCATCTGGCCGACGCAGTCGCCTACGAGAACTGCACTTACTTCCACAAAGGGCTAAAACGAATGTGGCACGACCTGCCCGGATTTTCGAAGCTGCCGGTGAGATTCATGGAGCTATCGGACCTTCTGATAGAATCGAACGGCATGGACGATTTAATGGGCGCGGCATCCGCGATAGTGAGATCCTGCGCGGCTTTCCTGGACGTCCAGGGTGACGTAATCGTCGAAACCCCGCAGGTCGGTCCATCAAGCTGTTCATTCGTAAAAGCCGACCCGATACCGGAAGATGCTGAGCCGGTTGATGCAATCGACTATCCCGAACTCGCCGGTTTTTACGAGGAAGCCAAATCGGCCTTCAACAAGATATACAGCAGCTGCAGCGGCCCCGGAAAGGACTTCCGCCTAGCCTTCATAAGCGCGGTCTGCCTCCAGAAGGCGCTGGACGAGGATGTGCACGGCATGGATTTCGATCTTCTTTCGGATTTTAAAAGCTCAGACCTTTCCATGCTCCAAGAAAAGGCCCGAAAGGCCGAGCAGGCCATACTCGACGCACTGGAACCTCATGTGAAAATAAAAAGGTATGCGTCGGTGGACGAATTCATGGCTTCGCAGCATTAATTAGATCGGCCTTGAACGGCTAGTCGATCATACCGCATCCGATCTGAAAGTCAACTTAGGCAGATAGGCAGAAACGTAAGGTCAGCCCTGAGTAAATCCGTCGCCGGACCGACTTCTTTCGTGCCTGCGGCTTCCTACCGCAGAGTAGCGCCCGGCAGCCGCTCGTCAGCCATCTGGATCGATGGATCAGTACACTGCAATATTCACCTGCCAAACATAGCTTCAGCTCAATGCTATTTCGTGAAAAATCGAAAGGGGTAGGCCTTGACATTTCCATGGATTGGCTGGAAGCTGTTGACAGGAAACGACAACCCAAGAGGAGGGTCGGTATGAAAAGGACGATAATTGGATGCACGATAGCTTCTTGTGGAGTGATGGTTGTCTCATCCATATTCATCGCTGCAGCGATCTTCGCGCCGAGCATTACCTCCTGGTCCGGATCGAAACTATGGTTTGCTATATTCGGCTCAAGGCAATTCGGGAACGAAGTGGTTCAGAGCCTGTTTCTTAGCATCCCTTTCATCATAGGATCACTCATGGTTGCCGCCGGTTTGTTGATGTCGGTGGTCGAATACGTAAAAGGCGACAAGAACAACTAATGACTAAAGTCGCCGGAAACCTCCTTTAGCAGAACCATGGTAAGCAGACAGTGGGTTCTCTATACCTCATTCAAAGAAGGCATAGAGAACCCATCTATGATGGCATATATGGTTTAGATCTCTTCAGTACCTATGCTGCAAGACGTAGATGACTGCTTACCTGATGGACCTGGAGGCATAGATTATGATGACGACAGCGGCCACTATCAGCCATGAGACAGGGTTCGCCCAGTTAAGAGTGCTCCCCAAGCCGGATGCCTTCGAAACGAAGATGTTGGAGTCATCTTTGTTGAAATAGAAGAAAGCCCCGCTCTTCTTACGATACTCGGCGATTTCCTCTTTGGACCATCTGTGCTTTCCCAAGTAAAAGCCACCTTCTTTCATATAGAACCTAACACCATGCCTATTATGTTATGGCGATGCAGTCCGGTACAAGCATAAGGTAAAACAATATGGACCCTTGAATATGTGAGAGGAGCTCGTTCTTGATATATGCAGTTGAGGCATGTTATGGAGAATGTAACAAATGGCGGCGTAAAGCAAGAACCAGAAGGTCTTAAGCAAGACAAGGAAGCCCTAACGACCGGGGGATTAGCGATTTGTAGGCTTTAAGGTTATCATCGAGTTAGCACCCCACCATTGATTCTCATGAGGATGCTCAATCAAAGAAAAGTGGGGATCCAGCAGTTCCTTTTCCCAGGGCGCGCAGGACCAAATTAAGATGATATGAGGGATAAGTATTGAGGAAGAACCGTATCAAGCATAATTCATTGCTTCCAGCCTTGTTCCTTTTAGTGGCGCTCATGCTGTCGTGCGCGGTTTCAAGCGCAGCGAAGATGCCGATAAGCTCCACTGCTAAGGTAATGACCGTAGGCCAGAAAAAGATCGTCGTAAACATCGTCGAGATCATGCTATCCGATAGCAGGGTGGAAGTTTCCGTAGGCCTTGCAAAGGACCATATAGGCGAGGTGGAGGAGCTTTCCTCAATGGTCGTAAGGTTAGGAGCCAAGGCCGCCATCAACGGCACGTTCTTCGACGCGTACAATGACGGCCCGCCATATAATCCGGTGGGGACCGTGATTTCTAACGGCAAGTTTCTCCATAAGGGCGGGACGGGGACCGTCCTGGGGATAGGGCCCGACAAGTCCATGGAGATGTCCGCGGCGAGGTTCAAGATAATAGGCGGCGTTGACGGCTCCTGGAAGTGGCCGAATAACTGGTACGCCCACCACGTCAACAGGGCGAGCACCGCAGAGAACTCCGCCATACTCTATACCCCGGAGTGGTCCGGGACCGTAGGAGGCAACGGCATCAGCTCGGTCGTGGTCTCAGGCGGGACGGTGCAGAGGATGAGCACATCCGCGGTGAAGGTGCCCGAAGACGGCTTCGTACTGTGCCTCAGGGGAAGCGAGAAGTCGTCGCTTCTATCTAGGTTCACGGTCGGCTGCAGGCCTGAGTGGAAGGTCGTGGATTCTTCGGGGAACGAGCTTAAGGGCCTATGGAAGGACGTCATGGATGCGATAGGCGCGGGTCCTAAGCTGGTAGAGGACGGCAAGGTCTGTTTCAGCACGAGCATGGCGATGGCCGAGGGCTTCACGGAGGCTAAGATCCTTTCCCAGAGCATGGCGAGGAGCGCGGTCGGCCTGACCAAGGACGGCAGGCTCCTCCTGATCACTGCGGATTCCGCCAAGATGTCCGAGCTTGCCGTGGTCATGATTTCTTTAGGTGCCATAGAGGCGATGAACCTGGACGGAGGTGCGTCCAGCGGGCTCTGGTACGACGGAGCATATCTAACGAAGCCCGGCAGGGCCATATCGAACGCCCTCCTGATATATGTAAGATAGTCATCATCTTAAGGTAGATGGAGCCCCGGTCCTTGATCACCGGGGCTCCATTGATGTGGGATTAGCGTTGCCATCTATGCCCTCTGCGGGATGTCGTTGACCAGGACCACCCTATACCTTGCCTTGTTATCCTTTAACCTTTGTATAGCCTCGTTTATCCGTGACATGGGCATGAGCTCTATCATCGGGGTGATCTTGTACTTGTCGGCGAACTGCAGCATCTCTTTCATCATCGCCCTATTGCCTATGAAAGAGCCTTCCATCAAGATCTCATGAGCGACGAAATCGGTCGAGTTGAAATCAACATCGGCGAAGCCCACCAGTACAAGGATGCCCCTTTTCTTTAGGGTGTCGATGACCTTCACCCAAGGGATTTTCCCGTGGGCTGTGCAGAGAACAAGGTCGAGCCCGAACTCGATGCCGTCGAGGCTTTCCTTGTCGTCAAAGGATATGAAGTGGTCTGCGCCAAGCGCAATAGCATGGTCCTTCTTTGCCTTCGAAGACGATAGGACGGTGGTATTGTAGCCCATGGCATGGGCGAACATTATGGCCAGATGGCCAAGGCCGCCCAATCCCACGACCCCTATGTCCTTGACCCCTTTCCACTCATGTTTCCTCAGCGGGCTGTAGACGGATATCCCGCCGCACATAAGGACTGCAGCGACCTCGGAGGGCATCCCGTTTGGAAGCTTGTACGCGAAACGGCCGTCAACCACTACGGACGTGGCGAATCCTCCATAAGGCACCCATGTGCCATCATCGACTATGCTTACGCACAGCTGCTCCTCGTCCCGCTTGCACCACTCGCATTTCCCGCAGGAGCGCCCCTGCCAGCCGATCCCGACCCGGTCGCCGACCTTGAACCCGGTGACCGCAGCTCCTACCTCCGAGATATGGCCGACGATCTCGTGCCCCGGCACGAAGGGGAAATCGGTGATGCCGTAATAATCATCGATGGCATGTATGTCCGTATAGCAAAGGCCACAGTGCGTTACGGACACCCGCACATCATGCTCCTTGACCTTGGGCAGCTCATAAGCGATCAAGTCTAGGGCCTTGCCGACGGACTCGGCGGCATAGCCCTTTACCATAGAAGACGACATGGCCCATCACCATCCCTTTCTACCAGATACTTTCTTCTCGCCATCTCCCGACGGCGTACATGCTACCTAGTATTATAAGAGAGTTAGATAATTCAACAGTAGTAATAAAATGCTACGTGCCCAAGAAATATACCCGTCTTGAAAAGCCCGTTTGTAAAAAATAAACGAGCCTGTGCTGGCCGATTCTCGGAGGAGGGCCGTTTTTCCCCTAACCTGTGTAGTAATATTTGCCATAACACCTGTACTAGCGCATTATCGCTTCGCTGTTACCTTGCCCATCAATCTTTATAGCAGGGGACAGCATATGGAAAAATATAACAGCAGACAAATCGATTGTCTTGAATTCATCATGAACTTAGGGATAACATGATATTAATCACGGTCTTCTCCGGATGAGAGCGATGAAGCCTGTCCTTATGTGGTCACTTTGGGCAGGTCGAGCAGCAGTGAAACCGGCTCGTCTAGTTTGAGTCGTGATGGTTTACGACCGCTCATCTAATATCTGGCCGTGATAGAGGTGGATAATGGTGAGAAGGAAATCGCTTCCGTACAAATGCTTGCTGGTCCTGACGCTTATGGTCTTCCTTGGCGCTTCCGGGGTGTTCCCCGCGGTGGCGAAGAAGGACGAAGCGGTACAAGGCAAGGTCATGGCCGTGACCTTAGAGGCGGAACCAACGATAGCCGAGCTGCTCCAGGCCATCTTCGATACGATCGACGGCCTGATAGGACTCGATGAGGAAGAGAAGGCTGAGCTCAAGGACAAGATAGCCGCAAAAGTCGATGAGGCGGTGAGCGAAGGCCTTGTAGGCGAGGAGCTCATCACGAAGTCGTTGTCCCAGCTTGCGGAGCTTCTACTCGCTTCGCCGGGCGCCGGTGAGCAGGAGCTCGAAGATATACCCGAATTCCTCGAGCTGGAGTACGAGCTTTCGATGACAGAGGGCTTCTCGGCGGATGATTTCTACGCTTTTGTGCGCAGCTACATCGATCAGGGCTATAGCCTCGAGGAGGCGCTGGAACTCGCCGAGGAGGAGTTCGAGGGCGAAAAAGGCCCGAGCGTAAGCTGTCCAGCAGCCCCTGCGATAGCCGCGATGCTGCTGAAGGGCATCGGCAACAAATCCGGGAAAGGCAAGGGTTCGGTGAACTACATATCGCTCGTAGCAAGGCAGATGGGTCCCGGCACGGATTTCAACGGCCAGCCCAAGCAGATCGACGGACAACCCAATCCATTGTACGAGCAGGCAGTGCTGGACTTCCTCATCGGCTGCGGCGCGCCGCTCTGATAGGAGAGAAGCCCGACTGCAAGATACAGGATTAAAGAAAGCGCCCTCCGGGAGCATATCGTAAGTACCGGTAGCTCACGGAGGGCGTTAATATATGGATAAGATGGCCGGCGCGATCCATAAGAACCGAACCCCTCTGAAGCTTCCATCAGGCCGATTCCTATACGCCGCACATAAGTTGGCTGTATTATATAGCCAGCGTATAGCTAGACATATGTGATATGGGGGGATCCGGCTTGTTGAAGAGGATCGTGGTACTGGCATCCATTCTGTTGCTAATGTGCACCCAGACGGCGTTTACGGCTTCCGCGGGCGTCTGGAGGAGCTGGGAGCTGACTCCCGAGCATTTCTCCGAAAGCTCCTATAACCCCGATGGCAAAGGACCGGTTAAGTTCGATGGCACGATCGGCTGGACCGAGGGCCCGTACGGCAGCTCGCTTAGCTTCGACGGGGACAGCTTCCTGGTGCTATACAGCGGCGCTTCGTCCGGGCTGGACCTACCGAAGGACGCGATAACCGTGGAGGCGTGGGCCAGGACGGATTCATGGCAGTCCTGGCAGGGCATAGCCAACTTCGTCCAGGACAACGGGACATACGAGAGGGGCTTCTTCCTCGGGTTCATGAACTACGAGATATATGCCGGCATAGCGACCAAGAGCGACACAGGGAAGGATCCCTACCTAGAGTATGTCAGGGCGCACACCGCCTACGAGCTTAGTAGGTGGTACCATATCGCCTTCAGCTACGACGGGGCCTCCATGAAGCTGTACGTGGACGGCGAGCTGGTCGATGAATCGAGCGCCGTCTCAGGTCCGATAGCGTATCCTGAGAATGCATCCCTGGTCCTCGGCTCTTATCTGGACGACGACGAGAAGCAACCGCTAAAAGGCGCTATAAGGGAAGTCAGGATATATCCCTCTGCTCTTGCGGCCGACGAGATAAAAGCATCCATACCTGGGCTGATAGAGACGGGCGAGGCCTCCTTCGAAGGCATTGTCAGGGTGATAATAGTCCTTTCTGACGGAAGGACTATGACCGGCCTCATCACCCAGGTCTTAGGAAGCGACCTCATGATCATCCTGGAAGAGGGTGCGGCCCCTAAGAGAGTGCCCTTCTCGGACATCGTGGCAATACTGCCCTTGGCCGTCAAATAGTAAATAACTGGTCGATTAGTGATGGACTTTAAGCCTTAACATCGGCTTATCCGATATTGGATAATGCCGGTAATTAAGTATACAGTTGAATAGTTAATCTATTGAAATTCTTTGCCCGCAACCAATATAATGATGATACATCCCGAATTTTGGGATGGGTTGACAACATCGAGTGACGTAAAGGAAGCGATGATGCTTTAGCTGTATCGTTGGTCACCGAGGCGAAGCGGAGCAAATGGTGAAACCGGCCTTATCAAGGCCGGTTTTTGCTTTTCAGGGCACTCTTTGCGCGATTTGGGTGATGACAGGATCGCACGGGCGATCAGCGATCGGAAATTGCGTCTTTCGAAGACTTCGGTGAAAAGGGAATAGAGTATCGCACAGAACCGGCGCGAGAACTAAGGAACGAAACTAGCGTAAGATACGACGCTTATGGCATTGCGGTGAAGCAGTTATTCCATCCGAAGGGCGGTGGTCGAAAAGAATGCGGTTGATTGAGGTCGGCAAGGTCCTAGTGATCAAGTACCGATCGATATAGGGCACATACGGACGGATTAATCACTCTAGTGAAAGGAGAGCGAGGAAGTTGAGAAGGCTTAAGCTGCTACTTGTGGTATTGACGGTCCTTTCAGTGTCCCTGTTGCTGTCCGGGATCGCAGCGGCTTCAGAGATTAGCTTGGCCAAGAACGTGGATCCACTTACGCCTAACGTATATCGCTTAGGCGATACGATCCATTACGTGCTGACGGTCGGCAACCCGGCGCACAATGCGGCGACCAACACGCTGGATACGATAATCGATATCCTGCCGGATGGATCGCCCGAGACCATAGCGACTGGTGTGGTCCAGGGACCCGGAGACAGCAATACCTATGACCTGTACTATGTCGTAGACGAGGCGGACCTCCAGTGGATATCCGGAGCGTGGAGGGTGGTCAACCGCCTTGAGGTCGACGGCACGGACAGCCTCAATGACATAATCGACGCGACTACGAGCAAATCGTCGGTAGTCATCAGGCCTTCGATAGACCTCGAGAAGAACGTGAACGCCGAGGACGCGGACGATCCTACCGGGCCATTTGTGCTGGTAGGGGATACCGTAACCTTCACGTTCATAGTCGAGAACACCGGGGACTGCACCTTGACTAACATATCGGTGGACGACGACATACTCGGACACATCGGCACCGTAGCCTCCCTGGCGGCTGGAGGGACCGCGACCTTGACTGCCACGGCGCCAGCCGAGGCAGGACAGTACGAGAACGTGGGCACGGTCACCGGCACGCCTCCAGTAGGGCCCGATGTCAATGACACCGACCCGGGCCACTATTTCGGGGCGGATCCTGATATAGACCTCGAGAAGCTCGTAGACGGCGAGGACGCGGACGTTCCTACCGGACCCATTGTGGAGGCAGGTTCGACTGTGACCTTCACGTTCATAGTCCAGAACATAGGCAACGTGCCTTTGACCAACGTATCGGTGGACGATGACATGCTCGGCCACATCGGGGATGTGTCGTTCCTTGACGTCGGTGAAACCGCGACGTTCACCGCTACCGCGACCGCGGTAGAAGGCCAGTACGAGAACATGGGCACCGCGACTGGCACGCCTCCTGTGGGACCCGATGTGACGGATGAGGATCCGGGCCACTATTTCGGAGAAGCGCCGGATATTGACCTGGAGAAGCTGGTCAACGGCGATGACGCGGACGATCCTACCGGGCCTTACGTGCTGGTAGGGGATACCGTGACCTTTACGTTCATCGTCGAGAACACGGGCAACGTGCCTCTCACCAACGTATCGGTGGACGACGACATCCTAGGCCATATCGGCACGATCTCGTTCCTGGACGTCGGTGAGATCCAGACTCTCACTGCCACGGCGCCTGCCACTGCGGGCCAGTACGAGAACATGGGCACCGCGACGGGTACGCCTCCTGCGGGCCCCCCCGTGAGCGATAACGATCCCGGCCACTACTTCGGGGCCGATCCTGACATCGACCTCGAGAAGTACGTCAACGCCGAGGACGCGGACGATCCGACAGGACCCTATGTGCTGGTAGGGGACACGGTGACGTTCACGTTTATCATCGAGAACACGGGCAACGTACCCCTGACCAACGTGTCGGTCGACGACGACATACTCGGCCACATCGGTGACGTGGCGTTCTTGGATGTCGGCGGAACCGAGACGTTCACTGCCACGGCTCCCGCCACTGCAGGCCAGTACGAGAACCTGGGTACCGTCACGGGCACGCCTCC
>ERZ795059.6486-NODE-6486-length-10348-cov-5.840085_pt1 | contig 10348 bp, 9 predicted proteins | sample MGYA00375143_ERZ795059 | MGnify/ENA primary metagenome ERZ795059 (study PRJEB30188, sample SAMN05720168) | activated sludge metagenome | isolation source: Anaerobic digester | place: USA | collected 2015-01-07 ... | reverse complement strand
CAGGGGGCTGGCCCTAGCTACAAGCATCGCTGCCATCGTCAATGCATTTATGCTATATTATTTATTGCATAAAAAGTATCCTAAGATACGCATTATTACCGATTGGGCAAAAGTGCTTAAAATTATCCTTTCTGCCACATCGTCAATATTGCTGTCTTGGTCGGTATTTACAAGATTGAGGGATACGGCGGATGTTCATTCCTTTGTTGCTCTAGCGGTTGCTGTGGCTGCGGCGGTGACAGTTTACCTGATATGGTTAAAGATTTTCCGCGTCGGGGAGCTTTCAATGCTGAGGGAGATGCTTAGATTTTAATATACTGAGGTCACCTATGGAACAAACAAACTGGTATGTGATTCAGGTCATGACGGGCAACGAACAAATAATATGCCGTGATCTTACCGAGATCCTGGATAAAAGTCTCTATGAGCATTGCTTTGTACCGATGTCAGAGCGTCAGCACCGAAAGGACGGAAAATTCATCTCTCTGAGAGAGCCTCTTTTCCCCGGGTATCTCTTTATCATAAGCGACTTTATCGATGATATCAGCATAGCCTTATGGAAGATATCCAAGTTTAAGAGGATACTCAGGACCGGCAGCAGCTTTGTGCCTATGGAGCCGGAAGAGGTGAATGCTTTTAGTGCTCTTGTCGATGAGGCGTTCAATATCACAATGTCTAAAGGGTTTATCATAGGAGATGCCATTACTGTCACAGAGGGACCGCTTAAAGGATATGAAGGCAGTATCAAGAAAATTGACAGGCATAAGCGCATGGCCTTTGTTGAGCTGCCTTTTCTGGGAAAGGAAACCAGAGTCCGAATACCGCTGGAAATAGTAGATAAACTATAATAAGTAAAAGGTGGCGGAATTTAAAAAAACCGGGATCATTCGATAAAGGAGGAAGAAATGTCAGAAAAGATAAGTATAATAGGCATACAGACAATTCCGACAAGGGATAGTCAAAAAAACCTTGAACAGGCAGTGGATATCATGGAAAAAGCCCTGCTCCTGCATAAGCATGCGGATATGGTAGTTTTGCCGGAATGCTTCTGGTATTTTCCTCATAACAATGAAAAAGATACAATAGGGCCGATTCCGGAGGAGTTCGTTGAAACCTTTTCGTACTATGCAAAAACCTATAACACATATATAACGGCAGGCTCGATAATCAACCACCGAGATGGAAGGCTGTTCAACACATCGCTGCTGTTTGACAGGAAAGGGGATGTGATTGGATCCTATGATAAAGTGCATCTTTTCGATGTGCTAAATGCCGACGCGGACAAGGGGGAATCCAATTTAGTCGCAAGGGGAGAAGAGCTTCTTGTCCATGATGCGGATTTCGGGAGGATATCAATCATGATATGCTACGACATACGTTTCCCGGAACTGGCAAGGACGTTGGCACTGCAAGGGGTTCAATATCTATTCATACCGGCGGCCTTTTATATGCCCAGATTCGATCATTGGCAAAACCTGCTTCAGGCAACTGCTATTCACAATTCGATGTATGTTACAGGAGCAAATCTCTATGGCAGGCTGGATGATGCGAGGATATTCTGCGGGCGCAGCCTGATTGCGGATCCCTGGGGGATTTCCGTTGCGATGGCATCTGACAAACCGGGATTCATACAAGCTTACGTCGATGCGGATTATTGCGATACTATCAAAGATGCTGTAGGCAGCCTCAGAAACAGGGTACCCGCAGTATACGATATACCCTGATATACCCTCAAATCATAAAACCGAAGGGCGGTAAATGCTATGTTAAAAAGAATGAGCATCTTTTATCTTTGCCTTGTCATGATGGTTCTTTCAGCTTGCGGAGGCACCGGAAGCAAGGATAAATCCAATGGAGATCTGGACAAATATGTTGAATTTCGCGCTGTAACGGGGTATTGCAACGGGGAGAAATATACGGTAGAGCTGCCGTATTTGATCGGTGAAGAGGATAATGTCATTGTACGGCATGAAAACAGTATTATAGATCAATTCGCCGAAGAGATCAGAAAATCCACCAAGGATGTGGGATATAAGGTGGAAGCAAGCTGTGTTCTGACAGAGGGGCCCTTAGTATCCATACGGCTGAGGGGATATTATGACAAGTCATCCGGAGGATACGGCGATATATGGGCGACAAACTATAATGCTTCCGATAATACGGCATCATCTGTGGTGGGAGAATTCCCCTATTCGGACAATCATGAGGCATGGCTCCAAAGCTATGTAAGAAAATCCGTTGAGGGTCCCGCAGACAGAAAGGTTCGCATATATAATTTCCGCGTGCCTTATCGTTACTACACGGATAATGATTTACTTACGGCGGCAGTGAGGTTTACCCAATTAAATGACGGCGGAGAAATTTGGGAAAGGGTAATGGAGATCGATGTCAACGAAGGTCCGAGTCCATACTTCGAAGATGTCGAGTTGAAAAGTATAGGCGAGTTGGCATTTGAGCCTGACGGGCTTCCCGCTTTAAATGATACCGATAGAGTGAATGATGAGTATGGAATTACGGTAACCTATTGGGACAGCATTAGAAATAAATACGACAGCCGGCTTTTTGCCCTGAACCAGGGCAAGCCTTCTTTTCCCGAGGCTTTTAACAAGCTTGATCTTGCAGTTACTTTTGAGGATGGCGACAAGTTTGCCGGCGATTATACGAAAGTATATACCTTCAGCGATAGCCTGGGGCGAAAAAACTTTGTTTTAAAGACCCAATATTGGGGGGAAAAAGACTGGAATGCAGGCATTGAGAGAATTTGTTATGTCGGGGCTGATTTCATCGATGGCTCGATCGTCGGAACAATAAGGGGGCCGGGAGCTATGGATGAGAGGGAACTTCTTATCCGATATCCTCACGACCTTTTTGCAGCAAAGCAGGTAAATCCTAAAGCGCATTTTGCACTCAATATGTCAAAGCCCACAAAAGCATATATATATGAGGATCCCAATGATTTAAAGGGCAAAGACCTTGTATTTATCGTCAAAAATGGCTATGTGGTTTCAATAGACACTGCAGCAAGCTATGAATACAGCCGCTATGATCGAGCTTTTGAGCTTTCAAAGCCTGTCTCAGTTAGAAATAATAAAGCCTCTGAGTTGGAAGTAAGAACAGCTTTATCTTATATTGGTACCTTCGATGTGCAACAGGTGCTGTATGACTATCCCGACGCAGAGCTGCTGACAGGGAACGACAGAATGATCAGGGTGGATATTGATGTGCCTGAGGTTTCCCCGGGTGTGCCATGCTCAAAAGAGATAAACAAGATGATTTCGGACTATAGTTCATATATGATCGAAATGGCAAAGAGGTTGAATACGGGTGATACGGGTGTTTTGGCGGAAGGTGACCTGATAGGGTTTGCCTCTTTGGATTACGATGTTTATACTTATAAAAAAGCCGCAGCTCTGGTGATCGAATCAAAAGGCTATATATTCCAAGGAGGCGGCGGAAATGCCTATTTGATAATTTATTATGACTGCGACACGGGCAACATTATGACTGTTAGGGAGTACCTGATAAAATGCGGGATCTCGGAGCAGACCGTTCTGGGCAAATGCGCCGCCTCAAAGTATGTTCCGTCGATTCCGGGCAGCGATGCGGTCAAAACAGCCTATGATGTGAAATTTGCAGTGGATGAGACGGGTGAAGTGATCCTGTATACGGAGATGTCGGATTAAAGCTTAACATTGGAGGAGATCATGTGGCTTAATATAATCATAGGAGCGACCTTTTTCGCTATCGGAGCGGCAGTGCACATAGGAAAAATGTATTTTTTGATTTCCGGATATAACACTATGCGGAAAGAAAAAAAGGCTAATGTGGATATAAGAGGGCTTGCCAGGTTGGTCGGCTTATTTTCCTACATAAACGGCGTCATCTTCATTCTGGTTGGGATTCTGCAAGCAGCCGGTATAAAGGTCGGTATGATGTTTCCTTTTGTGTTCCTCATGGTTTCTTCTCTTGTAATGGTAGTGCTGTCACAAAGGTATGATTATAACTTGTTTGATGAATACGGGAGGTTGAGAAGGGGAGCGAAAACCAAGCTGCTTATCCCTGCAGGGATAATTCTGGTCACGTTGGTATTTGTAGCTGTTATGATGTTCTACTCGGCTCAGTCAACAAAGGTTGAATTGCAGGAGGAAGGATTGAAAATTTATGGTATGTACGGGGATGTGTATTCCTGGGAAACGATCCATGATGTGAAGTGTTTAGAAGCCTTGCCTTTAATAGAAGCGCGCACCAACGGATCGGCATTGGGCTCAAAGCTTAAAGGAAATTTTCGGGCCAAAGAGGTGGGAAATGTAAAACTGTTCGTCGATGAGGATATACCGCCTTTCATATATTTTGAAACCGGCAAGAACCGCATTATTTTCAACTTGCCGGATGCAGACGAGACAGATTCTGTGTATGAGAAAATATTAGAAAAAACCGGAGATCATTAGTGCAGCAGAAAAGCCTAACGATATTTAATCTAGGAAAAGTGATTCTATGGGTCAAGAGGCAACGGAATACAGCTTTTCTACGAATTTCCGTTGCCTTTTATGGCTTTTACTGCTCTTTTTAATCCCAAAAGCAACGGATTTTTAAGAATTCTACCATTTCTGTTGCCTTTTATCTCGAAAAGGCAACGAAATTCAGCATTTATCCGGAATTCCGTTGCTTTATTAATGATTTATCACCTTATTAAGTGCTAAAAGCAACGGAAATCTAAGTAATAATTGAAAACGGTTGCCTTTTTACATAATATGTAAGTGAAATCATATACGGCTTGTACTGCTGGTACGGCTTGGGGACATGGTGTGCCATATAGACTTGCGTATACTTTGTCAATTTAGGAAGCTTTATAGTTGACACACATTATGGTTGAGAACTGTTGACAAAGGGGACGCAGGATGCTATAGTTCATTCAACATATTTTTTTGATGAAGGGTCAAACATTATGAGAAAGCCATTGTTTGCATACTATTATTACGGATTACGGCGCTCGCGGTCCTGACATATTTGTCACGGGTGAGCGCTTGTTGGCGTATACCCGTGAAGCTTTCTGAGAGTTTAAGCCGGCATTGGGTATACCGCCTGACGCCGGTTTTTTATTGATTCAGATGGCTTGAGCAGGAGTCCGGAGCGATTATTTTTAGGGAGGGGAAATAATGATAGTCATATTGAAAAATGATCCAAATCCAAAGCAAGTAGATAACCTGATCCAGTGGCTGAAAAGTCTGGGGATGGAGATCCACGAATCAAAGGGGCAAAGCACTACGATAATCGGCCTCGTAGGAGATACCTCGGGCATAGATATCAGCCTGATCCAGGCATTGGATATCGTGGAGGATGTTAAAAGGATACAAGAGCCCTATAAAAACGCCAACCGCAAATTTCATCCGGAGGATACGGTTGTCAAAGCAGGGCCCGGCAGACTGGGCGGAGGGCATTTTCAAACTATTGCAGGGCCTTGTTCTGTAGAATCACAAGAGCAGATCTGCGAGATCGCCCTTAGAGTCAGAGAAGCAGGGGCCGGCATGCTTCGCGGAGGTGCCTTTAAACCAAGAACCTCCCCATATTCTTTTCAGGGCATGCGGGATGAAGGGATCAAGCTGCTTGTGGAGGCAAAGAAAGTATCAGGACTGCCCGTCGTCACCGAGATCATGGACATTTCCCATCTTCATCTTTTCAGCGATGTAGACATGATACAGGTGGGTGCCAGAAATATGCAGAACTTTGAACTCCTGAAGGAGCTCGGGAAAACAAAAAAACCCATTCTAATAAAAAGAGGAATTTCCAGTACCCTGGAGGAACTGCTGATGAGTGTGGAATACATCATGGCGGGAGGGAATACCCAAGTCGTTATCTGCGAACGAGGGATCAGAACCTTCGAGACTGCCACCAGAAATACTTTAGACCTTTCAGCAGTGCCGCTGCTTAAAAGCATGACTCATTTGCCCGTTGTTGTAGATCCAAGCCATGGCACCGGGATTTCCAGGCTTGTGAAGCCCATGTCCATGGCTGCTGCGGCGGCGGGAGCCGATGGGTTACTCATCGAAGTGCACAACGATCCGCCTCACGCCCTTTGCGACGGTAAACAATCTCTGACTCCGGAAGAATTTGAAGATCTTATGAAAAGCACCGCCGCTATACTGCCTCATGCATACCGCCGGCAATAGCGGGCCAGGGACTGAAAAATACTGTTTAACCAGGAGAAAAAAATGAAAATCGGCATAATCGGCTTAGGACTTATAGGCGGCTCTATGGCCAAGGCAATAAAGCAAACAGGGGGACATGAAGTAATAGGCACTGACATACAGGAGTCGGTGGTCCGCCGGGCGTTGCTTCTTGAGTCTATTGACGGAAGACTTACCAACAGCGGGCTTTCTGAATGTGAAATGGTCATCATTGCCCTTTATCCCGGGGAAACTGTTCGGTTTATAAGCGAAAAAGGAAATCTGCTGCGAAAGGGTTCTGTAGTTTTAGACTGCTGCGGCATAAAGCAAAGCGTTTGCCGTAAAATCCGGCCGGCAGCATCAGAATTGGGATTTCATTTTATCGGGGCACATCCCATGGCAGGGATCGAGTTCTTTGGTTTTGAATACTCAAAGGGATCATTGTTCAACGGGGCGTCGATGATCCTTACCCCTCCCGGTGATCTTGATATAAGGATCACGGAGCAGCTGAAACATTTTTTTCTCAGCATAGGTTTCGGGCATATCGAGATCACTACGCCGGAGAAGCATGATAAGGTCATAGCGTATACATCTCAACTTGCCCATGTGGTTTCAAACGCTTATGTAAAAAGTCCGAGAGCAGAAATGCACAAAGGCTTTTCCGCCGGAAGCTATCTGGATCTGACCAGGGTAGCAAAGCTGAATCCCGATATGTGGACAGAGCTGTTTTTAGAAAACAGGGAGTTCCTGACAGACGAGATCGACGGATTGATACAGCGCCTTGAATTATACAAAAACGCTATTCAAAACGGCCGGCATCAAGAGCTTCATAAGCTTTTAGATGAAGGAACGAAGCGCAAAATCATGCTTGACGGTGAATAAATCAGCCGAACAAAAAACAAATCGTGAAAAGCCTATATACGATTTAATAAAAAAATAAGAATAGGATTGAATCGATGATTGTTTGGTGTATCCTATAATCAGAAAGAGACAAAACAGAATATAGGAGGGGACAGTTTTGGATAATAACTGTAACAATGAAAAAACAGAGAACGCCTGTATAGAGGTCAGACCGGCCGAACCGGCAGATTTTGAAGAGATCCTCAGACTTAACGAGGAATCGGTACATTTCCTTTCACCTATGTCCAGGGAGAGGCTGGAGCACCTGGACGAAGAGTCGGAGCTTAATAAAGTCGTGGTCGAGGATGGAAGGGTCGTGGCATTTTGCCTTGCGTTCAGGGAAGGTGCGGATTACGACAGTGTTAATTACCTGTGGTTTGCGGCCCATTATCCTGAGTTTCTTTATGTTGACAGAGTAGTGGTTGATATAAACAAGCAAAGCGACGGATTCGGGAGTCTCCTTTATAAAGATGTGTTTAAGCATGCCGGCGAAACTGGTGTTCCTATAGTTACTGCGGAGATCGACATAGCGCCTCCCAATCCGGTCTCTTTAAAATTCCACGAAAAATTTGGATTTCACGAGGTGGGAAGACAGGAAGTCGCCGGCGGGACAAAAATTGTATCTCTTCAGATCGCAGAGCTGTAATACTGTATACAGTTTCATTTCTAATTACTTTTGAACAGTCGGAAAAGAGGTGGATCGGATGGACTCGAAGTTTTTTTCTCCATTGGATATCAACCATGCAGTTATGGCATGCCGGGGGGAGGGCGTTTACATTACAGATGATAACGGAAAAAGGTATCTTGACGGCAGTTCCGGCGCCATGACGGTTAGCCTTGGGCATAATAATAAAGAAATAACGGATGCTGTAAAAAACCAGCTTGATTTACTGGCATTTACTTACCGGAGCCAGTTCACTAATGAACCGTTGGAGGAGTTGTGCAGGGAGATCTCTTCCCTGGCGCCCGGGGATCTGGAGTATGTCAGCCTGGCAAACAGCGGTTCAGAGGCAGCGGAGCTGGCTATGAAGATGGCCTACTCTTATTGGACTTCTCGCAGACTTCCGATGAAAAGACGGATAATTTCCCGGTGGAGCAGTTATCACGGCAGCACTGTCGGAGCTTTATCCATGTCGGGAAATGCGGCAAGACGCAGGGAATACAGCCCTTATGTCAGCGATTTCCCTGTTTTGGAGCTGCCCTTTTGTCATCTTTGCCCCTATGAGAAAAAGCCGTCTGACTGCAATTTGTTTTGTGCAAATCATCTGCAGACATTGCTCAACAGGTTCGGTGCAGAAAACGTTTCAGCAGTGATATGTGAACCTATTACCGGAGCTTCCGGTGCGGGGATCACTCCGCCGGAGGATTATTTCCATCGAATTCAAGAAATCTGCCGAAAAAATGAAGTTCTTCTGATAATGGATGAGGTGATAACGGGTTTCGGAAGGACAGGGAAATATTTCGCATCAGAGCATTGGGATATTGTACCGGATATCATCGTATTCGGAAAAGGGATTACCAGCGGTTATTTTCCGCTGGCTGGGATCATTGTCAGACGGGATATCCATGACTGCATAGAAGAGAAAGGGATCAAGTTCATTACCGGCCATACCTTCGGGGGAAATCCTCTGGCCTGTGCCAGCGCTATAGCTACGATAGAATTTATGAAATCTCGTAATATCGTAAAAGAGGCGGCGGAAAAAGGAGTGCTGCTTAAAAAGAAACTGCACGAGCTTGCGGACCGCTGTACCATAATAAGCGATATTCGGGGAAAGGGCCTTCTTTGGGGCGTAGAATTTGCCAAAGAGCGCACAGGAATAGAATTATTTACACCAGAAAATAATATTACAGGAAAGATAGTCAAGGCCTGCTTTGAAAGAGGCCTCATCGTATATCCCAGCGCCGGGTTTATTGACGGAAAACATGGAGATTCTGTTCTGCTATCCCCGCCATTGACAATAACCGAAAAAGAAATAGAGCATTTAGCAGCATTGCTCGAAGCATCGATACATGACGTCGAAACAAATATGTCTTGTGAATAGAATAATCTCAGGAAAAGTATGGCCTGATCAGCAGCATATTGAAATATGTAATGGGAGCCGGGGTTCTGCTTATTGCTTTTTATATGTTTTATTCAGGGTTTTAGAAAAACCCGCGGCTCCAGACAGCGCCGGCGCTAAGAGCTATCTGATTTTAAAGGATTCACAATCTGTGCATTTAACATCTCTTGGGTCATTTTCGTGAGTTCCTACCCTGATTTGACTCAATGCACAGTAATCATCACTCTGAGCATGATTGGCGCATTGATTTACCGAACACCTGATGCTGTGGTTGTAGTTTGTTTTATCCATTTTAAGACCTCCTGTTTTATTTCTCACTAGTATGCCACCGATGAATAAAAATATGAGCTGAAAAAGACAAAGTAAAAACTTTATGTTATGCCTGTACAAAGGTTTAAATTTGAAATAAAATATAAATAGTGCAGGGATTTTCCATTATACTGCTATAATACTTATTCTACATTCTTATAACAAACGGCAGTTCAGCTGTAGCCGTTAATTGAAATCCTAAACCATAACATAAAAAACAAAAATGATATCGTAGCTTTAAGCAATTGAATAAGAGGAGGTAAAGCATGTCAGTATTGATCAAAAACGGAACCATAGTTACTGCGGAAGGCGAATTCGCAGGTGATATCTTCGTTGAAGGAGAATCCATCAGCGCTGTTGGAGAAGGTTTGAAGCTACAGGCAGACGAGATAGTAGACGCAACAGGAAAATATATTTTGCCCGGCGGGGTTGACCAGCATGTGCATTTCTCCTTTACCTATAAAGGAAGCAAGGTGCGGGGTTTTGAAACATCTAATGCCGCAGCCGTCGGCGGAACTACCACCCTTATTGAATTCGTTAATCAGGTACAGGGAAAAGGGCTTGTGGAGTCTATAGATGAATATCGAAAGACAGATGCGGATGGGATTGCCATGGTGGACTATGCTTTTCACAGCATTATGACGGATCCGCGGCCCGAGGTGATTGAAGAGATCCCGAGGCTTGCGGAGGCCGGATACCCGACTATGAAGCTCTTTATGGCATACAAAGGAATGTTCTTTCACGCAGACGATGATTCGATACTTAAGGCCCTTTATAAAGGCAAGGAAGCGGGAATTACGGTGATGGTCCATGCGGAAAATGCCGAGATGATTGATGTTCTTTCCAAAAAACTTATCGCCGAGGGTAAAACGGACCCTTATTATCATGCCGTATCCAGACCGCCGGTGGTGGAAG
>ERZ795059.6483-NODE-6483-length-10353-cov-5.371917_pt1 | contig 10353 bp, 6 predicted proteins | sample MGYA00375143_ERZ795059 | MGnify/ENA primary metagenome ERZ795059 (study PRJEB30188, sample SAMN05720168) | activated sludge metagenome | isolation source: Anaerobic digester | place: USA | collected 2015-01-07 ... | reverse complement strand
CTATATTCAATCACGCATCAAATCATTTCAATATGCTTTCGAAGGATTGAAGCCCGTATTGAAAGGGCAAAAAAATATGCACATACATATTCTCGCAGCATTTGTGGTTATAGGAGCCGGGGTATATTTTGATATTACTTCTACTGAATGGGTGGCAATAACCTGCGTAATAGGATTTGTGTGGGTATGCGAATTTTTCAATTCAGCCATAGAAACATTGGCAAATGTTGTAAGTTCCGACTACAACAAACACATAAAACAAGTAAAAGATATATCGGCAGCGGCAGTGCTTATAAGTGCTATAACTGCCGTAGTTGTTGGAGTAATTGTGTTTTGGAAGTATATAATTACAATGTAATGAGACTTTGAGTTTAAGCTCAAGCAAAACGATAGTCGCAAAAAAAACATACTAACCACCTCGAAATATTGTTGGATGATTGTATAGATGTGATAAATTCTATAATTGCAATTTGCAATCATATGACCTAAACCATATAAAAACTTGTTAATAACTCAATATTTTTTTTTTGCCTTATATATGCAATACATGTATATTTGTGGAATTTGTGAAATAAATAATAAAAATAGTGTACATGCCAGATTTTAAGAAGGTTAGGTTAGTTTTAGCAGATGGAACGGAGTATCATGGATACTCATTTGGGCACGAAACATCGATTTCGGGTGAAGTAGTTTTTAATACAGCAATGACAGGGTATGTTGAAAGTTTAACCGACCCATCGTACAGAGGTCAGATTTTAGTTGCAACGTATCCGCTTATTGGTAATTATGGTGTTCCCGGAAAGCAATTAGATGCTAATAATATTCCGTTATTTTATGAGTCAGACCAGATACAAGTATCTGGTCTTGTTGTATCTGATTATTCGTTCGAACATAGTCATTGGAATGCAGAAAAGTCATTGGCTGATTGGTTTAAAGAACATAAACTTCCGGGTATATATGGAATAGATACACGAGCACTCACCAAAAAACTTCGTGAAAGTGGAACTATGTTGGGTAAAATTTTGTTCGACAATCAAGATGTTGCAATGTTTGACCCCGGAGTAGAGAATGTGGTAGCAGAAGTTAGTGTAAAGGAACCTGTAATTTATGGTAGTGGTTCACGAAAAATTTTACTCGTTGACTGCGGTGTGAAAAATAATATTATCCGTTGTTTCCTTAAACGCGATGCTCAGGTAATTCGTGTTCCGTGGGATTACGATTTTTCTGATATGGAATACGATGGGTTATTTATTTCAAATGGTCCGGGCAATCCCGAAGTAATTCAAAAAACGGTAGACAACATTCGTAAAGCACTTGAAAAACGCAACAATCCTGTGTTCGGTATTTGTATGGGTAACCTATTGTTAGGTTTGGCGAGCGGAGCACGTACATATAAATTAAAATACGGACATCGTAGTCATAATCAACCGGTACAACAAGTTGGAACACATCGTTGTTTTATTACATCTCAAAATCATGGTTATACTGTAGATATTGAGCAAATTTCGGGAGATTGGGAATTATTGTTTGTAAATAATAATGATGGTACATGCGAAGGAATACGACACAAAACTCGGCCAATATTCTCGGCTCAGTTTCACCCCGAAGCGACAGGTGGTCCAACTGATACCGAAATTTTATTCGATGATTTTTTAGATATGGTTGATGCATTCAAACAAAAAAAATAATCGGAAAAAGAATACAGATATAGTTTAGTAATTACGAAAGTTCAATCATACACATGAAGAAACATATAAAAAAAGCATTAATTCTCGGATCAGGAGCATTAAAAATTGGAGAAGCAGGTGAGTTCGATTATTCAGGTTCCCAAGCATTAAAAGCTTTACGAGAAGAAGGAATTCAAACAGTACTTATTAATCCAAATATTGCTACGGTTCAAACTTCGGAGGGTATTGCCGATACTATTTATTTTTTACCCGTAACCCCGTATTTTGTAGAAAAAGTAATAGCAAAAGAAAAACCCGATGGTATTCTCTTAGCATTTGGTGGTCAAACAGCATTAAATTGCGGTGTAGCACTATTTAAATCGGGAATTTTGGAAAAATATAATCTTGAAGTTCTTGGTACTCCGGTGCAAGCAATCATGGATACCGAAGATAGAGATTTATTTATTGATAAATTAAACGAAATTGATGTAAAAACTGCTCGAAGTCGTGCAACTAATACTATAGATGAAGCGGTAAAAGCAGCAAACGATTTGGGATACCCGGTAATAGTGCGTGCTGCATATACGTTGGGTGGACAAGGAAGTGGATTTTGTAACAACGATGATGAATTACGCAAATTGGCTGCTACAGCATTTTCTTTTTCTCCGCAATGTTTGATAGAAGAATCGCTTAAAGGTTGGAAAGAAGTAGAATATGAGGTAGTACGCGACTGTTACGACAACTGTATTACCGTATGTAATATGGAAAATTTCGACCCGCTTGGTATTCATACCGGCGAAAGTATTGTTGTTGCTCCTTCGCAAACTCTTACCAACAGTGAATATCATAAATTACGTGAAATTGGAATCAAAGTAATTCGCCATATTGGAATTGTTGGTGAATGTAATATTCAATATGCACTCGACCCAAATTCAGAAGATTACAGGGTTATTGAGGTTAATGCTCGCTTGTCGCGTTCATCTGCATTGGCATCTAAAGCTACCGGTTATCCGCTTGCGTTTGTTGCTGCCAAATTAGGATTAGGATTTGGATTATATGAATTAAAAAATAATGTAACTAAAACTACTACAGCGTGTTTTGAGCCCGCTTTAGATTATATAGTATGTAAAATTCCACGGTGGGATTTAAATAAATTTAATGGGGTATCGAAACAAATCGGTTCCAGCATGAAGTCGGTAGGCGAAATTATGGCTATTGGTCGTAGTTTCGAAGAGGTAATTCAAAAAGGACTTCGAATGGTAGGGCAGGGAATGCACGGATTTGTTGGAAATCGTGATATTGAGTTCGATAATTTCGAAGATGAATTGCAAAACCCAACCGATATGCGTATTTTCTCAATAGAAAAAGCATTCGATGCGGGACTAACTGTAGATAGAATTTGGGAATTAACCAAAATTGATAAATGGTTTTTGCATAAACTTGAGAATATTTTTACTATAAAAAATAAATTGTCAGACGTGCCTTCGCTTACGCAATTGCCAAAAGAATTGCTTGTTGAAGCAAAAAAAGCTGGTTTTTCTGACTTTCAAATAGCTCGCTATGTTATGAAATCAGAAATTGCGGGTATTGAACAAGATTTATTGAAAGTACGTGATTACCGTAAAAATCTTGGTGTTGTGCCGGCAGTTAAAAAAATTGACACGCTTGCTGCTGAATTTCCTGCACAAACCAACTATTTGTATATGACCTATGGTGGTAACGAAAACGATGTAGAATACGAAAATGATAATAAATCTGTTATTGTACTCGGGTCGGGAGCATATAGAATTGGTAGTAGTGTAGAATTCGACTGGTGTGGTGTAAGTGCTATTAAAACTATTAAAAAGCAAGGATATCGTTCTATAATGATTAATTATAATCCTGAGACTGTTAGCACCGATTATGATGAATGCGATCGATTATACTTCGACGAGCTCTCGTTTGAACGAGTAATGGATATTATTGATTTGGAAATTCCTAAGGGTGTTATTGTATCAACCGGTGGTCAAATTCCTAACAATCTTGCAATGAAGTTGCATCGTCAAAATGTGCCAATTTTAGGGACTTCTCCGGTTAGTATCGATAGAGCCGAGAATCGTCATAAATTTTCGATGATGCTCGATAGCTTAAAAATAGATCAACCGGTATGGAAAGAATTAACAAGCATAGATGATATTTTTGCATTTGTTGATAATGTTGGGTTCCCTGTTTTAATTCGTCCTTCGTATGTACTCTCGGGTGCAGCTATGAATGTGGTTAGCAACCGCGACGAGTTAGAGCATTTCTTAACTCTTGCTGCTAAGGTTTCAAAACAATATCCGGTAGTAGTTACCGAATTTTTACAAGAAGCAAAAGAGGTTGAAATAGATGCGGTAGCTAAAGATGGCGAAATTCAAATTTATGCAATATCTGAACATGTAGAGTTTGCCGGAGTTCATTCCGGTGATGCTACCATGGTATTGCCTCCGCAAAAATTATATTTCGAAACTATTCGACGTATTAAACGAATTGCTAAGGAAATAGCAAAAGAATTAAATATTTCGGGACCGTTTAATATGCAATTTTTAGCAAAAAATAATGATGTAAAAGTAATTGAGTGCAATTTGCGTGCATCAAGAAGCTTTCCATTTGTTTCTAAAGTGTTTAAACATGATTTTATTGAAACAGCTACGTGCATTATGTTGGGGGTGCCATTTACAAAACCTGAAAAAACTATGTTCGATTTAGATTATATTGGTGTTAAAGCTTCGCAATTTTCGTTTAGCCGATTGTCCAAAGCCGATCCTGTGTTGGGTGTTGATATGTCATCGACTGGTGAAGTAGGTTGTTTGGGAGAAGATTATCATGATGCTATACTAAAATCTATGCTTTCGGTTGGATATAGAATTCCACAGAAAAATATATTGATTTCTTCGGGACCAATCAAATCAAAGGTGGATTTATTGTCAACCTGCAAATTATTGGTGGAAAACGGATATATATTACATGCTACAGGTGGTTCATCGCGATTCCTCGACGAAAACAATATTCCAAATATTCTTGTATATTGGCCGGACGAAGACAAACAACCAAATTCTTTAGAATTGTTGCGTGAGAAAAAAATAGACTTGGTAATAAATATTCCGAAAAATTTGAGCAAAGCTGAATTACATCGAGACTATATCATTCGACGAAGTTCTATAGATTTTAACATTCCTCTACTTACCAATGCTCGATTGGCTCGTGCGTTTGTTGAAGCATTTTGTAACAAAAAACAAGATGATATTTCCATACTGAGTTGGGATGAATTTAAACTAAACAGTTAATGTAGAAACTATAGTAAAAAATTCTGAGAAAGCCCGTTAATGCGGGCTTTTTTTATTATAAGTCAAATGCAATGTATTCGTGCATTTAGCTGTTATCTTAAAAATAGGAGGTAGGATAAGCAGATATAATTTATTCTTTTACCGGAATGGCTTGCAGTACACCTATAAGCACCTGCCAAAATTGTCCTACCGATTCTATTTCTACTTGTTCATCAGGGGAGTGTGGATTTGAAATATTTGGACCAAATGATATACATGACATTTCCGGAAAAATTCCTAAGAATATACCACATTCTAATCCGGCATGAACAGCATGAATGTGAGGTTCATATCCATATACGCTTGTGCTAACCTTCGAAACTAATTGTACAAATGGCGAACCCCATTGAGGTTTCCAACCAGGGTAATCACCAATAAATACACATGAAGCTTTATGCGAAGAGAATATTTTCTCCATATTTTTAGCTAATTCGCACTTTTCCTTTGTGTCAAAACTGCGAAGTAAACAGTTAACTTCTAGTTTGTTATGTCTTGTGTTGATAATAGAAAGATTTGTTGATGTTCTTACAATTCCACGTGTAATATCTTCGAATGAAATTACACCATTGGGGCATTGAACCAAAGCTTGGAGAATATATTGCGACAGTTCTTGTTCTATTATTTCAGGGCAAGAATCTGCATATGTTATGTCTATACTACAGTGAGGGTCAGACGAGATGTGAGATTGTTTTGTTTTAGAAATATAGTGTGAAAGTAGATTAGTACATTCTTGTTTTTTACGTTTAGGAATAGCTATTATAAGTTTTGATTCACGAGGAATAGCATTTCGCATATTACCACCTTCAATAGCACACACATGAATAGGGATATGCTTTTGTAACAAATTCCACATCTCTATTGCAAGTATATTTGCATTTGCTCTGCCTAAATGAATTTCGAAACCGGAATGTCCGCCATGTAAACCAGAAATTGTAATAGTGCAAGAAATATAATCATCGGGAGCAGGAGTGCGTGATATATTCCACTCAAAGTTTGCATCTAAACCTCCTGCACAACCTATTGTAATTTCATTTTTTTCTTCGGTGTCTGTATTTATTAAGTATTTTGCAGTAAGAAATGTATGCTCCAAATTTTTAGCACCACTCATGCCTGTTTCTTCGTCAACGGTAAACAAAGCTTCTATAGGCCCATGTGGTATATCAGTAGCTTCTAAAACGGCCAAAATTGCTGCTAATCCTATACCATTGTCGGCACCAAGTGTTGTGTTACGAGCTTTAACTACATTGCCCGAAATGTAGGGGAGAATAGGATCTGTAATAAAATTGTGTGTAATATGAGAATTTTTTTGAGGCACCATGTCTACATGGGCTTGCAAGCAGACTGTTTCACGGTTTTCGAAACCAGGGCTTGCAGATTTTAGTATACAAATATTCCCAATAGAATCTTGTTTGTAACTTAAATTATGTGATTGAGCAAACAAAATTAAATGTGCTAAAATAGCTTCTTCGTGTTTGGAAGGGTGGGGAATTGAACAAATGTCTGAAAAGTGTTTCCAAACAAGTGCCGGTTCTAATTGTAATATAGAATCCATATTATCCTATTTGACTCAATTTTTCAAGTAAATTTTCTTTTAAAATAATAATAACTTTTCCTTCTAATTTTATAATGCCATCGTGGTTGAGTTCAGAGAGTAACCGAATAGCACTTTCTGTTGATATACCGGCTAATTCGCCTATTTCTTTACGAGTAATAGATAAATCTATTGTAGGATTTTTTGCAACTTTTTTACTTAAATAGAGCAATGCATCAGCAAAACGTCCATGTAACTGTTTGTTGCCCAAACTGGTAATTTTATCGAAAAAATGTTTTGAACTTCTACATAATTTACCAATAATTTGGTTTGCAAATGCAGAATTATTTGAAAGAATTTCTACAAATATTTTTTTCTCAATAAAACAAATACTTGAATCAACTATAGTTGCAGCAGTAAAATTATATGTAGGTTCTTTATAAATTGATGATAAGCCTATCCAATTGAGAGGTTTTAAAATATCAATAATTAAATTTTTATCGTTAGAACCTTCAAGATACGTTTTTGCCAAACCTTCAGTAATAACCATTATGTGGTTAGAAAAAGCTCCTTGTTTGCAAATAGTTTCACCTTTTTTAAATCGTAAATGTGTACTATTGTTTAAAATTAACTGTTTTTCATCGTCCGTTAATAATTCGAACAATTTTCCACTTGTAACTATATCCTGAATTGATACTTTTGGCATGTGTGCAATTTTAAAATGTAATACAACTTGTTTTTACAAATATAAACAATAATTTTAAAAACTCAATACTGTTCTTGATTCACCGTTCGATTATTTATGTCGTTTTTCTAAAACGTTTGTAACATCTTTCAGAGAATACCCTTTTTGTGCAAGCAAAACCAAGTAATGGTACATTAAATCGGCAGCTTCGCCTAGAAATAATTCTTCGTTATTGTCTTTAGCTTCAATAATTAATTCTACAGCTTCTTCACCAACTTTTTGTGCAATTTTATTTACTCCTTTATCGAACAATTTGTTGGTATAAGAACCTTCTACCGGCACTCGTTTACGCGTTTGTATTACATTTTCTAAATATTGAAGAAATTCAATTGCAGGTTTGTTTGATTCATTAAAACAAGTATCGGCACCGGTGTGACATGTTGGTCCATCGGGACGTGCTTTTACAAGTAAAGTGTCGTTATCGCAATCTACCGCAATAGACACAACGTGTAAAAAATTACCTGAAGTTTCGCCTTTGGTCCACAGAGTATTACGTGAACGACTGTAAAAGGTAACTTGTTTAGTTGTTACCGTTTTGTCGTAAGCTTCTTTGTTCATGTACCCAAGCATTAACACTACATTACTGTGCGAATCTTGTATAATTGCCGGAACCAATCCGTCGGTCGATTTTGTGAAATCTATATCCATCTTGTTAATTCTAATTATTTTAATTATTAATTCTAAATTATGAGAGCATAAATTCGTAATCTACAATCTCACACTTATTCCTTCATTATGTAAATATTGTTTTAATTCGGGTATACCTATTTCTTTGAAATGGAAAATACTTGCAGCAAGAGCAGCATCGGCTTTTCCGTTTTCGAACACATCTTTAAAATGTTCCATTGTTCCTGCACCACCCGAAGCTATTACAGGTATGTCTACCATTTGAGAAACAGTTCGAGTTATTTCGTTGGCAAATCCGTTTTTGGTGCCATCGTGGTTCATAGATGTGAGCAATATTTCACCGGCACCACGATTGTATATTTCGCGAACCCATGATAGAGTAGTAATATCGGTTGGTTTTTTGCCTCCATGCGTATGAACCATCCACGTGTCGTTATATAATTTAGTATCTATAGCCACAACTATGCATTGCGAGCCAAATTGTTTTGCTAAATCAGTAACTAATTGAGGGGTATAAACAGCTGCGGAATTTATAGTAATTTTGTCGGCTCCTGCAGCAAGTAAAGCATCAACATCGGCAATAGATTTAATGCCACCACCTACGGTAAAAGGTATATTAAGATGTAATGCTATCTTTTTTACTAACGATACTAATGTATCTCTCCGTTCTAATGTAGCTGTGATGTCTAAAAAAGTTAATTCGTCGGCACCTTGTTCTGCATACATTGCACCTAATTCAACAGGGTCGCCGGCATCACGTAATTCCAAAAAATTCACTCCTTTTACGGTTCTGCCGTCTTTTATATCCAAACATGGTATGATTCGTTTAGCCAACATATGTTTTACCGAATTTTCGTTTACGTATCCACATCATAATTCCTGCACTCAAAATAAGTAATATAAGAGGAGCACCAATATTTACTATTTGCCAATACTTACGTTCTTGAACTACTCGTGTTTTGTTGAGTAATCGAATTTTCATCTCGCGAGAACGTACTGTAAGTAATTCTTCGTCACCACATACATAATTAACAGAATTCAGAAAAAAGTCTTTATTGCCTGTATATACACGTCGGTCAACGGCAAAATATTTATAATAATGCATAGGTTTTGGTACAGTATCATTTCCGCGTACTTCTATTTCATTTTTAAATATATCACCGTCGGAAATTACAATAATTTTTGTGCTATCCGAAGAGAATTTTGGGGTAAATGTTGGTGGTATACTATTTTGCTCAATAGGAGCAGGGCGGTTTTTGTATAATGAATTATATGAGCCCTCGAGTAAAACAACAACGGGAAGATAGTAGGCATTAAAAAAGTTTTTATCGGGAATATTGTCCAATATACTGAATCCAACGGGATTAGGAACCCCAATGGTGCGACTATACGCCGACGATGCCAATAATACCTGTTTGGTAATAGTGCCGTTTCCTTCGAGCGTATCGAGTGTAGAAGCAAATTCAGCCTTTACCACGTCTATATTGTGAGTAATAGCATGAGGTTGTTGTTTTAATGGTTTAAGTAACGGATAATAATACCATGGAGCGGGTTCAAAACGAGGAGCAGAACCTAGAGGGCTAACATTAAATGGTATTGAAGCACACTGATTGTCAAGTAAAATAGTATTGTGAATTCGTATTCCAAAATTAAAAAACAAATCAGAGCAATTGAGTTGTAGGGGGTAGGCTGTTGTATGCGAAACTCTTTGCAGAGAATCTACATTCACGCCTATATTATCGGCAGCTATTATCAAATTTCCACCATGCATTACAAATTGGTCGATAATATATTTATGAGCTTCGCTAAAAGCCGTAAGAGGTTTTGCAAGTATAGCTACATCGTATTTTGTGATAGAATCAAACAATTGTTGTGTTGTAATGCGGTCTACATTATATTGTTCCATAAGCAACATAGTAGCATCAAATACTTGCTGAAAGTCTAATTCTTTATGATCTGTTAAAAATGCAATATTTTTGCGTTTTTTAACTGTCAACTGTTTCATGCTTTTAATACAGAGATATTCCAATTGTTGGAGTGAATTGTATATTTGTTCTTCCGAAGAATTTCCTAAAGCATTAGCAAGGAGATTAAGAGGTACATATTTTTCGGAAGTAGATACAATAATACCGGGAATTATATAGCGTTGAACTAATTTTCCTTGTTCGTCTTCTTCTTGTATAGTATATGGTTTTAAGCCATATTGCATCAATCGTTTGTAAGTGTTTTGAATAGAATTTTTACCTATTGCTAAACTCGCAGGGTCAATAAAAAGAATTTGAACATGAGCTCCACCTATACGTTTATATTCATTAAGCATATCGTTTACTTCGCGTTTCATTTTGTTGAACGACAGAGGTAAATCGCCATGCAGATATACAGAAAATCGAATGGTGTCTTGTAAATTTTCTAAAAAATCAACCGTTGAAGCATGCAACG
>ERZ795059.6475-NODE-6475-length-10361-cov-17.414225_pt1 | contig 10361 bp, 13 predicted proteins | sample MGYA00375143_ERZ795059 | MGnify/ENA primary metagenome ERZ795059 (study PRJEB30188, sample SAMN05720168) | activated sludge metagenome | isolation source: Anaerobic digester | place: USA | collected 2015-01-07 ... | reverse complement strand
GTGAGCGATATCCACCACTGCGGCGTCCGGGACTATTGATAGGATGGCCCCTTTCATCGCTCCGACGTATGCGTCGCTGTCGCCGAAGTCCGTCATCAGAGTTATTATCGGCCTCGCGCTCACGCCCGCTCCCCATCCGCGTTGTCCGTTATCCACTGAAGATATCTCGGCTCTCCGTCCGCGATAGGAACGGCCACTATCTCCGGAACCTCGTAAGAGTGGGCTTCAAGCACGGCGTCGCGCAGCGCGCCGAACATTGCCGCCGTCGTCTTGGCGATGAGCAGGACTTCCTTTTCGTCGCAGACCTCCTCTTTCCACCTGTAGATGGAGCGGATGGGAGAAACGAGGGCCACGCAGGCGGCGAGGCGTTTGTCGACGAGCATTCGAGCGATGCGCTCCGCTTCTTCTTCATTAGGAGCGGTGATATAAACGACGACGCGGCCGGTGTCTTGCATACGAAAAGCCTCCTGAAGGTCGGTCTTGCGCGCGGATCAGCCGGAGCCGGCCGCTGATATTATTATATGACAGATTGGACGCCGGGATGGTTAATCTTCGCTGTGAAATTTTCCCATGCGGGCCGCGCTGTGGGACACCACGCGGTTTCTGCCAAGAGCCTTCGCGAGGTATAGAGCTTGGTCCGCCTTGTTCACCAGCGCTTCGGGATTGTCTCCGTCTTTGGGAAACACCGCGACTCCGATGCTGATGGTTATGGTTTGAGTTATCTGGCGGCAGTCCGCGTCGAACACGTAAGGGCGGGAGCCGGAGGCGTCGCGGATCGTTTCCGCCTTCGATTCTGCTTCGGCGAATTCGATTCCGGGCAGAAGGATGGCGAACTCCTCGCCGCCGACGCGGCAGACTATGCGCCCGTCTTCGCGGCCTTCGAGCATGCGGTCTGCCAGTTCCCTCAGCACTTGGTCCCCGGCGGGATGCCCGTGCGTGTCATTGATTCTCTTGAAGTGGTCCAGATCGAGCATGAGCAGGGCCAGAGTGGTTCCGCGCTCTCGCGCCCTCTCCATCTCTCGTTCAAGCCTGTTGTCGAAATACCTTCGGTTGAACAGCCCGGTGAGCGTGTCAGTGATGGCGAGCTGGTAGAGTTTGCTGTTGTCGATTGACACCGAGCAGTAGTTGGCCATCGTGCGGAGCAGCCGCCATTCGCCTTCGTCGTATTCGGAGCCGCGCGGCCTGCCCAGCATTATGAACCCAATCTGGCGCGACTTCAGTTCGAGCGGGATGAAAGTCGATTGCAGGCCCTTTATCTCCTCGCGCCGCTCGAAGAAATCGTTCCATTCCTCGGTGGCTACGACTTCGTCCCACTTTATGGAGTCGTCCATCGGAAAAGGCATGGCGATTTTTTCGGCCATTGTGGAGCCGCCCCGCGCGGCGTATCTCACCGCCAGCCCGGCATCTTCGTCGAACAGCGCTATCATGCAGAACCCGACCGTCGGAAAGAAACTCATCGTCAACTCGATAATGATGTCCTTGACTTCTTCGGCCTCCATCACGACGTTGACGCGGCCTATCACCGTGTACAGCAGGTTAAGTTCCCGCTCCCGCTCGTCCAGCCGGTTTTTCAGATCGGCGTTTTCATGCACAAGGTCGAACGCTATAGAGCGGAGAAGCTCTAGGTCCTTCGCCGTTCTTTCATGGTTGTCGCCGTTGCAGGAATTGTTCCGGCTCATTTAAACGCTCTCGTCCGTCATGGGCGGGAAAAAGAGGGCGCGGGCTGTTCCGCCCGCGCCCCCGGTTAAGTCTCACATAACGCAAGTAATCTTGCAGTCCGTCCTGTTGGTGCGAAGCTTGATAATCTGTTCGGGCACGTTGTCCATTTTCACCTTGCGGGTGATCATGGGGGTCATATCCATGCCTGAAGACATCATGCTGATGACGCGCGGGAAAGTGCCGTGTCCGGAGTGGCCCTGAGCGCCTATAATCTCGGCGCGGCGGACCTGAAGGACTTCGCCCGTGACCGGCATCTTGGCGTCCGCGCGGGCCACAACCACAACCGTGGCGTTCACCGTCCGGCCCTCCCACACGCACTGCTCAATAAGCGGATAAACCACCGTGGGAAGCCCTGTGGCTTCGAGGTAAAGGTCCGCGCCCTGCCCGTCGGTGTATTTAAGGACTTTCTCGACGAGGTTTTCTTTTAGCGGATTGACAACATAATCGGCTCCGAATTTTTTGGCCATGCGCGCGCGGCCCGGTTCGGGTTCGGACATGATGACGTTGGCGGCTCCCATGCGTTTAAGAATGGCGGTTGCGGCCTGCCCGATGGGGCCTCCGCCGCAAATGACCACATTGTCGCCGGGACGGATGCCCTTGCCGCGCTCGATTACCGCGTTGTACGCCACGCTCGTCGGCTCAACCAAGCTTCCGGCGAGGAACAGGTCGTTGCCCTTGTAAAGTTTCTTCAGAGGCTCTAGGCTCCACACCACCCGGTCGGGAACCACTATGTATTTGGCGAAGGCGCCGTCCACGTTGAACCCCAGCTCGTCCAAGCGCTCGCAGTGGTTCGGCCAGCCGTCCGCGCACGGGCGGCAGGACGCGCACCACAGCATCTCTTCTGCGGTGACAGGCTCTCCGCCCTTGAACGGCTTGTTGGTGCGCTTGTTCAACGCTCCCGGCCCGCCCTTCACTACCACTCCGCTGAACTCATGGCCCAGCGTGCACGGGAAACCGGTCAGCCCCGGATACCAGATATATCCCTTATCGTCGGGCTGCGCCATGTGCACATCCGACCCGCATATCCCGCACGCCATCACCTCTATCAGAACTTCCTTCGGCCCCGGCTCGGGTATCTCCACGTCCTCTATAACTATCTTCGGAGTCTTCCACACCAAGCTTCCAAGATACGTCTGAACTCCGTCCACGTCCTTCGCCCCAAGTTTGAATCCCGGCTTGGGAGCCCACTTCGCATGCAGTCTAACCGCTTTCATCTTCATGACCCGCAATCCTCCTAGGATTGAAAAATGCCCGCCGGCACAAAGGCAGGCGGTCCACGCCGCCGCGCGATCGTGGGCCTGTCAATGATTATACGGATTTTTCAGAAAATAATCAGCGCCCCGCGCCCGGAATTCCGACACCCGCTAACTCCGCGACGCGGGGGCTTTGCGGCAAGCCCGCTTCAGAAAGTTTCCTTTACGAACACTTCCTCGAACGGCTTCCTGCCCGCCCTCGGCAGCAACGCCTTCGCCTCGTCGTGTTTCCCTATCGCTATCAGCATCACAACATCGTAGTCGTCCGGAACATTGAACGCTTCCCGCACCGCGTTGTTGTCCATGCCGTCCATCGGGTGCGTGTCCACTCCCAGCGACTTTGCCGCCAGCATGAACGACATCGCAAACAGACCCGCGTTCCGGCTTGCGAACGCCCTTTCGTTCTCTCCCGCGTACAACCCCTTCGCCATCCCTTTCAGCGTGTCGCGCATCTGCTCTCCGAAGAAACCTCTCGCTATGAAATCGTCCAGTATCGGGTCCATCTTCTCATACGCCTTCTTGTCGCCGAGAACTATGGCCACGTGGGACGCTTCCGTCACTTTCGGCTGCCCGCCCGCGCATTTCTTCAGTTTCTCTTTCTGCTCCGGGTCGCTCGCCAGTATTATCTTCCACGGCTGCAAGTTGAACGACGAGGGAGCCAGTTTCGCTATGTCGTATATGCGTCTTATCGTTTCCTCGTCGATTTTTTTCTCTGTATCGAAAAAGTTCACCGCTCGTCTCTGTTCAAATACCTGATTCAATTCCATGAGTATCGCCTCCTTAGTCCCGGCGGATAATAGCGCCGGTGTATAACTTGGCCGCGCTTCCCTGCTCGCGCGCCGATATCTTATTAACCGCTGAACGCGCGCAGAGGTTCCCCGGCTAGCGCGGTAGTCATGTCCTCGAAGCTCCGCCGCGTCCCCCTGTAGATGATTCCTACTGGGATTTCGTCGCCCCATTTGAGCGCGGCGGCGAACGCCGCCTCCCTGTCCGATGGGTCATAATCCGCAGGCAGCTCCTTGCATCTTTCCTTGTACCATTTTGCCGTGTTAATTTTATTGAATGACACGCAAGGCTGAAGAATGTCCAGCAGCGCGAACCCGTCGGCCTTTATCGCCTCGGCCATCATCGCCGTAAGATGCTCCGGCATAACCGAGGACGAGCGCGCGACGAACGAGCAGTTCTCTGCCACTCCGAGCGCCAGCGGGTTCAGCGGCTCCAGCACGACTCCCTTCGTCTGGATTTTTGTGACGAAGCCCGGCTCCGAAGTAGGCGACGCCTGCCCCTTCGTCAGCCCGTACACCTGATTGTTGTGCACGAACGCCTTTACTCCGATGTTTCTCCGCATCGCGTTAAGCAAGTGGTTGCCGCCCTCTCCGTACATGTCGCCGTCTCCGCTTGCGACGATGACGGTCAGGCTCCTGTTGGCGATTTTGATGCCGGTGGCCGCCGGGAGCGCGCGCCCGTGCAGCCCGTTGAAAACATTGGCGTCCGTGTAGTGCGGGCATTTCGCCGCCTGTCCTATGCCTGAAACCATCACGAGCCGCTTCCTGTCCAACCCCGCCGTATCAATAGCCGCGTCCAGCGATTTCAGTATGTTGAAGTTCCCGCATCCGGGACACCACGCCGTCTCTTTCAGTTTTGCCGTTCCGCTCATGATTTGAACCTCCGCGCGATCTCCGCGCCCGTGAATGGCAACCCGTCGTAGCGAAGTATCGAGTCGAACCGCGAAACCGCGCCGCATTGCCTCAGCAACAGCGCGAACTGCGCCGTCGAGTTGCCTTCCACCGAGACGACTCGCCGGCCTTCCAGCGCCCCGCCCGCTCCCGCCCACACAGGCCACACCTGCGCAAAATGCGCCATGCACACCTTCCTCCCCTTCGCCCTCAATATGTCCACCGCCTCCCTGCACGGGCCGTATGTGCTGCCCCAGCACAACAGAACTGTCTCGTCCGGCTCCGGATAAAATTCCGGCGGCATCGCCTCCGCCGCCGCCAGCGCCGCCTTCCTCATCCGCTTTTCCTGCATCGCCTTTCGCGCCGTCAAATCCTCCGTCAGATGCCCGTCCGGCGTGTGCTCGTCGGACGCGCACACCACGAACGCCTCCCCCCCGGGCAGCGCGCGCGGCGACACCCCGCTTTCCGTCACGGCGTACCTGACATAATCCGCCCCCGGAGCTGTCTCGATATGCGCGTCCACTGGGTCGAGCGCGCCGGGAAGTTCCGGTATGTTTTTCTTTGCGTCCGTCAGGAACTGGTCCGTCATCACGATGGCGGGCGTCTGGAATTTGTGCGCCGACTCGAAGGCCCGCCGCGTCATCTCGTACGCCTGCCCTATCGTCCCCGGGGCGTAGATTATCTTCGGGAACTCGCCGTGCCCGGCGTGGACCGCGAACAGGAGGTCTTCCTGCCCGGTGCGCGTCGGCAACCCCGTCGCCGGCCCGGGCCTCTGCGACAGCATTATGACAATCGGCAACTCAAGCATCCCCGCCAGCGACAGCCCTTCCGCCATCAGCGCAAACCCGCCCCCGCTCGTGGTCGTCATCGCCGTAGCCCCCGCGTACGCCGCCCCGCATATCAGGTTCGCCGCGCATATCTCGTCTTCCGCCTGCTCCACCACTATCCGGTATCTGTCCGCCACCGACGCCAGATATGTCAGCGCCCCCGTGGACGGCGTCATTGGATAGCTGCACACAACTTTGACCCCCGCCGTCGCCGCTCCCAGCCCGACCGCCTCGCTGCCCGAATACAGTTCCCCTCTCCTTTCGCCCGGAACCGGCGCTTTAACCAAACCCTCATGGCCCGCCGCAAGCGCCACCCCCCTCCGCGCCGCCTCTATGTTCGCTCCGACGGTTTCCTCTCCCTTCTTGGACATTGCTTTCCCTATCGCTTTCGCCAATGGCTCGATGTCGTAACCGAGGAGAGCAAAGACAATGCCCGCGGCGACGCTGTTCACCATCCGCGCGCCGCCCGCCTCCTTTGCCGCCGCCGTCATGTCCAGCGACAAAGCGTCCGGCCCGGCGGCCCCGTCCAGCGCCACCAATCCGCCTCTCGCAACATTCTTTTTTTCGGTCGCGAACGATTCCGCCGTTAGCGCCGCCAGCACGTCGCAGTCCTCCCGCCCGGAATGCAGTTCCTCGTCAGATATTCTTATATCGTAGCTGTTCACCCCGCCCCTGATGCGAGACATGTAGCTCTGCGTGGAAAAAACGTGGAGGCCCATGTCGTGGAATGCGCTTGTCAGCAACTCGCCCGCCGACTGCACCCCCTGCCCCGCCTCCCCTGCTATCCTTATATTCGCGTCCATAGCATTCTTCTCCATTCGCGATTCATATCGGATTCTGAATAATTAATATGTATATAGTTTATCCATGCGCGGCGCATTTGTCCGCCCCCAGCCTCTTTTCTCTGGCTCATCCCTGATTGACTTTTCTCGCTAACAATGGCGTTTTTTATAAACACACTGAGAGTTTTAACCATGAGACAACTCCATTATTAAGGAACTATAGCGGTTCTTAATTGTTTCCACCCGCCCGCTTGCGCGCCATGCGAAAGATTCTTTCTTTTGCGAATGAGCGAAACCAGCGACAATTCATGGGTAATTCCAAATAATAAGTCGTTTAAAACGCCGCGCCGAACGCCGCAAGCAGGAACGGCGCTGTCAGCAGGCTGGCGACGGTCACGCCGAAAAGCGTCCGGCCCGCCAGCGCCTCGTCCCCTCCGTATTTGCCGGCCAGCAACGGCAGCAGAACCGCCGACGGCATCATCGATTCCAGCGCGAGGAAAAATTTCACGTCCGGGGCGATGTCCGCGAACTTCAACGCGGCGAACGTCGCCAACGGCAGCGCCACAAGTTTCAGCGCCCCGGCCTTCGTCGCGTATCTCCACGGAAAAACCGCTCCGCTCCCGTAGTTCGCCACTATTATTCCGCCTATCACCACCATTGACAGCGGTATCGTCGTCTCTCCCATCATCTGTATCGACCTGAAAAGGAACCGGGGGATGAGGCTCCCGGCGTCCGCGAGCGCAACCGCCAGCCCGGCCACCGTCGCCACCGTCGTCGGATTCAGCAGCGACTTCCAACTTATTTTCGCCGCCCCGCCCGCAGAAAACAGCTTCTCTCCGAGCGTAAACAAAACCGGATTGTACGCCAGCAGATATAGAAAAACGTAGATGAAAAGTTTGTCTTTTATTTCCGGAGGAGCCAGCGCGCCGATGAGGATTATCGGCAGGAAACCCGAGTTCTGGAATGTCGCCATCGCCACGAACTCCCGCTTTCGCTCGATCCCCTTGTCCAGCCCCGCGACCACCGCCGCCATCCCTGCCCCCGCCGCAAGCATCATCAGGCAATACACCGGGAACATGTGCCACGCGCTCCCTCGAACCTGATGAAAATTCGCCGCGATGTTCGAGAACACGAAACACGGCAGCGCGAAGTCCGTCACCAGATTGCTGATTGTCTTCAAACAGCACTGGCCCAGTATTCCTTTTTTTATTATATAGAAGCCGAACCCGCCTAGCGCGACTATCTGCGCGACCGCCGCAAAGTTGGCTTTCAAAGACTCTATAAAATCCAATTATCAGTTCCCCGCCTGACCTTACGCGCCTTAGCCCGCGCTTTTTACCAATGCGCTCTGAAATCGAAGTTAATCACCCGGCGGTCTCGCGTTTCCAGAACGCCACAAGCCCGTCCCTGCCGAACGCCACGTTCACAAGCTCCCACCCCTGCGCCCCGTACTCGTTCAGCACGCGCTCAAGCGCTTCCGACTCGTCTGCCGGAACATCCTTCAGCTTGCACTCGCCGCTCTCCGTGCAGAAATAAACCAGACTGTCGAACTCGCCGGCCAGATGTTTGGTTATTCTATGCTCGAATTTTTTCATGCCGGTCCGCCCCCTTCCTCTATTGCGGTTTTTAACTAATAAAATTATACCCGCTCCCTATGTGAAAACAGGAGCGGGTTTGATTTCCAACAAACAGCGCGGCCGGCGGCCCCGCGTTATTCCGCCACCGGCGGCGCCGGAGCCGGCCTCGTCCCCAGCTCCTTGTCCAGCATGAACAGCCCTCCGCCTCCCGCGTTCCCCAACAACCTGAACTGCCTTGCCACGTTCTGCGTCGACTCTTCCTCTTCCACCTGCTCGGTGACGAACCACTGCAAAAACGCGTTCGTCGCGTGATCCTTTTCCTCTATCGCCAAGTTTACCAGCCCGTTTATCAACCCGGTCACTTTCACTTCATGCGCGTACGCCGCCTCGAACGCCGCCAGCGGCGATTCCCACTCGAACGGCGGAGCCTCTATCGCCTTCATCTCCGCCCGGTTCCCCTTCGCCACGATGTAGTCGAATATCTTCATCGCGTGTATATCTTCCTCTTTCTGTTGCATGCGCATCCAGTGCGCCGCGCCCGGAAGATCCGCCGACTCCAGATACGCCGCCATCGCAAGATAAATATATCCCGAATACAATTCCGCGTTCACCTGCTCATTTAGAGCTTTCGCCATTCTATCGCTAAGCATGATTGATTCCTCCAGATTTTCAGTTCATCCGTTCCGTGTCACAACGCGGCTTTCGCAGCCGCCAGCGCCGCCTCGTAATCCGGCTCGTGCCCTATCTCTTTCACTATCTGCGCGTGTTTGACTATGCCGTCCTTGCCGACCACGAACACCGCCCGCGCCAGCAACCTCAGCTCCTTTATCAACACGCCGTACGCCGTCCCGAAAGACGCGTCCCGGTGGTCCGACAGCGTGGTCAGGTTCGTCACGCCCTCCGCCGCGCACCACCTCTTCTGCGCGAACGGCAAGTCCATGCTTATCGTCAACACCCGCACGCCGTCCCCGAGCGCCCCCGCCTCCTGATTGAACTTCTTCGTCTCTATCTCGCACACAGGCGTGTCCAGCGACGGCACGCTCGCTATTATCAGCGTCTTCCCCTTGAAATCAGCCAGAGACGCCGCAGCCAGCCCGTTGTCCAACGCCGTGAAATCAGGAGCCGCGTCGCCCTCCTTCAACTCGTTCCCCGTCAACGTCAACGGAGCCCCTCTCATCGTTACCGCTCCCGGTCTGTCCATCCTCTTTTCCTCCTTCTATTCGACTTTTATTTTTACGCCGCATTCCTGCGCGCCCGCAAGCCTCAATATCGTCATCATCGGACACCAGTTCGTGAACGCTGACTGCAACAGATTAACCCCCACGAACGCGGTCAGTATCAGCCACAGCGGGCTTGCCAGCCACGCGAGCGCCACCGACGCCATCACCACCGCCCCGGCTATCAACCTCAGATATCTTTCCACCGTCATGACCCATCACCACCTTCACATAACGATAAACTCATAACACGCGCGCCCCCCGCTTTGTTCCCGCGCCCAACCCGAAATCCCCTCTTTTGCCCTAGAATCGGCAATGCTTATACCGTTTCCATAGAATACTTTCTTTCCCTAAAGGCATTTTCAACTTCAATAAGAAGAATTGTCAAATCTGGAGACGTTTATTTGTCAACGGGAATTGATGATTTGAGAATAATATTTCGAAATGTTTGCGCCGATAGAAATGTCGCTTTCCTCTTCCTGACACATTTCATTGCGATTTGATAGCGCTAAGGCCGTAAGCAGTTCTGTATCGACATACGTGTTGAAACTTATTCCTGTATATCGCCAGACTTCCCCTGTCTTTACCCACAAATAATTATTTCTTGCGCTGATTTGGCCGCCTTTGTTTTTGTAAAACGCTATGATAACCGCTACATCGTTTGATAAATGTGACGGTTCGATTTCGACATTTTCAATACTATTATTTAAAGAGAATTCATTTGCTTTTTTTGAATCAATAAATATTTTTTCATTCATCTGATTGTTTCCGCATGCAGCGCCGAGGAAACATTCATCAATATAAATTCTTTGAAACTCGTCCATCGTGAAAGTTGCCATTTCCTTTCCAATAATAACTCGTTCGCAGTATTCGGCCTTTTTTTTCAGGTTTATCATTTCCTTCTGAATCATTTCGATATTTTTCTTCTCGATTAACGATTTGCTGAACAACCCAAAAGTCAAAGTCAAAACAACACCGATTGCTACACCCATTATGACATATGTCAAGTTGTGATGTTTCTTCTTCGTCATGTATCTCTCGATATGCTTCTCAGTCCTATTCTTGATAGCTTAATTTTATTATACGTGTTGAGACGAGTTAAGGAAACAATATTTTTCCGATTGGGTAATTGGAAATTGAGAAATAGGGGAAATAGGGGACTATCGCATTTATGGCGTTGTGTTCCCCGTGACGGCGAAAAGCGGGTACAGGCATCGCTGGGATGCGCGTTGCCAGTCCCCGTTTTTCGCAATTGGCAACACCAGCAGGTGATTCACGAACCGCCCGGATCAGAAACGACACGTGAGAAT
>ERZ795059.6473-NODE-6473-length-10366-cov-5.649210_pt1 | contig 10366 bp, 9 predicted proteins | sample MGYA00375143_ERZ795059 | MGnify/ENA primary metagenome ERZ795059 (study PRJEB30188, sample SAMN05720168) | activated sludge metagenome | isolation source: Anaerobic digester | place: USA | collected 2015-01-07 ... | reverse complement strand
ACGAACAGATCGAACGCAAAGGCGATCCCCTTGGCGACGGTGGCGATCTCCGGTTCTTGGTCGGCCACCTCTTTGGCGACGACATCCGCGACGAGCGTCACGCCCAGTCCGACCACGAAATGCCGATCGCCGCCGCTGAGCAGGATGATCGAGTTGACCAGCGACAGAGCGGCAATCCAGTAGAACCATCCCGCGCCGGACGTGCCGCGCGCGTGCAACTGAGCCAATTGAGCCCGCAGGGCGTCCAGCGGATCTGCGGCGACGACTTCCGGCTCCGGCGACTCGGCGTCCGTGGGGTGATTGGGCGAAGCATCGAACGGCGTCGGTTCAACGGGCTGCTGACTCATGAGTCATTTCTCCTGAACGGAAGGCAATGAGATGTGCGACGAGCCACTACAATACGCCTTGCGAATCGGAAAGGCAACGCATCTTGACCGAACAAGTCCAGAATGTGGATCGCCGGGTCGAACTGCCCCGGCATTTTTCGCCGGCCGTCGTCCGAGATGGTTCCCGGTCCGTCCCGCGCGAGATAGAATCCATCTCCGGAAGCGGAAAGAAGTGCGTCAGGGTGCGAATCGAATCATGCTGACGCTCGCACAACGGATGACCCCACCATCAGCCCTCGGAAAGGCCCGAAGTCATGAACATGCGAAAGACCGCAGCATCGTTAGTCCTCTGCCTTCTGCCCGGCGCCGTGCTGGCGGGAGCGGCAGAGATCGCGTTTCGCCACCATTTCGTGGATCGGGAACTGCCCGGTTCTTCGTGGGGACAAACGGCGACGGCCGACCTGGACCGGGATGGGCGGCCGGATTTCATCACCGGTCGCAGCCGCGGCGAGATCCTGTGGTACCGCCTGGAGAGCCCGGATCGCTGGGTGCGGCATCGGCTGGGCGAGCAATCGCCGTCGGACGTAGGCGGCGCAACGTTGGACGTGGACGGCGACGGCTGGGTGGACTTCGTCACCGGCGGCGCGTGGTATCGCAACACGGGCCGGCCGCGCACGGAGTTGTTCGAACGGATCGTGTTCGACCAGGACCTGGCTTCCGTCCACGACGTTGTGCTGGCCGACGTGGATGGCGACGGCCGAGACGACGTGCTGACGATGTCCGACAAGAACAACCTGCGCTGGTATCGTATTGCTGCGGACCCGCGCCAGCCCTGGCAACGGCACGACATCGGTCCGTCGGTCCATGCCGGCATCGGCGTCGGCGATGTGGACGGGGACGGGGACACGGACGTCGTGCGCTCGAATCTGTGGTTCGAAAACGCGGACGGCAAGGGCCGGCAGTGGACAACGCACGAGAACATCCCCTTCGGCAATCCCAACCAGCCGTTCCCGTTGGGCACGCACTGCAAGGTGCTGGATGTGGACCGCGACGGCGACACCGATCTGGTCATGACGGAAAACGAGATCAAGGCCGGACGGATCGCGTGGCTGGAGAACACGGACGGCCGCGGCGGGGCCTGGCGGATGCACGAACTGCCGGCCGGCGATACGGCCGTGCGTGGCGCTTACCACTCGCTGATCGTGGCCGATTTTGACAACGACGGCGACCCGGACGTATTCACCTGCGAGATGGAAGGGATTCCCGGAGTCCGTCCGCCGCGCTGGTTCCTGTGGGAAAACGTGGACGGCAAAGGCCAGCAGTTCGTGGAGCGCGTGATCCTGGACGCCAACCTGGGCGGTCACGCGGCGGTGGCCGCGGATTTCGACGGCGACGGGGACCTGGATCTGGTCAGCAAGCTCTGGCGCCCGCGCAAAGACAACGCCAACGGCGGGAAGAACCATGTCGATTTCCTGGAGAACCTGACGCGGCCCTCGCGGTGAGCGACAGATCGCGAAATAGCAGTTCGAGACAGTTGTTTCTTTTCCGGACGTCAGACCCGCCGCAGCGCGTCCACGACCTTCAGCCGCGCGGCGTGGACGGCCGGGACCACGCCGCCGACGAAGCCCATCGCCAGCGAGATGATCGTGGCGGTCGCCAAGATCTGCGGCGTGACGCGGAATTCGAACGCCGTCTCGGAAAACGTCGCCCAGTTCATCATGCCGGTCTTCATGCCGTGAAAGGCCAGCGACACCGTGCAGCCCAGGGCCGCGCCCAAGGCGGCCAGCAGCAGCGATTCCACCATGAACGCCAGCCACACGGCCTCCGGCGTGAAGCCCATCGACAGCAGGCAGCCGATCTCGCGCCGCCGCTGGCTGACCGCCGCGTACATCGTGTTCGTCGCCCCCGCGATGGCGCCGGCGGACATGATGGCGGTCAGGATGCCGCCCAGGATCGTGATCACGTCGGCCATCAGCTTGGCCTGTTTCCGATAGTACTCTTTCTCGGTCAGGGCCTGCATGGCGCGGAGGCGGAGGTCGCTTTCCGTCAGCGCGTTGAACTGTTCGGCCGCCTCGCGGGCGTGGCCGGCGGCGCGGAACAGCACGGACTGGAACACGCCGTCGCGATGGAACGTACTCTGCAACAGGTCGCCGTCCATCCAGAGTTCGGATTCCAGTGAGCTACCGCCGGCCTCGAACAGGCCCACGATGTGCCAGGTGTTGCGGCCGACCGTCATGGTCTGGCCGATACTCACGTCCTGCAGCCGGCGGTCCAGGCCCACGCCAAGCACCGCCTCGTTCGAGCCGGGCGTATACCAGCGGCCTTTGGTCAGGCGCACTTCTGTGTGGACGTCGCGCGCATCCGGCGGCGCGCCGCGGATCGTGACGTGCATCTCGCCGCCACCCCGCTTGGGCCGCGCCAGGATGATGACGCTTTCAAAGACCGCCAGTTTCCGGCCGTCCTCCTCGGCCACCAACGGCAGCTCGCCGATCACGCGCGCCGTTTCCCGCAGCACCTGGCTCTGCAACTCGGCGTCGGCGCCCTTGCGCAGGACGATCACATTGCGAGGACTGCCCGACGTCTCCACAACCCGTTGGAAGCCCGCCGCCAGCGACAGCAGCGTGACGAAGACCACGACGACCAGTGCGATGCCGCCCACGGCCATGGCGGACGAGCCTTTCCGCACGGCGATGCTGCGCCAGCTGTAGTTGAACGGGACCGCCATGCTCACACGCTGCGCAGCGCCTCCGTGGCCTTGAGCCTCATGCCCGTCACGGCGGGTACGATGCCGCTCAGGAAGCCCGTCAGCGCCGCCAGGCCCACGGCGGCGAGGATGGACTCGTTCGGCAGGAAGAAGATGGGAAAGAAGTCGGGCTTGGGGTTGAAGTGCAGCACGTTGGTCAACAGCCAGGCCAGGCCCACGCCCGCCAACGCGCCCAGCAGCGAGATCGCCAGCGCCTCGCCGATCAGCAGCAGGAACACGTGGCCATCGCTGAAGCCGATCGCTTTGAGGATGCCCATTTCGCGAGTGCGTTCGCGGGCGCTCATCATCATCGTGTTGGCCGAGACCAGCAGCATGGTCAGCACGACGGCGCTGCCGATCGAGCGCAGCAGCAGCTGGAAGTTGCCCATCATGCCGATGAATTGCAGGTTGAACGCCTTTTCGGTCATGGTCCGCGTTTCGTAAGGGCTGTTCGCGAAGCGGGAATCGATCGCCTCGGAGATCTCCACGGAACGGCCTGGGTCGGCGATGCCGAGGATGTACAGGCCCACGGAGCCTTGGCCGAATTGCCGCGCCTCGTCGAACCGCTTGAGGGGAAACAGCATCATCGTCTGGTCGAACGTGGGCGAGTCGCTCGTGTACAGGGCGCGGACGTTGAACTCCCAGGTCGTTGAGCCATTCTTCTGCGTCCAGATCGTGCTCCGCAGCACCAGGCGGTCGCCCACCTTCTTGTTCAGTCGCTCGGCAATTTTGACTCCCAGAATGCAGCCCATCCGGTCGTCCCGTAGATCCTCCAGTTGCTCCGGGGGAACGTCCATTTCGGGATAGAGCTGCAAATAGCTCTCGATTTCGGTCGCGAATTGGGCGAAGAACTCCTCCCGCTTCTTGCCGTTGGGGCCTGGCTCCTGCGACAGCCCGCCGAACCACGAGGCGCTGCACACGCCGGTCACGCCTTCGATCTGGGCAATCAGCGAGCGGTACGACATGGGCAACTCGAAAACGATGGATTCCTTGTGCTGCACCACCAGTCGCGAGGCGTCCGCCATGTTCACGCCCGCTTGGAAGGCGGCCAGTACCATCTCCAGGAAGCAGAACAGCAACAGCGCGACGCCCACGCCGAAGACGGTCAGCAGCGTGCGAAGCGGCTTGCGCAGGAGGTTGAGGAGGAGGAGACGCATCGGCTGGGAATTTCAGATCAGGAATAGTGAATACTGAAGACTGAAGACTGAATGGCGAATGAACGGCGAATGAATGGCGAATGAACGGCGAATGAACGGCGAATACTGAATAGTGAATACTGACGTCAGAATGCTCAGGGCTTACGCCCAAGTGCTGGTGGTTGTCACGACGCTGGCTTTCGGCTCTTGGCGGTGGTGATCGAGCTGACGAAGATCGCGATCAGTTCGTCGTTCTCATCGAGTAGCGGAGACAGACGCATTTCGGGCAGCAATTCAGCGCAGACGATCAAATCTAACCAGTATTCGGATTCGCGGAGTTCCTTGAGGCTGATCGCCATTTTGTGGACGAAGTCCTTCTTACTTTCCGCGGCGCGGGCTTCGGCGTAATTGGGACCACCCGCCGTGCCGCAACGCACCAATTGGGCGGCGATGTGCCGCCCCAAGCGTGTGTCGGGAAGCGCATCGACCACCTTGCCAATCCGCGCCGCAAACTCAGTCAACCGGCGCGCCAAGTCATCCCCCCGCCGCTTAACACGTTGAGCCATCTGCTTCTCTCCTCATGAATTGGTGTCCATTCTGCATTCGCTATTCTGTATTCAGTCTTCGCTCTTCATTCTCTCTTCGCTCCGTTCAGCACATCCACATCCCGCGTCAGCACGCCCTTTTCCAGGTGCAGCTCGCGGTGGGCCGCGTGCGCGACCTTGGGGTCGTGCGTGACGACGATGATCGTCTTGCCATAGTCGCGGTTCAGCGAAACGAGCAGTGCCATGATCTCCTCCGCCGAATGGGCGTCCAAGTCGCCGGTCGGCTCGTCGGCCAGCAGGATGTCCGGGTCGGACGCCAGGGCCCGCGCGATCGCCACCCGCTGCTCCTGCCCGCCGGAAAGTTCGTCGGGCCGGTGGTTCATGCGGTCCGCCAAGCCGACGATCTCCAGCGCCGCCAGCACGTGCTCGCGCCGTTCGCGGCGGGTGAGCGGCATCAGCGTCAGCGGCAGCTCCACGTTCTGATAAGCGGTCAACACGGGCAGCAGGTTGTAGGCTTGGAAAACGTACGCCACGTGGTCGCTGCGCCAGCGGGCGAGTTCGCGCGAGCTGAGCCCGGAGAGATTCTGTCCGCAGACGATGACCTGCCCCGAGGTCGGCGTGTCGAGGCCGCCCAGGAGATTCAGGAGCGTGGTCTTGCCGGAGCCCGAAGGCCCCATCAGCGCCACGAAATCGCCCCGGTCGATGGTCAGGCTGAGGTCGTCCAGGGGGTGGATGTCGGCGCTGCCCTTGTGATAGAGCTTGCTGACGTGGCGGAGTTCGATGATGGGCTGGTCGTTCACGTCGGGCAATGCTCTGTGTGGCTGTCTGTTCGCATGCCTACCAACATCGGAGAGAACGGAATGCAGAATCCAGAAGAGCGAATAGCGAATGCAGAGCCGCGAGCCCCGCATCTTGATCCATTCCGCCTTCAGTATTCGTTATTCAGTATTCGCAATTCACAATCGACAACCGTTCACCGTTCGGCGCGGGTCTCTGACCCCGCCGAAACCGCCGACCGAGGGCCTCCGATTTCGGTCTCCTTAGCGGTTCTTAATGCAGAATACCGAACACTGAATAGCGAATGCAGAGCCGCGAGCCCCGCATCTTGATCCATTCTGCCTTCAGTATTCGCAATTCAGTATTCGCTATTCGTTCGAATCTTCCGCTCCTTCGCCTCGCCGCGCTACTCCACGACTCGCACGTCGGCCGTGTCCCCGCTCAGCCGCTCTGCGCCGCGCACCACGACCTTGTCGCCCGCGTTGACGCCGCTCGAAATCTCGATCCGCTCGCCCAAATTGGCGCCGACGGTGACAGCCCGCCTGCGGGCCACGTCTTCGCTGACGACCCACACGAAATTGCCGCCCTGTCCCGACTGGACGGCCGATCGGGGCACGACGATCTTGTCCGGCACTGCGCCGGTTTCGACGCCGGGCGGCGCGTCGTCCGGCAGGAACCGCACGCGCACGCCCATGTCGGGCAGGACCGCCCGCTCGTCACGGGCCAGGAAATCCACGCGCACTTTCACGGTCGCCTTGCTGCGGTCGGCACGGGGCAGGATGCGGCGCACCTTGCCGGGAAAGACCTTTCCGGGGATGGCGTCCACGGCAATCGCGGCCCGCTGGCCGGGCTGGACGCGCGCCAGCTGCGTTTCCGCCACGTCGACTTCGGCCTGCAGCGAGGCCCAATCGGCGATCGTCACGATGGAGCCGCGGGCCATGGAGCCTCCGATGCTGATGGGCGCGACGATCTCGCCGACCTCGGCGGCCTTCTCGGTGACCATGCCGTCGAAGGGCGAGCGGATGAAGGACTCTTCGCGCTGGCTTTCCAGGACCTTGACGCGCGCGGCGGCGGTCCGCTGGCGCGCTTCCGCCGAAGCCACGGCGGCCCGCGCCGCGGCCGTTTGCGCCTGGACCACGGCAATCTGCCGTTCCGCCTCTCGTTTCCGCTGCAGGGTCCAAGCGATCTTGGCGTCCGCGGCGAGCACTTCCGTGCGGCGGTCATCGACCTCGGAGACGCCGAGAGCGGAATTGGCCGCCAGCTTCTCGTCGCGCGCCAGGCGGCGTTTGGCGTCGGCCAGGAGGATCTCGTACTGCTTGTTCTCGGCGGCCAGTGTTTCCAAGGGCGCCTCCGCGGCGGCGAGTTCGGCCTCGGCCTGCCGGGCAACTTGGGACAACCGCTGCACTTCCGCAGCGGCCTCAGCCACTTCCGCCTCGGCCTGAGCGATCGTCGCGTCCAGCTCGCTATGATCCAACTCCGCGACGACGTCCCCCTGCTTGACAAACTCCGCCTCGGCCACGTTCAACTTGGCCAGCCGCCCGGTGAACTTCGCGGCCAGCACCGATTGTCGGTCCGCGACGACATAGCCTGCGGCCGTCAGCTCCGGGCTGCCGTCCGCCGCTTCGCCCGCCGCGGCAGAAATCCTGGCGGCGGGCGCGACGCTGACTTCCGCAACCTGCAGGCCCCGCATCAGGCGCGGCGACAGGACCGCACCGGCAAAGACGACAACCAGGACCACCCACACCCAGGGCGACACCCGCCGCCGGCGCCGGGACCGGTCGATTTTCAACGCCGCCAAGCCATCCGAAGACATCATCACCGCTCCGCCCATGCACGCCGTCGCCGCCGGCCGAGTCTCCAGGTTCAACCAATTGGCCCGGCGCGAAGGGATGCACGAATTCTAACAAGCTGGATACCGCGCCGTCCATCCCGCAGGGGGGCCGGGGGCACGGATCGAGACCTGCCAAGGCACGTAGGCCGGAACAAGTCCGCGCAGTTCCGGAAGAAATTCCTCCGATTTTCGGCCGCTTGCCCATGCCGGAACTGCGGGGACTTGTTCCGGCCTACTTTCTCGTCATCATCCGTGCCAAGTCCCAACCTCAGTCACTTCAGCAACTCCAGCACCTCGTCGCGCGAGGGGAATGAAGTCTGCGTGCCCGGCTTGAGCACGGAACGCGTGGCAATGGCACCGGCGCGCCGGGCCGCTTCCAGCAGCCCCTGCCCCAGTCCCAGGAAGTACGCCAGGCTGCCGACGTACGCATCGCCGGCGCCTGTCGAATCGACGGCCTTGACTGCCTGAGCCGGGACGTGCTGCGCCGTATCGGGGGTGACGACCACGCTGCCGCGGTCGCCGAGAGTTAGAATCACGACTCCAGCTCCACGAGCTAGCAGCGCACGGGCCGCCGACTCGGCTTCTGCCAGTGTCCCGACGGGCATTCCTGTCAGCAACTGCGTTTCCGTCTCGTTGGGGCAGAACACGTCGCTGAGCCGGTAGACTTCTTCCGGCAGTTCCGGCCTGGCCGGCGCCGGGTTGAAGATGGTCGTGACGCCGGCCGCGCGGGCAAGCCGAAGGGCTGCCAGATTCGGTTCGAGTGGAATTTCGAGCTGGCAGACCAACACATCCGCAGCCGCGATTTCCGGCCGCGCTGCCTCGATCTCGGCGGGCGTCAACAGGTCGTTGGCGCCGGTGACGATGATGATCGAGTTGCGGCCGTCGGGATCCACGGCGATCGGGGCCACGCCGGAAAACGCCTGGTCGGTGAAGTGGACGTGCCGCGTGTCGATCCCCAACCGCTCGAAGTTCTTCCGTGTATCCTCGCCAAACACATCCCGGCCCAGCTTGGCGATCATCGTCACGCCGGCCCCCAGCTTGGCCGCCATCACCGCCTGGTTCGCCCCTTTACCGCCGAACCCCATCTGGAAACGCGTCCCGTGCAGTGTCTCGCCCAGGGCCGGCATCCGCGGCACGTAACTGATCAAGTCGATATTGCAGGCACCGACTACACAGATTCTTGGATGTGGATGCGTGCTGTTCATTGGCTCACCTCCCGCCGTAGCTGCCGTTGGGCAAGCGGTCGTACGGTTCCGGTTCCACATCCGGGACGTCGCGAAGGAATTCGTCGAACCCTTCAAGTGCCCCCCGTCGGGCTCGCTCTTCCATCGCCTCGTTGGGAAATACCGTCGATAGTTTTTCCACCAAGGCAACAAGCATGAGTCGGTCCAGGGACATCGACTGCTGTCGCGCCAATTGCAGAGCGCGCTCATGCACCTGATCGGGCAATTCGATCTGAATCGCACTCATGATTCCCTCTCCACCATCCGGAGGAATTCGAGCGGCGTCAACACTCGGACGCCATATTCTTCGGCACCGGCAAAGTCGCGGACGTTGTGCGTCACGATGAACTGAACCTGGGCGGCAACCGCCAGTTCGATGACAAAATCGTCGTTCGCGTCGGGCAAGAACGGCCGCAACAAGAAGTAGACCTGCCTGCGGTTCGACACGGACAACAGATAATCTAGAAACCGGTCGACGATGCCCAACGGACGATTTTGACGCATGGCTTCGATCTTCAGTTGGGATTCGTACTCCAGCAACAGCGCGGGCGAAATGCACATCTGCCAAGTCCTCTTCGGCAGGGTGCGAAGCAGCGCGTACGATGCGCCGCGTTTGCTACGGGCCGCCGCAACGAGCACATTCGTGTCCAGCACAACCTGATAGGTCTTCATGGCTGTCTGCCGTGCAACACCGACCAATACTGGTTTGGCCATCATATCGCCGCGTCACCTGCTAGACAACTCGCGAGCGGAACATCAGCCGTTTTTCGAATCAAAAAAACCCACCCCCGAAGCCGCCGCCGATGCCTTCTTGGACGGAGTTGTCGTAGACGCCTTTGAGCTGCTGCACCTTTTCGGCCTGAATCACGTTGTTCCTCTCCTGCAGGCCCTCGAGCAGTTGAGCCTTGCCGCTGGCTTCCGGGACCGCGGCCGCCGCTGCCTCAGCGGGTTGGGCTGACTTGTCTTCTTTCGGAGCCGCCACCGGCGGGGACGGGGGCGGGCCGAGTTCGGTTTCGCCGCGGAAGAAGGCGTAGCCGCCGTCCGCCGCTTGAGCGATCACCATGCTCCGGCCCTGGATCCCGTCGGCCACGAAGATGCCGCGCAGATCAGTCTTGCCGCTCACAAAATCGTCGTTCCGCGTGCCGATCACCTTGACGTCGGCATTGGCCACGTATTTCTCGCTGGCGACGTTGCGGACGGTGGCCCGCACGCGGCCGGATTCCGCTTGCTCCTGGATCTCCAACTTCAAGGGCGAGACGACGACCATGCCGCTGGCGTATTGGTTCTCCGCTCGACACACGACCAGATACGCGCCTTCGTCCTTCAACGGCAGCTTCAACTGCGTCGTCCGGTCGCGGTAGTCTTTGCCATCGCCCAACTCGATCGTCGCCTGATGGTACGGCCGGATGCCGGACAGGTTGATGTTGGTGATGTCGCTCAAGTCGCGCCGCAGCAAGCTGAACTTCATCAGGTCGATGCGGTAGACGCGCATGCTGCAGGAGGGCACGTTGCGGAAGGTCAGCTCGACTTCGCACGGCTGGCCCGGCTGGAACGTGGCGACTTCCGGCAGGCGGATGTCCTTACGGGCAAAGTAGTCAATCGCCTGCCGGGCGTCGGCAAAGCGGTCCTCGACGCGAGTGTACTCGCGGATCGCAGCCTCGGCCTGGCCCAGGCTGTGGTGAATCTGGCCCGTGATGTAGATCGCTTGCCATTTGTTGGGGCTTTCGACCAGCCGGCCCGTCGTCTTGTCTTTGCGTTTAGCTTCGGCCACCTTCTGGCACATGC
>ERZ795059.6472-NODE-6472-length-10367-cov-4.369182_pt1 | contig 10367 bp, 6 predicted proteins | sample MGYA00375143_ERZ795059 | MGnify/ENA primary metagenome ERZ795059 (study PRJEB30188, sample SAMN05720168) | activated sludge metagenome | isolation source: Anaerobic digester | place: USA | collected 2015-01-07 ... | reverse complement strand
GTTTATGGAGGAGTACCCGTTATAAAATGGATGGGTGATGGAAGTTTAATTGTTTTACCGGAAAGTTTAGATAGTGGTTGGACAAGTGGTGAAAATGCTGCAGATGATGTATCGAAATTAATTTTAGAATCTGTTGCAATGAAATCGTATGGTAAACATATTGAATTAACTACACCGGTAAAAGTTGATACAAGTCAAAACAATACAGTAGTTGTTAATGATATTATAATCACAAATGGTAAAGAAAATATTAACGAGGCATATGTTAGATTAGTTGTTAGAGCGTACAATTTCTACAATAATAAATATAATTTGGAAAAAGTAGATTCATATTACTTTTACACGAAAAAAGATTTCTTGGGAACATTACTCAACAAGAGGTATGCATTATCAAAAGAACTTAGCGGTTCATTAACAGAACTTACTGTTATATTAAATGAAAATAGAAATCAGTTCCCTTCAGCGATACCAATATTCTTAAAAGCATATTCATCAAAGGGGGAAGTTGCATTGGAAACACCATTTGGAACAAGTTACATTTTACCTGTAGATTATACATTTAAAACTGAATTTAATCCTAAAATGTCTCCTGGAACTTATATAATTAAATTGGAGGATCCATCACAAACACCGTACCTTTTCGCTAAATCAATAATTCAAGTACCAAATGTAAAGTTACAACTTTATGAAGTACCTAACTGGAAAGAAAATATATTTAGATTTATTGTGACCACCTCAGAATTGGGACAAAGTTCACAGTACACAAAAAGTTTAGAAAATACTGATGTTATTATAAATGATAAAATTGTTAAAAAAGTTAAAATAATAAGAATCGGAGAAACGTACATTGCAGAAGTAAGTGTTCCGGAAGGATTAGAAGAAAATAAGGAACATGTTTTTGTTTTCACTGCACAGGAAGGATTAGTGTATAGAGGAGTTTCAACTATTAACAGAGCATATTATGAACAATGGTGGTTCTGGTTAGTATTAGTTGGAGCAATTGTACCTGTTGGAATTGGTATTTTGTTAAGAGCTAAAGATAAACCATTATACTCAATAGATATTCCTGAGTTTGAAGTTAAAAAAATCAACAAAATTAAAATTAAAAAAGAGATTTTCATTAACCTTTTTGACACAATAAACAGAGATTATGATTGGACGTTTATGCCTTTAAAAATGAAGGAAATTAAAAATGGATTCAGGAAAATTACGTATATGGGTAGACCTGTAATTATTGGAGATTATAACCTTTCAATTATACTTGAAAAGTTGAAAATAAATGGAGAAATTAATAATTATTTAGACCTGTACATTTTAACTAAATGGGAAAAGGAAAGTAAACATGATTATAAGTATTTGGCCATGTTTAGAAAAGTTAGAGATAAGTTCCTTAATTTAGCAATACCTTTCTCAAATATAAATGAAAGAGATGATTGTGATATATATGTTAAAAGTTATAGAGGAGAATTTAAATTTGTTTTAGGAGATGGAAATGATTTATATGGAAGGATTAATAGATCATTAGGTTCAAAGGAAAAAGTTATTTTAGTCTTCAAAGATGAAGAAGATAAAATGAAATTCAGTGAAAATATTACAATGATGGGTGGGGGAGAAGGTATTAAAATAGCTATCATAAATAATAAATTAGTTATGACCACGATTAATGAAATACAAAAAATAGTTAAGTGATTATTTTTTATTTATGTACAAATCATTATATATTGAAAGTAATTTATTAGTGGTGGTTTCAATAGAATATTTCTGTGCTGTCTCAAGTGCATTTTTTGAATATTTTTTCTTTTTAGAAACGCAAATTAAGATTTTTTCAAACAAATCATCTTCATTATCAGGGTCAAATAAAATTCCATTATAATCATTTTTTATAATTTCACTTATGGCTAAATAATCTGCACCCACTACAGGTAAACCTGAAGCCATGGCTTCAATGCCACTTAAACCTTGAGTTTCAAATTTAGAAGGGAAAATGAATAAATCTGCACTCTTGTAAAGAGAATAAATCTTTGAATCTGGAACGAAACCTAAGAATTTGAAATAATCATTAACCTCTGCTTTTGAAACTAAATCTTTGTAATAATTTTCTTCAGGACCTTTACCTGCAATTATAAATTTGACATTAGGTATTTCTTTTATTATTTTTTTAGATGCACGTATTAAAACCTCTAAGTTTTTTTCTTTTACAATTCTTCCAACAAAAAGTAAAATGAAATCGTCTTCACTTAAATTAAAAGAGGACCTATCCCTAACACTTTTTTCATAAGGCGCTAAACTTATACCATTTTCAACCACTTTTACATTAGTAAATCCTTCTTTTTCAATTAATTCCTTAATTGTATAGGAAGGGACAATTGTAACATCACAACTACCATAATACCATCTCAAATATTTCCATGCAACATCTTTGGCAAAATCTTGAACATCTTTTCTCTTTGAAATGTAATGAGTAGCGTAAGGAATTAAAGTGTGGAATGAACCAACAAAAGGTAACTTTTTCTTTTTAGCAATGTCCCTGGCACCATAACCCATTGGGCCCATAGTTTGCGAATGAATCAATTCAATTTTTTTAGATTCAATTATTTCATTTGAAGTCCATGGATTCATAGCTAACCTGTAAGCAGGATACGGGGTGAAAGTAATTGAATTGTATAAGAAAACTCTTGAATCAGTATTGGCTTGTATAGCTTCCCTGGAACCTGGAGCAAAAATATAAACTTCATGATCATATGCTTCAAGTTGTTTACGAAATTCTATCATACTCTTAACCACACCGTCCATGGTTGGAAGATATGTTTCACTATAATAAGCTATACGCATATGCATTAAATAAGAAAAAGAATAATTTAAAAGTTATTCCAATTTACCGTCCCATGGACCAGTACCATATTTAGATTTATAGAAATCATATATGTTTTCAATTACATTTTTGAATGCTTTTGTGGTTCCTGGCATATCGTTTTTGTACCAGACACCTGCGATGTACACATAATTACCTTCACTTATTGCGTCACGAATATCTGCAATTTTACCGTTAGGCATTCTTTGTCCATGGCCATATAATCCTTGAACAATACCATCTTTCATATCTGGTACCATAAAGTAGTCACCGAGCATAATTAATGTAACATATGCACTTGCATCGTTTTTCTCTAACCTGTTTTTCCATACGTTTCTATATGCTTTATATAAGGTGTTATAACCTTCTTTATCAGTAACTTCAAACTTTTCATCTAATTTCTTCAACAAATGAAGTCTTAGATTAGTATTATGATCTTTGTTTCTCTCGTTCTCTAATTCTTTTTCAAGAGCGTTTAATTTAGCTATTAATGATGCTTCACCATCTTTAAGTAATTTCTTTAATTCTGTTATTTCACTAGCATAAAGTTTACAGATTTCTTCCTCGTTTGGTTTAGGACAAATTCTGGGTGTTCTTACTACAGTAGCAGGTTTTCCATTTAATGATTTTAAACATAAGTCTAATGATTTTTCACAACTTTCATCTTTAACTATAACATTCTCAACAACAGGTTCGGGTTTAGTTTCAGGTACTGCCATAAAAGCGGATGTTGCCAAGTAAGCACCTAAGCCCATAGCACCTAATGTTTTTATTAATGCTCTATACCATTCCTTGTTTTTGAATACTTTGCTTGTATCAAGTTCCTTTTTCTCAACATTTTCAAGGACTTTTAATACTGCTGCGTATTCAGAAGAATTTTCGTTTTTAATGAATGCAATAGAATCTTGTATTAATTTTTTAATTTCCTTTTCTGCGGAAGCGTATTTGAATTCATTATCTCCTCTATATTTTTCAACTAAACTGTACAAGGGACTTCTTAAATGTTCTTTCCTTGCATACTGCTCTGTCATAATAACTATGTGAGCAACTTCAGGAGTTCTTGTTAATATATTTTTCTTTGTGAAATATTCTAAAATTTCTGGATTGTTTTTAAGCATAATTACGAAAGTTTTTGTTTTTTCATTTGATTCTTTCATTTCTGAATAAGTACTTCTTTTCTGAACTTTACTAAATTTTTGTTTTTTCATATTCGGTTGTGTGGGTTTACCATTACTCATTAAAACACCTACTATGTGGTTAGATACATAAGGGGTTTAAATACCTTTCTATTCACTACCTAAACACAACATTTAAATATAAGATTTTTTATAATTAAATCATGGATATACATCAGAAAATGAAAGATATTAAAAAGGCCATTGAAATTTATAAAGATAGAAAAATTGAATTTGTAATGAAAAAAGATTCTTTAAAGACATATTTATTTGATGATGAAATAAAAGATATTGTTTCATTTGATATGCCTTATAGAGGTTATATTAATAGTGGTATAATTAATACATTTTTGGTTAATACCCATGAATTTAAGGGGCATAAGTCTAATGTGGTTAACACTTTTTTAAATCAATTAAAAGAGAGTGGTGGTGTTACACATATAACTTCAATTTTTGTAACTGAAAACCATTCCCATATAATTCAACATGAACTTCAACATGTTTTTGATAATATAATTAATTTGAAAACGCCAGTTTGGGAACATGAATATAGAGCATTTCTTGCCAGTTTAATTTATGGAGATAATCCAAATAATATTCTTTTAAAATTAGTTAATTATGTAAATGAACCATTAAATGAAGTTGGTTTTGAATTTTTTAAATATAATTTAGAGTACATTATAAAAAATGATAAGAAGGTGGAAGAGATTGAACCGCATGAACTTGCAATATTAAAAATAATTGTTGATTTAGATAAGAATATTAAAGAGAAATATACAAATGAAAAAATTAAAAAAACATGTAAAGAATTAATGAATAAAAATTATATAAAAAATGTAGGTGCAAAATATGATGAAATTCTTGTTGAATTAAATGAGCAATTGAGAGGTATTTAATATGAATAAAATTCAACGAATACTCAATACAAAAAATAAAAAAATACAAGAGAGTTTAAAGGTATTTGTAGAAAGAAATTTTGATTACACAAATGAAAAAAATAAGGAAAATAAAAAAATAGCAAAAAACATTTTCTTATTAAAAGATTCTAACAGGTTTGAAATAGATAAAAGAATTTTTGATTATGAAAGCATTTATAAAAATGGAATTGTTACTGGATTAATTGTTAAAGGTATTTGTATGTATAATTTGAATAATCGTGCAAGAGCTTTTGCACGTGAGAATGTTATGATTACAACAAATAATAAAAGAGATATAATACATGAATCTGAACATGTTTTACAAAATATATTCGGTTTAATTGATTCTAATGAAAGATGGAAACTTGAATATGATGCTTATCTCGTTTCAATTTTGTTTTCTGAAAATAGTAAAGGCACATATAGAGAAATAAATAGGGAAGTAAAAAATGAAATTGAAAAAATACATTGTAATTATAATGATACTAAATCTAGGTACAATATACAAATAGGATTACCTAACATTGCTGGTAAATGGGAATTAGCAGTTAATATGGAAAAACTATTAATTAATATTAAACACACAAATGAGAATGTTAAAGAGGCCTGTACGTTATTGTTAAATGAAAGTTATAAGGCAAAAGTAGGTTTAACCTATGAACAAATAATTCAACAAATTAGAAGAGAATGAATAGAAGGGTTTATATATAAGAAAATACATAATACATATATGTTTGCTCAATTAAATGAAAGACATATTACTAAATCTAAAGTACGTAAAAGGAAGGAAACATTAAAATTATTTGACAAAAGAGAAAAAATCAATGAATTTAAAGAAGCAAAAACTAATTTTGAAATGGATTTATATGAGGGTTTAGTTAAAATCAAAAATAAAGAGGATAAATTATATGCAGAAGTTAATTATTTACGTTTAATATCTAATGATTTTTTACTTAAATATGAAATGGAATATAAGAGAATAGATTTTGGAAAAATAAATTTGATTGTAATTAATGAAGAGGATTTAAAGAAATTGGCATTGCCTTTTGGAGGAATTACTTCATTTAATTTTATATTTACTAGTGATAATAAAAATACAATTCAACATGAATTACAACACGGTTTTGATAATGTCTTAGGAATAAGTTATTTGTTTAAACCATGGGAAAAAGAATATAATGCATTTTTAGCAGGAATTATTTTTTCAAATAGTAAGGAAGCTTTAGTTAAAATGTATGATGAAATAAATATGGTAAAATGGAATGAAGAATTATGGAATTTTTATGAGAAAGATATACATTATAAAGCAAAATTACAAATAGTTTCAGATTTATTGGATTTATGGGTGGATAGAAAAAGTTCAGAAGAGCAGATTAAGCATGCGGCCTTAATATTATTAGATAGAATGTATAAGAAGAAAACAGGTATGAGCTACGAAGAAATAATAAAAGAGGTTAAAAAATGAAAAAATTAATGTTGGAAAGTTTAAACTTTTACAAGGAGAGGAAAGTTACATTCACTAAAGAAAATAGTTTCTTAAAATTAGAATTATATAATGAAGATGAAAAAAAAGGGGAAAATATTTTACTTCCAAAAAAAGGAAATTTTAAAGTGGGTTTAATTGATATTTCTTTATTAGACACGGCTAAACTTTTTGGAATGGATTTTGAAATGAATTCCAATAAAATTAAGAAATTGGTTAGTGGATTTATGCAAGGTGATTGTATAACCATGGAACACAAAATTATTATGACTCAAGAAGTTGACTTTGCTTTACAGCATGAACTTCAACATGTGTTTGATAATTTAATGGAGATAGATGGTGGATTAGAAGAAAGGGAATATAGAGCTTACTTAGCAGGACTCAAATATAGTGAAAATAAAGAAATTCATTTAATGAACATACCTTTTTTTATAGAGAAAAAAGTCAATGAATTAGGTAAAAAGATATTCGATGACGAACACAAATATAATTATTTGAGTTTAATAAGAATAATGAATGAATTTAGTGATTTTTATGAAGGAAAAACAGAGAATAGATATGAAATTATTGAAAAAAGATGTAATTTTTTATTAGATAAAAATTATGTTAAAAACACAGGTATGACTTATGATAGAATATTAAATACTATGATAAAAATGTATAGTTATTTGGAATAGTAAGTCATGAAAAGAGGAGTTAGAACATAGGTTTAAAAACCTTATTACAAGCAAGAGAAAGATTTATAAACTCCACTTGTTTAAAGAATTGTGCTGTAAGAACTTTTTCTTGCGGTAAGTTTTATGATAATCCAATCTGATTTGGATTAGATAGAGGTTTCAAGAGAGATATACTAATTGTGAGTATTGTTAAAACAATATTTAGACTAATGAGATAGTATGTAGTAAGATTCTAAGTTAACCGAATGTGGTGTAACGCAAATTCAAATAAGTTCATAAAAATAACTCCAGTTGATCCTGCTGGAGGATACTGCTATCAGAATCTGATTAAGCCATGCAAGTTAACTCTTACACTTGTAAGAGTGGCAAACGGCTGAGTAACACGTAGTCAATCTACCCAAAGGAAGTGTATAACCTCGGGAAACTGAGGGTAATTCGCTATAGGCAATTGAGGCTGCAATGCGCTTTTGTTTAAATGGCATGTGAATTGGAGCATGTCCGCCTTTGGATGAGGCTGCGGAAGATTAGGCTGTTGGCGGGGTAACGGCCCACCAAACCGATAATCTTTAGGGGCCATGTAAGTGGTAGCCCCCAGAAGGACACTGAGACAAGGGTCCTAGTCCTACGGGATGCAGCAGGCGCGAAAACTTTGCAATACGCGAAAGCGTGACAAGGAGATTCTGAGTGGTTCTCAACTGAGAACCTTTTGACGAGTTTAGATCACTCGTAGAATAAGTGGTGGGTAAGACCGGTGCCAGCCGCCGCGGTAATACCGGCACCACAAGTGGTATCCGCGCATATTGGGTCTAAAGCGCTCGTAGTCGGCCGAATAAGCCATTGGTGAAATCCTTGAGCTCAACTTGAGGGCGTGCCAGTAGAACTGTTCGGCTTGGGAGTGGGGGAGGTTAGAAGTACGCTTGGGGTAGGGGTTAAATCCGTTAATCCTGGGCGGACTAGCAGTGGCGAAGGCGTCTAACCAAAACACGTCCGACGATGAGGTGCGAAGGCCAGGGGAGCAAACGGGATTAGATACCCCGGTAGTCCTGGCTGTAAATGATGTAGATTTGGTGTTACGTTAGCCTCGAGCTGACGTAGTGCCGTAGCGTAGGTGTTAAATCTACCACCTGGGGAGTACGGCCGCAAGGCTAAAACTTAAAGGAATTGGCGGGGGAGCACCACAAGGCGTGGAGGCTGCGGTTTAATTGGATTCAACGCCGGGAATCTTACTGGGAGCGACGGCAGAATGATAGCCAGGCTGAAGACCTTGCTTGACAAGCCGAGAGGTGCTGCATGGTCATCGTCAGCTCGTGGTGTGAACTGTCCGGTTAAGTCCGGCAACGAGCGAGACCCATGTCCTTAGTTGCTATCTTCAACTCCGGTTGAAGAGCACTCTAAGGAGACCGCCAGCGTTAAGCTGGAGAAAGGAGTGGGCGACGGTAGGTCAGTATGGCCCGAATCTCCCAGGCTACACGTGGCCTACAATGATTGAAACAAAGGGCTGCAAATTCGAAAGGGTAAGCTAATCCCTGAAATTCAATCTCAGTGCAGATCGAGGGCTGCAACTCGCCCTCGTGAAGTTGGAATGCCTAGTAATCGTACGTCAGCATCGTACGGTGAATACGTCCATGCTCCTTGCACACACTGCCCGTCAAGTCACCCAAGTGAGGTTTTAGTGAGGTGGTGGTTCTTGCCATCGTCAAACTAGGGTTTCGTGAGGGGGGCTAAGTCGTAACAAGGTATCCGTAGGGGAACCTGCGGATAGATCACCTCCGTTACTTTATTTGCATAAAGAAACATATAGTGTTGTAAGGCAAATCCCAATCGGTGGAATCTGCAAAACCTATGTACTTTTCTGGTTTTAATGTTGTTAAATTATACTCACAAGTAAAATTCTCTCTTGAAACAAATGTGGGCTCATAGCTCAGTGGTAGAGCGCCCGCTTTGCAACACTGATGGAGGGGGAAGTATCCCCCTCCCTCGTGTGTTCTACACCCTCCCCCTCATAAGGGGAAGGTACTCTGAAAGGAGATAGAACATTCTCTTAGGAGAATCAAGAAAGCGGGAGGCCGCGAGTTCAAAAAAATCATTTTCAATTGAATATGGTTTTGAATTTCTCGCTGAGTCCACTCACATCCCCTCGGATGAAGGGATGGACATGAGGTTTGAAGTGTATCTGATGAATTGCTGTTGCAACAAACTATACAGGGAATGGCCTGGCTTTGGTTTTGGACCGTGGCAAGCTGCGATATGCTCAGGGTAGACGCACGCAGTCTGTGAACCTGAGATCGTCCGTTGTCCAGAAATGGATTGTATACTCCGTGAATTGAAGCATCTGAGTAGCGGAAGGAAAAGAAATCAATTGAGATTGGGTTAGTAATGGCGAATGAACGCCCAATAGAGTCAAACCGAACTCCATTTTAGTAATAAAGTGGCGAATGTGGTGTATTAACTCTATCCAGTTTATGAGCAGAAGTGAGATGGAATGCTCCACGATAAAGGGTGATAGTCCCGTACGTTAAGTTTACTGGAGGAAAATACAAAGAGTAGGGCTCTCCGAGAGAGTCTGAATATGGGGGTACCAACCTCTAAACCTAAATAGATACCAAAGTCCGATAGCGTATTAGTACCGTGAGGGAACGCTGAAAAGCACTCCAAAAAGGAGGGTTAAAAGTACCTGAAACTGTATAGTGACAACCAGGTAATGCATGAAAGGGTAGATTCTTTTGGAAGTTTTCACTTGAGAGGGTGAAGACGACAAGAGAGGACCGATGTGTTATCATTCTTCTCGAAGCAAGAGCCAGGGAGTTTATAGTAGTGGTGAGATGAGATTCTGAGCGAAAGCGAGTCCGCGCAGTGTTAAACGAGGCGGAGCGTCCTAAAAGGCGTGAATCACTATTTTAAGACCCGAAGCCCATGCGATCTAGGCGTGGACATGGAGAAGCCGTTGTTAAAAACGGTGGATGCCATCAACCGATGTTAGTCTATTCTACTCGGGTGATCTGCGTCTAGGGATGAAAGTTCAATCGAGCTGGGCAATAGCGGGTTCCTTCCGAATTATATCTTAGTATAGCGTCCTTGGAGACTGATTTAGGGGTAGAGCACTGATCGGGAAGCGCGGGATCGAAAGGTTCTACTTTCCTTTCAAACTCCGAACACTAAATCGTCGTAGAAAAGGGCAGTCGGCTTCCTCGGGGTAACCCTGAGGGACGGGACGGGAACGGCCGAGACTTGGGTTAAGGTCCCAAAGAGCTGGTTAAGTGCAAA